>Ga0075157_10001391_pt1 | contig 15186 bp, 8 predicted proteins | sample JI81BgreenDNA_FD_70967 | JGI IMG/M metagenome (GOLD analysis project Ga0075157, IMG submission 70967) | Wastewater effluent complex algal communities from Wisconsin, to seasonally profile nutrient transformation and Carbon sequestration -... | ecosystem: Engineered > WWTP > Effluent > Algae...
CGTGAAGTCCGTGGCCGTAGACGTGCCGCCACCCGGCGCAGGTGTCCTTACCCTGATGGGGTAGGCGCCCGGCGCCGCCATGTCGTCTGGGGTGATCGTCATGCGGAGCTCCGTTGCAGACAGGAATTCGGTGGGGCGCGCGTTACCGTCCCACAGGCCCACCGACTGCGCGGTGAACCCTGTCCCCTGCAACTGCACCGTGAACGAGGACGTATGGCCTGCCACAGCCAGTTCGGGCTGGGTCGCCAGCAGGGTCGGTACGGCGTTGGGCGCGATCACGCGCATCTCGTGGCGCGCCTCACGGCCCTCGCTGCTCGCCACGACACCAACGAGGCCAGCCCGCAGCGCCTGCAGTACGCCTGAGGGCGTGATCGTGGCGATGGTTGGGTCCTCACTGTGCCAGGTCACGACACGGTCCAATAAGGCATCACCAACGGCCGAGCGTGGCACGGCGTCGAACTCGTGACTCTCGCCCACGAGCAACTCGTGGCGCGGCGTGGTAATGGCCACGCTCGCCACCGGAACGCGCACTGGGGGCGCCGTGCCGTCGTCGCCGCAGGCTGCGAGCAGCATGGTCGCGAAGGCGGCGATCCGCAAAGGGCGCCGGCGAATGGATCGCATGAGCATCAAATCGAATGGCATACAGGCACTCCGGGATCTGGTGGTCGGTGGCGCTGTCCAAGCGCACGCAGAGTGTACCGAGGCCCGCTTAGGGGGCTGCTTAACGCACCGGGCACGCGCGTGTTCGGTTCGTCCCATTGGTGCTTCCGTTCGTCCAGACCCGGCGCTAAGTCTCACCGCCGGAGTTCCTCCACCGTTTGCCGCGTCATCCGCATGCCCCAGTCGCTCCCCTCGCACGGTGGAGTCGTTGCGCGCCACAACCTTCCCGGAGCGCTGTCGTCGTTCGTCGGGCGCGGTGACGAATTGCGCGCCGTGAGCGCGCGACTGGCGGAGACCCGATTGTTCACGGTCGTCGGCCCCGGCGGGGCCGGGAAGACGCGACTGGTCCGCGAGGTCGCGGCGGCCCAGGCTGCCTCGTCACGGTACGAAGCCGTGTGGTGGATTGAGCTTGCGCCGGTACGCGATGCGGCCGACGTCGTCGTCACCTTGGCGACCGCGCTTGGGGTCGGTGCGGCACCCGGGCGTCCGTTGGTCGAAGCAGTGCGAACGGCGCTTGAGCAGCACCCCGCGTTGCTGGTGCTCGACAACTGCGAACATCTCATCGACGAGGTCGCGCGACTGGTGGGAGGGCTGCTGCGCGACTCGATCTCGCTGCGCGTACTGGCCACCAGCCGCGAGCCGCTGGCGGTGGATGGGGAAGTCGCGTGGAGCATTCCGGCGCTCACCATACCATCGGCTACGGGCGACCGGGTGACGGCCGATGGTATTGCCGGCTTCGATGCGGTTCGCCTGTTCGTCGAGCGCGTACGGGCCGTCACGCCTCACTTCTCCCTCACCGATGCCAACGCGGCGGCGGTCGCCACGCTCTGTCAGCGTCTCGACGGCATGCCGCTGTCGCTTGAACTCGCGGCCGCGGTCGTGCCCGTGCTCGGAGTAGATGAGCTGGTCGTGCGCTTCGAGGATGCGCTCACGTTGCTGTCGCGAGGCAAGCGCACCGCCGATCCCCGTCATCGCACGTTGCGTGCGGTTCTCGATTGGAGCTACGACCTGCTGGGCCCCAGTGAGCAGCAACTGCTACGCCGGCTGTCGGTGTTCCGCAGTGCGTTCCAGCTTGATGCCGTCGAATCGGTGTGTGCGGACGGAAACGGGCCGCGCGAACGGTCCGAGGTGGTGATGTCGCTAGGGCGGCTCGTGGAGCAGTCTCTGGTCGAGGTGCGCGACGACGGTCGACAGTCTCGATACCGCTTACTGGAGACCGTGCGGCAGTACGGTGCCGCCTTGCTGCGCGATACGCCCGACGAAGCGGTCGCGCGCGCGCGCCACGCACGGTACATCACGCGCCTCGCCGCCCAGCGTGAGATGGCCCTGTTTTCGGCCGCCCGCGGACGCACGGTGACAGAGCTGCGCGGGCTTCTGGACGAGATCCGGGCGGCGCTCGACTGGGCCATGTCGCCTGGCGGGGATGTGTCGCTGGCAGTGCGGCTTGGCGGTGTGCTGGGGTGGTTCTGGATTTCGGGCCTGCCATGGAGTGAAGCCCGGTCGTTGGTGCATCGCATTCTCAACGCACACGACCGGCGGGGCATACCCGATACTGCCCTGCCGGTGCCCGAGCGAATCGACTTCATGCGCCTCAGCTATCCGATCATCGGTCTCGGGTACTTCGCCGGTGATACCACCACGATGCTCGAGGTCTCGGCGCGCGAACGTCTGGTTCGAGGCACGCTCGACATCGACGCCCTCGCGCCGGACGATCGGCTCGCGGCGCTGCGCCAGGCGGCGTTGAGTGAACAGTTAGGCGGCATCGCCCGCGCAATGCTTGGTGAGGCGGCGCACGCGGTACCGTGCATGGACCGGTCCATCACGCTGGCCGAGGAGGCGGGCGACGAGTGGCTCGCGCCGGTCATGCGTATTCGCCGGGCCTTGGTGCACTACTTCACCGGCAATCTGCTGGCCGCGATGGCTGACTATGCGCATGCCATTCCCGAACTGCGGCAACTCGGTGAGCACTGGTTCCTTTCGCTGGCGCTCGAAGGGATGGCCAACGTGCAGGTGGCGCGCGGTGACTGCCGGGCGGCACTCCCCTATGCCCGTGAGGCGGCCACCGTACTGGTGCACGAGCGCGATGAATGGTTTATCTCGCGTGCCTGCGATACCAGCGCGTGGGTGATCGCCAATGCCCGGAGTGGTCCATTGGTGAGTGAAGATGCCTCAAGGCTCGCCGCGCGCCTGATGGGTGCCGCCGAAGCATTGCGACGCAATTGCGGGGCGGGCATCATCGGGCCTGACGTGCAACGCGACGGGGTGATGCGCGCCATGCTGCGCGAACGGTTGGGGGAAGCGATGTTCCATGCGGCGGTGGCCAACGGCATGCACCTGTCGCTGGACGATGTGCTGCGGCTGATGGCGGAAACCATCGCGGGCGACGAAACGACAGCCGTTGCCGGACATGCCACCGATGCCGATGCTGCACTGGTCGCGCCGGTGCGACCGGCCGTGACCCTCCGGCTGCTCGGTAGGCTGGCTATCGAACGCGACGGCATCGAGATCCCCGAGTCACAGCTGCCATCGGGCAAGGTGCGCGAGTTGCTCGCGTATCTCGTGCTCCACGACGATGTCACCAAGGAGGACATCGGGCTCGCCCTGTGGCCGGAGGCCTCGGCGGCACAGTTGCGCAACGTGTTTCATGTGACGATGCATCATCTGCGTCGGCATCTTGGGGATCCGGGATTGGTGAGCTTCGAACGAGGGCGCTATCGCCTGTCGCGCGATCCCTCGTCGGTGGCGCATCTGGATACTGATGTGGACCGTCTCGCGAGGACCTGCCGTGAGATCCGCAGTCTGGTACGGCGGCCGACGACGCCAAAGGTTGCAGAGCTCGATGCCTGGCAACGACTGTTCTCGGTGTGCGACGGGGACCTGCTGGCAGGCGCCGGCGCGGACGAATGGCTCGTTGCCGCGCAGGATCGCCTACGAACACAGTGGGCCGATGGGCTGGACGGGTTGATCGCCCTTGCTCGTCGCGCTGGTCGCCACGAGCAAGTACTGGCCCTGTGCGAGTTGCTCGTGCGGCGCGAGCCGTACCGTGAAAGTGCGCACCGTGCGTACATGGAAGCACTCGGGGGCCTTGGCGAGACCGCGCGCGCCCTGCGGCATTACGAATCGCTGGTGGCGATGCTGGCTCGCGAACTCGGGGCCAAGCCCTCGGCGGATACCCGTCATTTGGTGGACGCCCTGCGGGGGTGAGCATCCACTACTCGACGGCTTCAGCGCCGGATAAGAAGACGGTGATTCTCGATGGCCATGAGGCAAACGAAGAGGGGCCCCGCCGCAGCGAGGCCCCTTCAGGCACATCACGATACCAGCATCAGCCGATGAGCTCCGCCAACAGCGTGTGCAGATTGGCCTTTGCCTCGGCAAGTGCCAACTCGCCCTTGTCGATACGGGCCAGCAGGGCACGCTGCGCGAGGTAGTCCTTGTTGGTGATACCCGCCTTGCTCTGCAGCATGCGCCACGACTTCCGGCGCTCCACGGCAAACAGCACCATCTGCCGCGTCACCGCATAGTACTTGAACGCACCGTTCCGCTCGGTCTTGATGTAGCAGCCGAAGTTGGGGATGAAGCTGCGGTGCGATTCGTCGAAGACACGCCGGTAGGTCACGTCGTCCTGCGTCACGAAATACAGCTGATCATGCATGGGCGTGAGCGCAGCGGCGTCTGCCTCCGAGATCTGCTGCACATGCTTGCGGAAACGGCCCTCGGTGAGCGCCCAATGCGCCACGCCGAACGTGTACGCTTCGCCGGTGCTGGCGTACTTGGTGTTCCACCAGTCGCGATCGATGCTGGGATTGCCCTTGAGGTCGAACGCCTCCTGTACCGATTCCCCCTTGCGCGGATTGAACACGAATTCCGGCACACCGCGCGCATCACGCACCATGCTCGCCTGATCGGCGCTCATGTTGTCCCCCACACCGTGCTCGGGCTGGCAGGTGGTGTAGCACTGATAGAACGCGGTCCCGCGGTATTCGAGCCCGTCGAGCATGGCCTTGTACATGCGCGGCGCATTGGCCACCGACACCTGAGCCACGAACGGCGAGCCGTGCCCACTCGTGAAGGCCTCGGCCACGTTCTTCTTCTCGGTGAGCTTGCCCTGCGACGCCACGCCGAACTGGTTCATGTCGTAGCCGCCCAGCATGGTGCTCGAATCGGAGTTCTGGCCGCCGGTGTTCGAGTATACCTGCGTATCGAGCATCAGCATCTTCACGTTCGGACGGTTCTGCAGCATGACCTTCGACACGTTCTGGAAGCCGATATCGCCCAGCGCGCCGTCGCCGCCTACCACCCAGACCTTCGGCAACTCCCGAATCTCCTGATCGGTCATGAGCGTGTCATCGAGATGCGTGAGATGGAAATATTCCTCGTCACTCATCACGTTGGTCGTCTTGCCAAGCAACGCGTCGCTCAAGCGCTCGGGCGCCACACTGCGACGTGCATGTTCCACGATCACCGACTCGGCCATGAGCCACGAAATGGTGGCCCCGTCCTGGAAGAGCGAGTTCATCCACGGGTAGGCGTGCGGGTTGGCCGGTGGTGTGGAGCCATACACCGTGTTGCAGCCGGTGCTGGCCCCCATCATCATCACCGACATGCCGTTGGCCCGACGTCCATCGATGGCCTGCAGGTCGCGATGGTTGAACGCATCCTGGCGGAGCACGGCCGCGAGGCCGCCGATGACTTGCTGATCGTCGATCGGGCCGTGCTTGGCTTCGTGGCTGGCAATGCGCTTGGTCGTGTCGGCATCGTTCTCACCGCCGAGGCCCATCACGATGTGAATGAATGCCGTGCGGAAACGCGCGTAGTCGGCCGGATCGGCGGCCTTGAGAGCTGCCAGGCGGGCCAGCCCCTCGGCTTCGAGTTGCGCCGCCTTGCTGCTGAGCCGCTCGGCCTTCTTGTGGTACAGCGGCCGCATGTACGCTTCGGTGAGGCTGGCAATCGACCGCAGCACACTCTTTTCACCGCAGCCGGCACAGGCGCCGTCGCCCGACACGAGCGCCTCGTAGTTGCGCCGCACCATGAGGTGATTGCGCAGCGTGGCGTCCTTGGAGCTGGTGATCTCGTCGTCGTTGTACAAACCGAGGAACTTCTGCGGCGTGTCTGGGAGCAGTCGCGAGAACACCTGTGCCGTGGTGAGTTCGGCGTTCAACTCCTCGGTTTCGCGCGTCATGCGCAGCGCGTCGTGATCGCCGCACACCTGCACGCACTCGCCGCATCCCTTGCACAGGTCGGACACGAAGATGGAGAACAGTCCGCCCTGACCCGGGTTCTTGGCCTCTACCGTGCGGAAGATGGCCGGCACATCGCTGTAGGCGAGTGGCAGCTTGTCGATGATGCCGCAGAACTCGTCACGCGATGCGTCCGCGATGCCGGCAATGGCCGCGGCCTCTTCTCGCACGATGGTCTTGAACGGGATCTTGGTCTTGGCCTTCACCGATTCCATCATGCGAGCGCGGGCCCGCGACTCCACTGCCGGCAGCTCGGCGAGCATCAGCTGCCGGTCTCCGCCGTCGCGCACGTAGTTCACCACCGCCGTACGGAGCACGGTGCCGATTTCCTGCGCCGTGTTGGGGAGCGCGGTGTCGGGACACACCGAGATGCACTCCATGCACTGGGTGCAGTTCTCGGGCACGTACACCGGAGTCTCGCGACGCGCCACATACTTGGACTGTGTGGCACCAGTGGCGGCGGCCATGATGCCCACCGAGGCGAGCGCGCCGGCCGGTTGATGGTAACCAAGACCCGCACGATACTCGCTGTCGAACTTGTCGCGCGTCTTGAGCGGCGACCGCGAGAGCTGGGTCACCGGCATCTCGAGGCCACCGCTGCCACAGGAGCCGCAACCGGCTGTGGGCGGGAAGTGGTGCTCGGGATACGGCGCCAGCAGCGGGTTGCGCATGCTGGAACGATCGGGATCGTCCTTGCGCCCCTGCGTGATCTCCACGGCGCGCGCGAAGCCTTCGTTCATCACGGTCATGTTCGACGTCACGACCGCATCGCCGAAGCGGGCGAACTTCTTCACGTACTGCTTGTGGACGATCTGCTGGAACTGCTCGGGCGTGAGGTGATAGCGATCGAGGAAGGGGGAGACGCGGAAGAATGCCCCCAGGAACGCATTGCCCTGCATGCGGAGCTGGAGTTCCGTCTGGTTGGTGGCCTTGCGGGCGATGTCGAAGCCCGGAAGGATGTACACCTTGATGTCGTTGTCCAGAATCGACTCACGATGCACCGCCGGGATGCGTTGCCACGCGGTGTCGGGACTTTCGTTCGATTCCCACACCAACACGCCGCCGCGCTTGAGCCCTTCGAGCGGATTGGTGTGTGTGAACGCCTTGGGATCGCAGCAGAGCACCACATCCACGTGATTCAGTTCGCAGTTCACCTTGATCTGCGATGGCGCCACCGTGAGGTAATAGTTGGTGGGCGCGCCCTTCTTTTCCGAGCCGTACTTGGGATTGGCCATCACGAAGAGCTTGTCTTCGAGAATGCCTTCTTCGTCGTATGTTGGGTCCTGCTCGGCGAGATACTGACCCAGGTCACCGATGATGGCGCCCAGGTTCTTGCCGGTGGTGATCATGCCCCAGCCGCCGATGGAGTGGAAGCGCACCGCAATGGCACCTTCCGGGAGCAGGCTGGGCGTGTCCTTGCTGATCACCGCGTATGGGTGCTGTACGCCCAGCACAAAATACGTCTCGCCGTCTTCGGCGGTGCGACCGTCGGTGCGTGCGGACACGCCGGTGGCAAACTCGTACGCCCCGATGATGTGCTCGGGGCGGAAGTCGCGCGAGCCAATGCCGTACGCCCCGCGGAAGAGGCGCGGGGTTTCGTCGGGCGTGATGGCGGGGTGGACGCCACCAAAGCGCGTCACTTCGTTGGCCTTGCCGAGTGCCACGCGAATGTCGCGCGCGAGCGGATTGTCGCCGGCAAAACTCTCGTCGGTACGCTCGAGAATGATGACGCGCTTCTTGCCGCGCAGGGCCTCGATGACCGCGTCTTCCGGGAAGGGGCGGATGACGTTGATGTGAATGCTGCCGACCTTCGCGTTGCGCTGCTCGCGCAGGTAGTCGCAGGCTGCTTCGATGTTTTCGGCCGCGCAGCCCAGCGAGACGAACACCGTGTCGGCATCGTCGATCTTGTACTTCGTGACTAGGCCGTAGTCGCGGCCGGTGAGGTGCGCGAATTCGTCGTACGCCTGCACGAGCATGGGCAGCACGTGTTCGCTGAAATTGTTGCGTCGCGCCACCACCCCGTTCATGTGGTGCTCCTGGTTCTGCACAGGGCCCAGTAGCGCGGGGTTCTTGAGGTCGATCATCTGCGGCAGACGGCGGCGCGTGGCACCAAACAGTTCGCGCTGTGCCGGCGTGGGGCAGGGAATCACGTCATCGGGCGCGCCGAGATACTCGCGCAAAAACTCGGCTTCCGGGGCGAGGTACATGCGCTCACTGTGCGTCGTGAGCATGCCGTCCTGAATGTTCATCCCGGGGTTGAGCGCCAACTCGCACACCTTGCGCAGGATGATCGCCTGGTCGGCAGCTTGCTGTGCATCGCGCGCCATGAGCATGATCCACCCCACATCGAGCGCGGCGTAGATGTCATCGTGCGCGCAGTGCACGTTGAGCGCGTGCTTGGTGAGCGCGCGCGCGCCGACTTGCAGCACCATGGTCGAGAGCTTGCCTGGCGCGTGGTAGTACTGCTCCATCGCGTACACGATGCCCTGGCCACTGGTGAAGTTCACCGTGCGTCGGCCAGTGACGGCGAAGGCGGTAGCACCACCCTGTGCCGCGTGCTCACCTTCTGTTTCCGCGGCGACCTTTTGTTGCCCCCAGACGTTCAGTTCGCCCGTGGCGAACGACGCCTGATAGATCTCACCGCCTTCCGTAGACGGCGTGATGGGGTAGAAGACACCACCTTCGGTGATGCGCGTCTCGACATACTGGGTGACCAGTTGATTGCCGCTGCAGGTGACATGGAAGCCAGGATACTTGTGCTTCCCATGCTTCGAGACGTGCGAAGGGGGAACGGAGGCCGTGGTGTCGGACATGGCGGTGGGCGCAAAGGGGAGTACAGGGAGTGTCGGGCGTGATGTGCGCGCCCCCCGTACGTTGCGCTGCGGTACGGAGTCGCGCTACCGGCGTGGGCAACGAATCGGTGCGCGTTTCGTGCGCCAGCAAGCTGAGTCGGGGAGTGGCCCGCCAGACGTCAGGAACACGCCGCTTGCGCCAATGCGGTACAGGCTGCCTGTTGAGCGCATGCGAACGCTGATCGGTGTTGTGCTCGGTGCCGGACTGCTCGTGTGGCCGGGCCGGCCATTCGCCACGGGCGTCGCGGATGCACAGGCCGCCCCTGCGGTAACCACGGCTGGGCGCGCGGCTGTGCGGGCCATTGCGCCGCCGCGACGTCCATTGCCTGCGGAGTTGGCCTCCGCCAAGGTCACGCAGTTTTCGTTCATCGCGTACGGCGACACGCGAGGGCGTCGTGATGGCGAGGCCGAACAATTCGAGCATGGCATTGTCGTGGACGCCATGCTGCGACGCATTCAAGAACTCGAGGCGGGTAAGGACCCGGTGCGTTTTGTGTTGCAGAGTGGCGATGCGGTGGTGAACGGCCGCGATGCATCGCAGTGGAACGTGAGCTTCGTTTCACTCATCGATCGCGTCACCACCATTGGCGGCGTGCCGTACTTTCTGGCGCCCGGCAATCACGATGTCACGTCGGCTGCGGAGTTGCGCGCGCCCGAACGCCAGCTCGGCCTACGCCACTATCTGCAAGCAGTCGGGCAACTCATTCCACCAGACAATGCCACGCGGCGCTTGGCGGGCTATCCCACCTATGCCTTCGGGTACGGCAATACGTTCGTGATTGCCTTCGATTCGAACATCGCCGAAGACAGCGTGCAGTATGCGTGGGTGAAGGGGCAGCTCGAGGGGCTCGACCGCCGGCGCTATCGCCACGTGGTCGTGTTCTTCCACCATCCACCGCTGTCGTCAGGGCCGCACGGCGGGTCGGAGGTGGAGCCGCCGGCCAACGCGGTGCGGGCCCGCTACCTCCCACTGTTCCGTGCGCATCGGGTGCGGGTGGTGCTCACCGGTCACGAGCATTTTTTCGAACACTGGGTCGAACGGTATCGCGCGGCCGATGGGTCATGGCAGCGGCTGGATCACTTGGTGAGCGGCGGCGGCGGTGCGCCGATTTACCGGTATACCGGGCAACCCGACCAGCGGCGCTACAGGCGCACGACCGGAGCACCCGAGCTACGCCTTACGCAGCTGGTGAGACCAGGGCGGAAGGAACGGGACAACCCGCACCATTTTCTCGTGGTGCACGTGAACGGCGACGATATCACCGTTGAGTACGTGGGCGTAGACTGGGGCAGCGAATTCCGCCCGTACGGGCGAACGTCGGTGAGCCTGATCGACCGGCCGTGACCCGCTGACCCGGCACTTCTGTCGGCGGGTGCATAAGGGGGCACTGCCCCCGGACCGACGCCCCATACTCAGGGCGCGCCGTCGGCCTGCTCGCGGAAGTCCTGCTGGTCGGCGGTGCTCGTCCGGGGCCGGCCGGCGGACCCGCGCGAGGTGAACGGTGTCCCGGTGGCATCGGGCATGGGGGACCACGGCGCGGGGCGCGACGACTGCTGGCGTTCGAATGGCATGAACATGGGACTCCTCCTGGTGGCAAACGGATACGAAGAAGGCCCCTCCGTGGGAGGGGCCTCGTCAGTTTGACCAGGTGCCGCCTCCCGTTTGGTCTCGGGAGGGGCGGCGGTGCGTCACATTCTGGCGACGGTGCGGCCCTGCTCCCGGGTGCTAAGTCCTACGACAAGAATCGCCGCTACGAGAATCGTAACGACGAGGGGGAGCAGGCTAATAAGTCGGGCCGAGGCCAAGGGCAACGCGGTCATGATAAGCAGCATCGGCACGTCCCAGCAAAAAGTCAAGTCGTCCCGCGCAACCCAGGACGAAAGGTGCCCGTGGTGGAACGCTCGGGCCAGTTAAGTAATGGTGGAAGGGTGTCGAGACTTCTTGCCATGGCCATCAACATCAAGAGTCCCGACTGCGAACGGCTCGTTCGCGAACTCGCCGACGTCACGGGTGAAAGCATCACCGACGCCATTCACTCGGCCGTGCGCGAGCGGCTTACTCGGGAGAAGCTGCGGAAATTGGGCAGCGTTGAGCGCTCCTGGCAGCGCATCGAACGCATTCAGGAGCGTATCCGCGCGTTCGCACCCGCCGAGACGCCGCCAGCAGCGACAACGGCCGACGGGGGGGCGCAGTCATGATTCTCAGCACATCAGCCGTCTCCGCGCTCTGGCGCAATGCCCCCGAGGCATCGCGCCTGCACACGGCCATTATGCGCAGCCCGGTGCGGGCCATCTCCGCCGCCACGGTGCTCGAAGCGGCCATGGTGCTGCTCGCCGAGCGTCAGGGGGGCAGCGACCTGGAACTCGACGCCCTGTTGCGCGAGCTCGATGTAACCGTGGTGCCGTTTACCGAAGCCCAGGCCCACCGGGCACGCGAAGCCGCCCGCACCTATGGGCGCGGACGGCATGCGGCGGCTCTTTCGTTTGGTGATTGTATGGCGTACGCCCTGGCGGCAGAAAGCGGGGAGCCTGTACTCGATGTTGGCGAGGCGTTTCGACGCACCGATCTCGAGCGCGTGCCCTACTGACGCGCACGCCGCGTTCGGCGCGGCTACTTCTTGGTCGTGATGACGATGACGCCCTTGGCGCCTTCGGTCCCGTACTTTTGCGCTGCGGCCGCGCCCTTGATCACCTCGACACTTTCGATGCTGTTGGGGTTGATCTTCGACATCGCCGCCGGATCGGTCTTCACGCCATCCACGAAGAGCAGTCCGTCAAACGGTGCCTTGCCGGCACGAAGCGTGGTGGTGCCCACCACCACGTTGCTCGTGTCCGGGCCGCTGCCGACCACAATGCGCGAGGCGGTCAGCTTCGTGCCTTCTCCCTGCGTGGTGATCAGCACATCAGCACTGCGCTTATCCCGCTTGCGAATATCGATTGAAGCAATGCGATCGGCCTTGATCAGTTTGGCCTCGGCTTCGCTCACCTGCTTGCCGTCGACCACATAGCGGGCCGTCGACAGGTCTGGCGTGGCCACGAACGCGCGCTTCTCCGCCGCCGCGACATCCATGCCTTCGAGTTCCGCGCTGGTGGGGAGTTCAGCGCCGCACGCACCGGCGATGGCCAGCACAGCGAGTGAGGCGGCCGCGAGCCTGCGGGCCGAGCGATGGGTGGTGGGACGATCGGTCATGGTGCGCAGTCTCCGTTCGAGGTGGGAAGCGCGGTGCGAAAAGGCAGACGCACCGGCAGGAAGCGGCAACGAGGATGAGGCCGCAGACAGGTCTATCAGAAGTGTGCCGTACGGGCGTGGCGCCGTGCCCGCCTGCAACACGCGCTGGTCGCAGTCGAGTTCAATGGCCAGCCGCAGGCGCGACAACAGATACCACGCCGCCGCATTCCACGGCATGATGGCAACCAGTGCACTACTGCCAAGCAGCAACAGCGGATCGTGTGCGTTGATGTGCGAGCGTTCGTGCAGCACGACCAGCCGCTGCTCATCGGCGGAGCGTTGTCGCAGCCAATGCGGCACCACAATGCGCGGCTCGATCACACCGAACACGGCTGGCCCGAACGCCTCGGAAAGATGAACGTGCTCACCACCTACGTGTGCCGTCTCCGCTGAGCGAAGCGCCATGCTCTGACGGCGATAGCTGTATGCCCCGATGCCTATGAGCGCCACCGTAGCCAGCGGCCAGGCAAGCACGAGTGCCCACTGCACGGGTAATGATGCCATACGCACCGACTCGGCCGTGGCCACACCAACGTCGCGCGCAGACGCACTCACGGCACCACCCGCGCTCGTCAGCCACGCTCGCGCACGCACTGATAGCGATTGGGTCGGTGACACCGCTGTGGATGACGGCGAAGCCGACACTTCGAGGCCCATTGGCATCTCACGAGGCGGTGCAGACCGTCGCCAAGGCTGCGAAAACGTGAGTGCGAACGCGGTGAGCACGGCCACGCCCCACACCAGGCGGTTCGCGACAGCCCCCTTCACGAGCCGGTGAACGACGGTCGCCGCCAGTGCCAGCACCGAGGTGCTGAGTGCGGCGAGCAGCATCCAAGTGGCCACCAGCGGCGCGAACTGCGCAATCATGGCATTCACTCGTCATCCTCCAGCCGCTCCGTGAGCAGCGCGCGCATGCGCTCGAGCTCCTCGCGGCTTACCCGCTTGTCGGACACCAGCTGCGCGAACATGCGATCGGCCGAGCCCTGAAAGATCGCGTCCTTGATGCGGCTGATGGCACTCCGGCCTGCCCGGTCTGCGGCCACGGTTGGGAAGTACCGATGGGCCCGCCCCTCGGCCTCGGGGCGCACGTACCCCTTCTTCTCCAGCGTCTGCAAGGCAGACAGCACGGAGGTATAGGCCAAGTCTTCGTCGAGGTGGTCACGCACATCGGCTACCGTGGCTGAGCCGAGCTTCCAGAGCACGGCCATGACGGCGAGTTCCCGTGGCGGAAAATGGTAGTCGTTCATTCGAGGCGGGGCAGGGCGCAGGTGGTTGCTACTGGTTCTTCAGTACAACCTGTGCCCCGGCCGGGAGTTTGTCAACTGGAAATCCAGTAGATGCGCGTGATTCACCTGAGTGAGGCCCGCGCATCACTCGCGCGAGCCTCACTCGCACTGAACCGGAGGCTAGTTCGACGGCGTGCTGGACAAGACGCGCAGCAAGGCCTGCACGAGGGTGTCGCTGGTCACGGGCTTTTCGAGTACTTCGCGTACGAGCACGGGCAGCGCACGGATATCACTCGAATTGCCGGTGCACAGGAGCACCGGGATGGTCTGGTCGTACTGGGCGAGCGCCGTCGCGAGCTCGTCACCACGCATGCCGGGCATGGCGTAGTCGAACACCGCAACCGACCACGGGAGCTGGCCAGCATGGCTGCGGATGGTGCGCAGAGCCTCGTGCGGATCGGTAAAGCCGGTCACCGTGAGCCCCGCTCTCTCGAGGGTTCGCGTAAGCGCGCGCAGAACCATGGCATCGTCATCCACGAGCAGGACGCGCTCCGGGCCGATCGTGGCACGCGCGTGGCGCACTGGGGCAGATGATGTGTTGACATCCTCGCGCACGGGGAGACGCACGAGAACCGTGGTGCCGATGCCTGGGGCACTTTCGAACGCGATAGTGCCCTCGTGAGCGCTCACGAGGCCGTGCACAACGGCGAGCCCGAGCCCGGTACCGTCACCGAGAGGTTTGGTGGTAAAGAACGGGTCGAACACCCGCGCCAAGGCGGCCGCGTCCATGCCGCTGCCGGAGTCGCGCACCTCGAGCAGCAGCATATCGCATGGCGCTCCGTTCTGCATGGCAGTCGGCGTTTCCCGGGACACACGGATGTTCAGCTCGCGACGAGCGGTCTCGCGCATGGCGTAACTGGAATTGCTGGCCAGGTTGAGCAGGATTTGCGTGAGATGCGTGTCGTTGGCCAGCAAGGTCGTGGGCGGCGCATCAAAGGCCGTCGTCAGTGTGACTTCGGTCGGAATGATGGGCTCCAGCATGCGCAACGCCGACCGGAACCACTGCTCGGCATTTACCGCAGTGCGTTCACCGGATTGCGGCCGCGAGAACGCGAGCAGCGAGTAGACGATATCACGGCCCCGCTGCGACGCTTCGATGATGCTGTCGGCCGACGCCTGCGCATGTTCGTCACCCGCCACCGCCTCCCGCAGCACTTCGGCATGGCCGAGTACGGCCGCCAGCACATTGTTGAATTCGTGGGCCACGCCACCAGTCACGGTACCGAGTGCTTCGAGTTTCTGGCTTTGCAGCAAATGCCCTTCGAGTTCGCGCACCCGCTGCTGCTCTGCCTCGCGCGCGTAATGCGGACGCAAGTCGACGGACACGCCCACGATGCCGATCATGCGGCCATCACCGTCGATGATGGGGATGTCGGTTACACGTGCCGGAAACCGCGTACCATCACGGTGCCGAAGCCAGAATTCGCCGGTCCAGCTCTCGCCGCACGACAACGCGGCCAGAATCGCCGCCGCCTGCTCGCGGCTCGTCTCAGGCACGGTAACATCGGTGACGGGACGCCCCAGCGCTTCGTCGGCGCGGTACCCGAAGAGCGATTCCGCCGCCCCGTTCCAGAACGTCACGATACCGTGCGGATCGGTAGCGACCACCGGTTCCGAAATGGCCTTGAGCACCAGACGCTCGAACGACGCTTCCGACGCCAGTGCCGTTGCCTGTTGCACGATGGCCTGGTGGTCGCTCACGTCGACGTGTTCGAGCAGCAGGCGCTGCTCGGAGATTCGGGTAACGCGCAGCCGGTACCAGAGCGAGGGCGGAGCGGTCAACTCGTGGGGAAGGGCACACGCATACTCCACCGTGCGCGAGTGGCCATCGGCCAGCACACCGGCGCAGGTGTCGAGCACCTGCGCGGCCACTTGCTCTCCCTCTGCGGCGGCCCGTCGGCACACGTCGAAGTAGTTGG
>Ga0075157_10001393_pt1 | contig 15161 bp, 15 predicted proteins | sample JI81BgreenDNA_FD_70967 | JGI IMG/M metagenome (GOLD analysis project Ga0075157, IMG submission 70967) | Wastewater effluent complex algal communities from Wisconsin, to seasonally profile nutrient transformation and Carbon sequestration -... | ecosystem: Engineered > WWTP > Effluent > Algae...
TAGTGTTAGATTGGGGGAGGTCACAGCAAACCAAGGCAGCAGTTAAAGTGGCGAGCGAGGAAGCTTTAGACCAACTGCCCGAAAGCTAATCAACTGAAGTTTATCAGCACGTCTAGGAATCTTATTCTGAGGCCACACGCAGTATTTAGACCACCGCAGCTTGAAGCTGGTGTCAATGCCACCCACCCACAGCTTTTGTCAAAAATCCCTCATAATTTCCTCAAAAATTCATCAAGTTTTTACCCACTTTTTGTCATTTTTACTGTAATTTATGATACCGATCGCCCAAGTTGCCCGAATCTCCACAACGGCAGAATTTTTAATACTTAATTTCTCTCCCTCGCTCTCCCTCGCTCTCCCTCGCTCTTCCTCGCTCTTCCTCTTTCCCTCGCCCCCTCTCCCTGTTTCACCCTAAAATTTGAAATTTTTGAGTGACGAATTATGGCACGATCGCAGCGCGTTTTGATACCATGCAATCAAGCGCAAGACAATCAGGGAATGCACTGGAGGTGTGTAAATGGAGCTTTTGGCAGAACAAAAACGGTGCTTGGATTGCTTGGTAAGCTCGATCGAGCAATTGGGAGGTCAAGTAGACATTCCCAAGCTGGAGCAGATAGCTGAGCTAATTATTCAAACGATGAGAGGGCCTTGGCGCTACTTTCACACGTCGGAACACATTTTTGAGGTCGGGGGGTCAGTCGATCCGATCGAGGTGCTGGCTGCCCTGTTTCACGACCTCGTGTACGTGCAAGTCGATCAGGGGGTTAGTTTCAATATTAGCAGCGCCCTTTGTCCTTTTGTCAAAGAAGTGCGATCGCAGTTAGTTATTAGAGATGAAACCGAACTGCCCGACGATGCCATGTATCACCTAGTGGCCTCAGTATTTGGGTTTATTCCCGGCAAGACTCTCTCTCCGTTTGGCGGCCAAAACGAATTTTTGAGTGCCGTTATTGCTGCCAAATCTTTGGAGCCTTTTTTGCCAGCTAGTACGATCGCCGAAATCGCCGCTTGCATCGAAGCTACTATCCCTTTTCGCCCCGTTTCGCCCAGCGGTTTGAGTGCGATCGAACTTTTGTACCAGCGTTTAGCAAGTGCAAATCGCGATTTTAACTTGGGATGGAGCGATGCCCAAACCTTAGAAATTGTCAAGCGTGCAGTCAGGTTAGCAAATAGAGATGTCGAGAATTTTGCATCTCCAAATTCCTCTAATTTCTTAGACAATACCTGGAATTTGATGCCAGAAACCAACCACGAATTGACCAATGTTAATTCCTATACTGTTGCCGGATATCGCAGGTCTCTGCAAAAAATGGAAGGATTTTTGAACTTCCTCAAACCCGAGCTGGTTTTCCAGCAGTTTATGCAAGAGCCGGACGATGCAACCTACGCTAACCTGATTGCCCGAACTCGCAAAAATATCGAAGTTGCTAAACTTTATCTGGGTATCAAGCTAATTACCATCGCCATTTTAGAAGCTCTTTCCTACCGCTTGGGGCGCGATATTCCGCTTTCTACTATGATGGGAGAATTGCGCGCACCCGGATTTAAGACCTCAGTTTTGGAGGATTACTTGCCCAACAAACAGATTGCCTACCCATTAGAAACTCAGTTGGAAAAAGAGGTTTTAAATTTGTTAGCAATAGGACGAAATCAAGAATCTCCCTATGATATTAAAAACTCTCCCGTAGCTACGTTTATTATCAAATCTATCGGTTTTGCTGAAACTGAAAACTTTTTGAAGAAAGCTCAAGAGTTTTTTGCCGGTCATATTTCCTCGGAAGAGTTTCTCTCTTACTGTTCTCCCGATGTCATCGAGACCATCTCCTCCGGGGTGATGAAACTATTTGACAGCAGAAAGACGGCTTTAGGGAAAGTTAAATTAGTTCACCAAACAGTTTCTTAGGATAGATTGGCAAAATCTTAAAACGTTTTCCATCGCAGAAACCTGGTTTTTTGAGTTCAGCCACAATGTGCGGTTAGTCTGAGATGTTGCATTATTCTCGCTTAACAGGCTTTCGAGCCTGTTCCACAACAAGTGCATTTTCTTGTGGGGAGTAGGGGTTGGGCAGGATATCCCGCCTATAGCAGGCTTATTGATAATGGTGCAAGATTTCACTTTAAACCCTAAAAAAAGTCCTCTTTAACTAATATGTTGCACCATTATCAATAAGCCTTTTATGAACAGGCTTTTCGGCCTGTTCCACAAGAAAATTTATATTTTGTGGAACAGGCCGAAAAGCCTGTTAAGCGAGAATGGTGCCAGATATCAGCTTTAAAGGACTTTAGCTATGAGTCTGGGGTTTGAACCCGTAGCGGACTAATTCGACATCAAACTTTTATTGTGGTGAACCAGTCGCACCCTCTGCGCCGGAGTTGCTATTAGGTACAGCCGTATCCGTAGGATTAGAATCGCTCTGGCTTTCCGTATTAGTTTGGCCACTGGTACCTGCTCCAGAAGCACCATCATCTTGAGTTGGAGATGGAGTAGCTGAACTCTCAGGTGCTGGAGTTGTTGGAGTGGAATCTGGCTCATTCTGCGGAGTCGGAACCGTAGTATTGGTATTATTTGACGGCGAAGATGGAGACGGCGCTGCTTCCTGAGCGGGTGCATCTTGCTGCTGTGAATTTGGAATTGTAATATTGATATTGGGAGCCGGACTTGCTTGAGGAGCCGGAGTTGCGTTTTGAGCTGGACTTGGTTGAGGATCAGGCGTAGGGTTTTGAGCTGGAGATGGTTGAACCGGAACCGGAACAATCTTTTGAATGATCGTTTTTTCTCTCTCTATAGTCCGAGTCGGAGCTGGTGTTGCTGAAGGCTGATTCGCTTTCGGTACAACAATCACAGGAGCAGAAGCCGGAGTAGGAGCCTCCTCACTCCGATTGAAGTAATATACACTGCCCAGAACTAAGCCTGCCAAAGAAGCAAGAAGAATTCCTAACAGTAACCCGCGACCAGCATTCTCATTATCGCGGACTTCTTGGACTCCAAGTTGGCGGTGATTTTCCGCCATTTGACCCTGTACATAACCTTGGTGATGAGCTGCTTCTTTAGAAGCCTTCCCCGTTGTACTCGGAACACTTGTAGTGGTTCGCGTTGTACTGACGTGACCGTTAGTTGCATCGGTGTGAACTTCTTGATGAATTTCACGGCTAGAGCTATTTTCTTCGTTAGGTTTCATAATTATCTTGCCACAACTATTCAAAAAATATTGTCTGTAGGAGATGCCCTGGTTTGAAAACTTGAGCTAAGCTGTTGAGCATTTAAATCACTTATTTCGATTTACCGTCAAGATTCAGGTGTAAGCGTTGGGTGTTTGGCTCATGAGTTTAATTGCTTAACAGCTTTTAGCTTAGGGAGTTTAGAGAACTTTTGGTTTTTCCTTCATTTGTATCCAATGTAACTCGTTAAGGTATTAACCAGGCTCTACCCTCAGAGTGATTCCCAAGTCCCCAAAGGCATAGAATTAGCCGTACTTCAACAAAGAATATCGGCTAAATGAGTGATTTATAATGCTTGCGGTGCAAGCATATAGCAATCCTTGCAGGAGTCGTGATTTTTTACGACTCCTGCAAGGATTGCTATAGTAGTTGTAGGTTGGGTTGAGGAACGAAACCCAACTTGTTACTTTCACAGAGAGTTGGGTTTTGCTTAGCTCAACGCAACCTAGGAATAAGTACATAAATGACCGATCGCACTAAAGACAATTACCCACCGATTTGAGACATGGTGCGACTGTAATTTCCTTGAGTAGTTCCCGAATCCCGCTGTTTGAAATTAATTTCCGGTTTCATCTCTAATATGTGCCGCACTCGATCGCGCAATTCAACCGTAGACACCCCATTCCGCAAAGCAGTTTTCAAGTCAATTTGCCCGGTTTCGTTCAGCAGACAAGGCCGCAGCCACCCGTCAGCAGACAAACGCATCCGGTTGCAGCGATCGCAAAAACACTCGGACATTTGGCTGATAAATCCTAAAGTGCCCTTCGCCCCCGGAATTTGAAACACATCCGCCGGCCCATTTCCGCGAACACCCGACTCCGCTAACCCGTATTTGTCGCTAATTCGTTGCCGCAATTCGGCTGAGGCTACCCAACCCTTATCGCCAAATAAATCCCCATTGCCGATCGGCATAAACTCAATAAAACGAACGTGCCAATTCCGGTTAATAGTTAACGCCGCTAAATCCAATATTTCGCCGTCATTCACACCGGGAATTACCACAACATTCAGTTTCAGCGGGTCAAATCCTGCGTGATAAGCCGCTTGAATTCCCTCCCAAACCTGCGTCCATCGCGATCGTCCCCGACTGCCAATTATCTTATCAAAAGTCTCCGGTTCCAGCGAATCCAAACTAATATTAATCCGGCGCAAACCAGCATCGTAGAGATTTTGGGCCATTCCCGCCAGCAAAAAGCCATTAGTTGTCATTGACAAATCTCGCGTTTCCGGCAAAGATGCGATCGACCTTACCAAATCCACCACCCCAGGGCGCAGCAGCGGTTCCCCACCCGTCAACCGAAACTTGGTAAATCCCACGGGTATAAAAACTTCCCGCAGCAGAGTTAGCAATTCCGAGTGAGTTAACAACTGCTGCTGCAATACATAGTCCAACTCACTACCTTCCGGCATACAGTAGAGACAGCGGAAGTTGCAGCGGTCTATCAAGCTAATCCGAAGGTAGTCTACGGTATCCATGTCAATAGTTTGTAATATTATTTAATTATAAATGCTGACTCGATTTTCTGCAATTATTGATAGAAAGCAAAAAACCTGCATAGATTTCTCTCTCTTCTCTTACTCTGCGCTCTCTGCGCCCTCTGCGGTTAATAAAAAAAAATCTCATTCACAAATTTGTATATTTATGTTCTTTGAATTTGAAGCCGATTTTGTAGAAGCCCTGCGGTGCATCCCGATGCAAGTACGTCTCAAGTTAGATACTTGTGGCATTAAATTAAAGTTGCAGGATTGGAATCATTTTAACCAAGCAGAACGTCAAATGCTTGTAGAGAAACCTTGCTTGACAGAAGCAGAAATTATCGATTACCGAGAACAGCTAAACCAAGTATTAATTCAACAGACAGGCAAACCGGGAACAGATTTGACCGTTGATGAAAATCCCCCGTGGATGGATGCTGCAACTGTACCGGAGTCTGTTTCTGCAAAAGCGCAAGAGTTCGGCGTCACAATAACTTTGGCACAGTGGGCGAGTTTGCAGCCGCTACAGCGATTTGCTTTGATTAAGCTTAGTCGATCGAGCCACGAGAATAAAAACTTTCTCCCCGCTGTTCGAGAGTTTCAACTTATTGAATAAGTATATGGTAAAAAGTTTGTAGCCAGCGCGAGCAATCACTCAATGTAGGTTGTTGGTTGGGAGCGATTTCTTTACCATATCGCCTCATTTTCAGCGAGAATATAACTTTTAAGTAGCATTTACTTTCAAGACACCATGTCTAACAATCCTCAGTTTTTTGATCCACTGCCCTACTGGGCTTTCAACAATCCATCAGCAGGAAGTGCCATCAGCCCATTTAGCCCAGTTAGGTTCACTTACTTTCATTTAGAAGACTTTGAAGACGGCGCTTTAAATACACCGGGTGTTACTGTTTCTGAGTTTGCCACAACAGATATTGCAACAACCTTCAGCGACTCGGTGGACGGCGATGACGGAGTTATTGATGGTCAGGCCAGGGGAAACAGCAGCAGCTTATTCTCGAATTTGAGGACTAGCAGCTTTACCTTCAACTTTTCCGCTAATGCACTTGGGGGTCAATTACCAACCCATGCTGGAATTGTCTGGACGGATATTGGCAGGAATGGTGGCGGCACACCCCGGTCTGGCGACTTGCTAAATAACACGTTATTTGAGGCGTTTGGGCCATTGGGAGAATCTCTGGGGGTTATCGGTCCCTTTTCGCTGGGTGATGAGAGTATTTCGCGTACAACCTCAGAAGATAGATTCTTTGGAGTGGTCAATCAAAACGGGATCTCATCAATTCGATTGTCGATGCCCGGTAAAAATAACTGGGAAGTCGATCATCTTCAATATGGTTTCACACCTGGAACCATTTCTCCTTCCCCCTTGGATCCCAATGGCCTCTTCTTCAACCTCTCCACCAATGCCGATAACTTTACCATCGATCCAGCTCGAGTCGGCAATCTACTGGTTCAAGGTTTAGATGGTAACGACTCGATCCAAGGGTCGCCATCGGCCGATCGGGTAAATGGCAATGCCGGCAACGATACTATACTAGGAGGCGACGGCAACGATACGCTCTGGGGCGGTCGCGATAACGATCGCATCGATGGCAACGCCGGCAATGACACGATCGCTGGAAACCTCGGAAATGATACGCTCTCTGGCGGTGCGGGTGACGACCTCCTACGTGGCGGACAAAACAACGATGTGCTCAATGGAGGAGAGGGTAACGACCAATTGGTAGGTGACTTAGGTAGAGATATTCTGACGGGTGAAGCTGGAAACGATCAGTTTGTACTGCGGGGGAATGCAGCGGCCTCCAATGTATCTGAAGCCGATATTATTGCGGATTTTACGGCGGGTCAAGATGCGATCGCCCTCACCAACGGACTTGCATTTGCAGGAATTGCCTTAGATGCTTCGGGTAGCAATACAGCGATTCGGATTGTTGCTACCGGACAAATTTTAGGGGTTGTTACCGGAGTCCAACCTGCTGCTCTAAGCGCAGCCAATTTTACCACGTTGAATGGGGACTTTTAACTGTTATCAGTTATAGCAATCCTCAAGCTGAATGCGGTGAAGTAGTTTTCTGAAGACGACTGCAAGAAGACTAAAAATTATAGGATTTCAGTCGGTTTTTAACCGACTTGTGCTATGAGACAGGGAATTAATTCCCTGTCGGTCTTCTGGACAATCCGACAGCCCGACAGTCCGACAATCCGACAGCCCGACAGTCCGACAGTCCGACAGGGGGTTGCAAACCCCTGTCTCATAGTGAAAGTCGTCGGTCGCCGACTAAAAATGATGATGCGTTCAGTCGGTTCTGCCTGGTAACGCAGATAGGCGAGAAGAGCCTCCAATTTACCCTTCGCCACGCGAGGCAGAGCAAGAGTGACATCGGTTCCCAGGCTCTTCCTAGAAACCAGTAAAGTAAAAAATATGATTAATTTTATTTTAAGTATTGTTACCGCAGCGTGGTATTATTTTTCTGAGTTTGCAAAGCACTCGCCTGCTACCTGCATTAGTTTCTGAGCTTCGTGAACACGCAAAACACACCCACCGAACCCACACCAGCAACCGAGGATATTCCTCAAGCTGGCACAGTCTCAACAGTCTCGACAGTCTCGTCCGAGACAACGAATCCCATGCAAGACTTTTATCGCCTCCAACAAGAGTTGTTGGCGTACACCCTTGCGTTTACGGCGATTATTTTTATCTCCGTTTGGATTTTTTACTCGCTCAATATTGCCCTGAATTATTTGCTTGGGGCGAGCACAGGTGTGGTTTACTTAAAGATGTTGGCTAGAGACGTTGAACGAATCGGCAGCCAAAATCAACGCATCAGCAAGACAAGGCTCGGTGTGTTTTTAGCGGTGATGATAGTAGGAACACAGTGGAATCAGCTACAGATTTTACCGATATTTTTGGGATTTCTGACTTACAAAGCTGCGCTGATGGTTTACGTGATCCGAAGTGCATTAGCACTAGACTACAGGTAAGTCAGGCAATTCGAGCAAAACTCAACTCATCGATTTGTATGGGGAAGCCCGTTGAATGGCAATGCTTGACGTTCTAAACACCTTTAATCGTTTCCCCCTCGCCGAATTGGAAGTTGGCCAGCAGTTGTACTGGCAACTGGGCAATCTGAAAGTGCACGGGCAGGTTTTTCTAACCTCGTGGTTTGTAATTGCTGTTTTAGTCGTAGTTTCGATTTTAGGAACCAGCAAAATCCAGCGAATTCCCAGCGGAATGCAAAATTTTATGGAGTATGCGCTGGAATTTATTCGGGACTTGGCTAAAAACCAAATTGGGGAAAAAGAATATCGCCCTTGGGTACCGTTTATTGGTACATTATTTCTGTTCATCTTTGTGTCAAACTGGTCTGGCGCTCTAATTCCTTGGAAGCTGATTAAGCTGCCATCAGGGGAATTGGGAGCTCCTACCGCTGACATCAACACGACGGTAGCATTTGCACTGCTGACTTCTCTAGCATATTTTTATGCAGGTCTCAGCAAAAGCGGCTTGGGGTATTTCGCCCACTATGTTGAACCGGTGCCTTTTATGTTGCCGTTCAAAATCATAGAAGATTTCACTAAGCCTCTGTCCCTGAGTTTCCGTTTGTTTGGCAACATTCTTGCGGACGAATTGGTGGTCGGAGTGCTAGTGTTGCTAGTGCCTTTATTTGTTCCTCTGCCAGTGATGGTTTTGGGACTATTTACGAGTGCAATTCAAGCTTTGATTTTTGCTACCTTAGCCGCCGCCTACATTGGTGAAGCTCTAGAAGGCGGTCACGGCGAAGAACACCACGATTAACTAACGATAAACGGCGAAGCATGAGGGAGGAAAAAATAAATTTCTGAACTTAAACTTTCGGCCGTAAAATCGGACAATTCTCTAGACTTTCTGTTCTCAATTTTGTACTTTAGATAAGGAAAATCATCATGAACCCAACAGTTGCTGCCGCTTCCGTAATTGCCGCCGCTTTGGCAGTAGGTTTAGCTGCAATCGGCCCTGGCATCGGTCAAGGTAATGCAGCAGGTCAGGCTGTAGAAGGTATTGCCCGTCAGCCGGAAGCAGAAGGTAAAATTCGCGGCACCTTGCTGTTGAGTTTGGCGTTCATGGAAGCGCTCACAATTTACGGTTTGGTCGTAGCCCTAGTGCTGCTGTTTGCCAACCCCTTCGCATAATAATTGGAAATTTTAGATTTGAGGTTTTGGCGATTCTAATCCAAAATCTCAAGTCTAAAATCGATTAAGCGAATTAGATGGAAGCCGTCAAAAAATCATGATGCACTGGACAGTATTACTAGCAGTTGAAGAAGCGGCTAAGGAAGGGGGACTGTTTGATATAGATGCTACGCTGCCTCTGATGGCGGTGCAGTTTTTAATTCTAGTCGCAGTCTTGAATGTAATTTTTTACAAGCCGCTCAGCAAGTCAATTGACGATCGCGCCGATTACATTCGCAACACTCAAGTCTCCGCCAAAGAACGCTTGGCAAAAGCTCAGCAACTAGCGCAGCAGTACGAGCAAAAACTGGGAGAAACTCGCAAACAGTCTCAATCAGTAATTGCTGCTGCTCAAGCTGATGCCCAAAAAATTGGGGCAGCAAAAGTAGCTGAGGCTCAACAAGAAGCTCAAGTCGCGCGAGAAAAAGCTGGGCAAGAAATAGAGCAGCAAAAGCAAGAAGCAATGCGCTCACTAGAACAACAAGTAGACGCGCTCAGCGGCCAAATTCTCGAAAAGCTATTAGGGCAGTCGTTGGCCAAATAGCGAGACCGAAGAGTTTTAGATTTTTGATGGAATCTCAAATCTAAAATCGCTTCACCCAATCTGCACGCGCAATTATGGAAGAGTATCATGGGGACTGTTTTATTGCTAGCCACAGAAGCTAGCGGCGAAGGTGGTTTCGGTTTAAATTTCGATATTTTAGAAACCAACCTGATTAACCTGGTCATTATTATTGCAGTGCTGTTTTATTTCGGGCGCGGATTTGTAGGTAAAATCCTGACAGAGAGGCGTTCGGCTATCCAAGAGGCGATTCAAGATGCAGAAAAACGCCAAAAAGATGCAGCAGCAGCTCTAGCAGAGCAACAGCAAAAATTGACTCAAGCGCAAGCAGAAGCCGAACGAATTCGTGCCGCTGCTGAAGAAACTGCCAAGAAAGCAAAAGAAGCAATTCTAGCTCAGGCAGCGCAAGACGTTGAACGAATGAGAGCAACAGCAGGTCAAGAGTTGGAAGCGGAGCGGGAAAGAGCGATCGCCCAACTGCGATCGGCGGTTGTATCTCTGGCATTAGCAAAGGTGGAAAGCCAGCTAAAAACTAGCTTAGACGACAGCGCTCAACACCAATTAATCGATCGCAGCATTGCGTTACTGGGAGGCTAAAACGTGAGTACAGTCAGCACAGAAGTCTTACAGCCTTACGCATCTGCCTTGATGTCACTGGCTCAGTCTAACAATCTCTCAGAGAAGTTCGGCGAAGATATTCGTTCCTTGCTGAGCCTGCTAGAAGGTTCGGAAGATTTGCGTCAATTTTTAGCCAATCCGCTGGTAAAACCGGATGCTAAAAAAGCCGTAATTGGGCAAATAGCGGGTGAAGAAATGAGCCCCTTGATGCACAGCTTTCTGAAGCTATTAGTAGACAAAGGAAGAATTCTTTTTTTAGAAGGGATTGGCAAACAATACTTGGCAAGGCTCCGAGAACTAAACCAAACAGTATTGGCTGAAGTTACATCGGCAGTCCCGCTTTCAGACGCTCAACAGCAGACTGTTCGCGAGAAAGTGCAGGCGATGACCAGCGCTAGAAGCGTAGAAATTGAAACCAAAATAGACGCAGATTTAATCGGCGGTGTGGTAATCAAAGTAGGCTCTCAAGTAATTGATGCCAGCCTGCGGGGACAATTGCGCCGTCTAGGAATTCGCTTGAATTCCTGAGAGTTAATAGCTGATGACTATTAGCTAATTTAATTAGCAGTTAACGGTTGGTAGTTTTGAACAACTGATAACTGACAACTGACAACAAACAACTGACAAAAAACAACTGACATGGCAGCAATCAGACCTGACGAAATTAGCAGCATTATTCGCCAGCAAATTGAACAGTACGACCAAGACGTAAAAGTCTCTAACGTCGGTACTGTTCTGCAAGTAGGCGACGGCATTGCTCGGATTTATGGCTTGGATAAAGCTATGTCTGGGGAATTGCTAGAATTTGCCGACGGCACCGTGGGCATTGCACTGAACCTCGAACAAGATAACGTGGGTGCAGTGTTGATGGGCCAAGGCCTCGGCATTCAAGAAGGTTCGGCAGTTACTGCTACTGGCAGAATTGCTGAAGTCCCCGTGGGTGAAGCAATGTTGGGACGGGTAGTTGATGCTTTGGCCCGTCCGATTGACGGCAAAGGAGAAATTAAAACTACTGAATCTCGCTTGATTGAATCTCCGGCACCGGGGATTGTTTCTCGCCGTTCTGTTTACGAACCCATGCAAACAGGAATTACCGCTATTGATGCGATGATTCCGGTGGGAAGAGGACAGCGGGAACTGATTATCGGTGACAGACAAACCGGTAAAACTGCGATCGCGATCGACACAATCATCAACCAAAAATCGGAAAACGTGATCTGCGTTTACGTGGCGATCGGTCAAAAAGCTTCTACAGTAGCTAACATCGTCAACGTCCTGCAAGAAAAGGGCGCGATGGACTACACGATCGTAGTAGCAGCCAACGCTAGCGACCCCGCAACCCTGCAATACTTGGCTCCCTACACAGGTGCTAGCTTAGCCGAGTATTTCATGTACAAAGGCAAGCACACTTTGGTCATTTACGATGACCTTTCCAAACAAGCACAAGCTTACCGCCAAATGTCCTTGTTGCTGCGCCGTCCTCCCGGTCGCGAAGCTTATCCCGGAGACGTGTTTTACCTGCACTCTCGCTTGCTAGAACGCGCTGCTAAATTGAGCGACGATTTGGGCGAAGGCAGCATGACTGCTTTGCCAATTATCGAAACCCAAGCTGGTGACGTTTCTGCTTACATTCCGACGAACGTAATTTCGATTACAGACGGTCAAATCTTCCTTTCTTCTGACTTGTTTAACGCTGGTTTGCGTCCTGCAGTAAACCCCGGTATTTCGGTATCGCGGGTAGGTTCGGCGGCTCAAACTAAGGCTATGAAAAAAGTAGCCGGTAAGGTGAAATTGGAATTGGCACAGTTTGAAGAACTGGCAGCATTTTCTCAGTTTGCTTCTGACTTGGATAAAGCTACTCAAAATCAATTGTCGCGCGGTCAGCGCTTGCGGGAACTGTTGAAACAGCCCCAAAGTTCGCCTCTGCCGATGAACGAACAAGTTGCTGTAATCTATGCCGGTATTAACGGCTATATGGATGACATTCCTGTGGAAAAAGTCAGCAAGTTTACTGTTGGTTTGCGCGACTATTTGCGGACTAGCAAGCCGAAGTACGGCGAAATTGTTCAAGGCGGAAAGGCCTTGACTGATGAAGCTGAGAAGCTGCTGAAAGAAGGCATCACTGAATACAAGCAAAGTTTCTTGGTTTCTGCGTAATTAGTCTTTAGTCATCAGTGATTAGCGGGTGAAATTGTTAGGGACACGGCTCTTGGAGTGTCCCTAGATTAAGGACACGGCATTGCCCATTGGTGTCAACAAACACGTTAAACCCGCAGTCCGACAGGGGTTAAAACCCCTGTCTCAAAGCAAAAGTCCTCTGAAGAGGACTGAAGAAATTATTAGTCCTCTTCAGAGGACTTTCGCTATTAGACAGGGACTTCAGTCCCTGGCGGGCTTTCGGCTTAAGTTGACACGAATGGGCAGTGCCGTGTCCCTACGGTGGGTTAAAAAATGCCGTTTCTCGATCGCGCACAAGCTTAAAAATTGATGACTAGGAACTAAGAACTCAGAATAAAAGCTAAGAAAAAAGGAGAAAATTATGGCAAATCTGAAAACTATTCGCGATCGCATTAAGTCGGTCAAGAACACTAAAAAGATTACAGAAGCAATGCGCTTGGTGGCCGCTGCAAAGGTGCGCCGCGCTCAAGAACAGGTGACTGCTACTCGGCCTTTTGCCGATCGACTGGCAGAGGTATTATACGGTTTGGCGGAACGCTTGCAGTTTGAAAACCTGGATTTGCCGCTGCTGAAAAAACGCGAAGTGCGATCGGTGGGACTGTTGGTAGTTTCGGGCGATCGGGGTTTGTGCGGCGGCTACAACAGCAACATCATCAGATACGCCGAAAATCGCGCTAAGGAAATCAAAGCTGAAGGCTTAGACTACAAATACGTGTTGGTAGGACGCAAAGCTACTCAGTATTTCCAGCGCCGCGAACAGCCGATCGATGCTACTTACGCTAACTTAGAACAAATTCCCACAGCACCGGAAGCGGCACAAATTGCTGACGAATTGCTTTCTTTGTTCCTGTCGGGAACTGTGGACAGAGTTGAGCTAATTTACACCAAGTTTGTGTCATTAATTAGTTCGCGTCCGGTAATTCAAACTTTGCTGCCCCTCGACCCCCAAGGTTTGGAAACTCCCGATGATGAAATCTTCCGCTTGACATCGCAAGGCGGACAGTTTCAAGTATCGCGCGAGAAGGTTGCTTCACCTACGAAGAGTTTGCCCAGGGACATGATTTTCGAGCAAGATCCGGCGCAAATTCTGGAGGCTCTTTTGCCCTTGTATTTGAACAACCAATTGCTGCGGGCTTTGCAAGAGTCTGCTGCTAGCGAGTTGGCTGCGCGGATGACGGCGATGAACAATGCTAGTGAGAATGCTAGCGATTTGATCGGTAGTTTGACGCTGACTTATAACAAGGCGCGGCAAGCGGCAATTACTCAGGAAATCCTGGAAGTTTGCGGCGGTGCTGAGGCTTTGAATGGTTAGGTTAGGGTTGACAATTTGTTGATTTTATGGTATGCGTCTGAGGAAACTCAGGCGCTTTTTTTATTTATAAAGTTGTTACAATTGACCACAATGTACTAACAAAGCCAAACTCAAGATTTTTTGCAGAAACCGGGTTTATGAGCGTAAATCATAGCTAAATGACTTAAATTAACGCTCTGTAGCGTTTTTCGCGGAAAACGGCATTTTTTGCACTCTTGCATTAGTATGCACTAAGGCATATAGTTAAACTAATGCACCTGTATACAAAAAGCTGGTTTTTAGGCAAACTACATAAAAATGTCAAAATGTATATGTTGTAAAGCCTTGAGCCTGTATGGATGAAAACAAGACTGTGGCTATTAGAGTAGAAATGCCGCCGGATCTGCGGAACCGATTTAAGTCGGCTGTTGCTAGGGACGGTAAAAATATGAGGGATGTTTTGCTGGAATTTATGGAGCAATATGTCATGAAGGCTGAGCAACCAAAAATAGAAGCAAGTCAAAACCAAAACAACACATAGCTGCTGTGTGCAGTGGTGGAGCGATCGCATACAGGGCAAGACATTTAGTTTTTAAACTTTAAGGGAAGTCTGAAGTGAGGAGCGATCGCGTACCGAATCCAAAGCCAGAAAACGTACACCATGTTACAGATCCCGAACTCTGTGAAAAGATGGGCGAAAAATACCACTGGCGGTTAAAAGAAATCCGAGTGACTCGTAACACCCCCCCTGATGTGGCTTGCGTGTTTGACGGGGAACAAACCTCGTTTCAGGATATGTGGCAAGATTACCAAGATTAAAGGAAAGGGAGGAAAAATGGCAAAAAAAATCTGGATTGTCTACAAAACCGAAAGCATGAGTGCTCCGGGCTGGGAACAACGTCAGCTTATGCCGAGGGGCGGTCTCACTAATATACTTTGGGAAAATTGGACTTGGGAAGAAAACCCAGAAATTCCTCAAGTAGGGGACAAAACCCGCGATTATGAAAATTTATCTGACCCCGGTAATGGAGTCACCCACGGGAAAGATGGAGATTGGGTAGTTACTCGCGTTCAGCAGTTTTTTGCTTCTGATACTGAGGAGCGAATTGTGGTGTGTTACTGTTCTTACCAACCTGTTACATCGGATTGGGAAGCGCTACAAGGGGGTGAGTCTGTCAATCAGAGGCTAGCAACTGTCGAGCAATATTGAGTGGATAATTAGTTCGTAAAAGCGATCGACTATTCCTGGACAATTTCATACAAATCTTCGATCGACAAATCAAAAGTCCTTGCCAACTTATGCAAGGCTGTCACGTCAACAGTTGCTAATCCGGGCGATCGGGCATAGGTTCTGAGCGTACTGTAAACTACTCCCGATCGCTCCGAAACCTCTTTGATCGTCCAGCCTTTCTCGGCAGCCAACTCTCGAACCCTCAATCTAATTAAACCCATTGACAAAAAACTAGATTTAGTCTGGGAGCAAATTTTATCGTAAAAAGCGATCGCTCACTCCTGCACAATTTCCACCAAGTCTTCAATCATTACATCAAAGGTGCGAGCCAATTTGTGTATAGAAATAAAGTCAATGGT
>Ga0075157_10001398_pt1 | contig 15123 bp, 11 predicted proteins | sample JI81BgreenDNA_FD_70967 | JGI IMG/M metagenome (GOLD analysis project Ga0075157, IMG submission 70967) | Wastewater effluent complex algal communities from Wisconsin, to seasonally profile nutrient transformation and Carbon sequestration -... | ecosystem: Engineered > WWTP > Effluent > Algae...
GTCATCGGATCGAATGCGACGGCTTTTTCCATATTGACGGCGAAGGGGAATGTCTGGCCTGCCGTGACCGGGGCGTCGGCGCGCATGCGGGCGATGGCGTCGCGACCGCCGAGCGTCATGGTGACGAATGTGTCGGCCCCCGCGGGTTCGGTGACGGTGACGCGGTTGGCGAGGGTCTGGATGTTTGCGGATTTGCGATCCGCGCCTTCGGGGTCGGTGATCGCCTCGGGCCGGATGCCCAGCAGGATGTCGCGGCCCTCCCACGCGGCAAGGTTCGCCTGCGAGAAGCGCAGGAGGAGCGCCGTGCCGTCTGCATCGGTGAGGCTGGCATGGGGGATGCCGTCCTGCATCGCCACGCGGGCGGGGATGATGTTCATGGCGGGGCTGCCCATGAAGGTGGCCACGAACAGGTTGGCGGGGGTGTCATAGATCTCCTTGGGTGTCCCCAACTGCTGCACATGCCCCTTGTTCATCACCGCGATGCGGGTGGACAGCGTCATGGCCTCGATCTGGTCATGCGTCACGTAGACGATGGTGGTCTTCAGCTTCTGGTGCAGCTTCTTGATCTCGGTCCGCATGTCCACCCGCAGCTTGGCGTCGAGGTTCGAGAGCGGCTCGTCGAACAGGAACACATCCGGGTTGCGCACCAGCGCCCGCCCCATCGCGACCCGCTGCCGCTGCCCGCCGGACAGCTGGCCCGGCTTGCGCTCCAGCAGGTGGTCGATCTGCAGGAGCTTCGCCACATCGGCCAGCGCGCGGTCCCGCTCCGGCTTCGGCACGCCATGCATCTCCAGCCCGAAGGTCATGTTCTGACCCACGGTCATGTTGGGGTAGAGCGCATAGGACTGGAACACCATCGCGATGTTGCGCTTCGATGGATGCACCCCGTTCACCACGCGGCCCTTGATGGCGATCTCGCCGCCCGAAATCCCTTCCAGCCCCGCGATCATGTTCAGGAGGGTGGACTTGCCGCAGCCTGACGGGCCGACGAGGACGAGGAACTCCCCCTCCTCCACCGCGATGTCGACGCGGTGCAGGACTTCCACCTGCCCATAGGATTTGGTCACGTTGCGGATGTCGAGAAAGCCCATGGGATCAGCCCTTTACGCTTCCGGCCATCAGGCCGCGGACAAAGTAGCGTCCGGCTACGATGTAGACGAACAAGGTTGGCAGCGCGGCGAGGATCGCGCCGGCGAAATGGACGTTGTATTCCTTCACCCCCGTCGAGGACTGGACGAGGTTGTTCAGCGCGACCGTCATCGGCTGCGAGGTGCCGCCGAAAGAGGCCCCGAACAGGAAGTCGTTCCAGATGTTGGTGAACTGCCAGATGACGCTCACCACCGCGATGGGGCCGGACACGGGCAGAAGGATGCGCCAGAAGATCTGGAAGAACCCCGCCCCGTCGATCTGCGCCGCCCGCACCAGCTCGGTCGGGAAGGCCGCGTAGTAGTTGCGGAAGTAAAGCGTGGTGAAGCCGATCCCGTAGACCACATGCACGAGGATCAGCCCCGGCACCGACCCCGCCAGCCCCAGCTTGCCCAGCACCACGGCCATCGGGATCAGGACGATCTGGAACGGGATGAAGCAGGAGAAGAGCATCAGCCCGAAGACCCAGGTATCGCCCCGGAACCGCCACTTGGTCAGCACATAGCCGTTCAGCGCGCCCACGATGGTCGAGATGGCGACCGCCGGAACCACCATCAGGATCGAGTTCAGGAAGTACGGCTTCAACCCCGTCGGCTCCACCCCGATCTGCGCGGTGGACCATGCGGAACGCCACGGGTCCAGCGTCCAGACTTCGGGCAGGGCCATCATGTTGCCGCCCGTGATCTCGGCCAGCGGCTTCACCGAATTGATGCCCATGACATAGAGCGGCAGCAGGTAGAACAGCGCGAAGAGCAGCAGGATCAGATAGATCAGCACCCGCGTGACGCGCCCCGTGCTGACGGCGGTATCTTGCGTGACGGCGCTCATGCCTTCTTCTCCTTCAACTCGGCGTAAAGGTAGGGGACCATGATCGCCGCGATCGTCATCAGCATGATCACGGCCGAGGATGCCCCGATCCCCATCTGGTTGCGGGTGAAGGTGTAGGAATACATGAAGGTCGCAGGCATCTCCGTCGCACGGCCCGGCCCGCCCCCCGTGAGTGCCACGACAAGGTCATAGGACTTGATCGCGAGGTGGGACAGGATCACGAAGGCCGACAGGAAGGCGGGGCGCAGCAGTGGAATGACGATGCGGCGGTAGAGCTGCCAGTTCGATGCCCCGTCGATCTGCGCGGCCTTCAGGATCTCGTTGTCGATGCCGCGCAGCCCGGCCAGGAACATGGCCATCACGAAGCCGGAGGTCTGCCAGACGGCAGCGATGACGATGGTATAGATCGCCATGTCGCCATCCTTGATCCAGGTGAAGGAGAAGCTCTCCCACCCCCAGAGGTGCATCACCTTCTCCAGCCCGATGCCGGGGTCGAGGAACCACTTCCACGCCGTCCCCGTCACGATGAAGGACAGCGCCATCGGGTAGAGGTAGATCGGCCGCAAGACGCCCTCGCCCCGGATCTTCTGGTCGAGGAAGATTGCCAGCATCAACCCGACGGCGGTGCAGATGACGATGTAGAGCGTGGCGAAGATCGCGATGTTGACGATCGCCGTGTTCCAGGCAGGCAGCGCCCAGAGCTTGGCGTAATTCTCCCAGCCGACCCATGTGAAGTTCGGCAGCATCTTCGACCCGGTGAAGGACAGCACCGCCGTGAAGGCGATGAAGCCGTAGACGAAGAGCACCGTCACCGCGAATGACGGGGCCAGCACCAGCTTCGGCAGCCAGTCCTGCAGCCTCGTGCGGAAATCGGGCGCGGTGGACGCGGTCATGGGCGGGGTCTCCCCATCGGTGCGGGCAAAACTGCCCGGGAGTTCGGACAAAGGCCTGCGACGGAATCTGCGCGGGGCGACCCGTGGGCCGCCCCGCAATGTCAGGTCACTGCGCCGCAGCCACGGCTTCGGCCAGAGCGGCCGCTGCCGCAGCACCATCGGCATATTCGCCGTTGAAGGCCGCCGTGATGACGTCATAGGTCGCGTTCTTCACCGCGGCCGGTGCCGCATGGCCATGCGCCATCGACCCGTAGAGCGTGCCGTTGGCATTGGCTTCCGCGAGGTCCGCCATGCCCTTCTTGCCGCAATCGTCGAAGGCCTCGTCCGACACGTCCGTCCGCGCCGGGACCGACCCCTTCACCACGTTGAAGGCCGACTGGAAGGCCGGGTCCATGATCGCCTTGGCCATGTTGACCTGCGCTTCCTGCTTGCCCGCATCGGTCTGGTTGAACATCGCGAACTGGTCCGAGTTGAAGGTGACCGACCCTTGGGTTCCGGGGAAGCGGATGCAGACGAAGTCCGCGCCCGGAACCTTGCTGGCCTTGAGGAACTCGCCCTTCGCCCAGTCACCCATCATCTGCATGCCGGCCTCGCCGTTGATGACCATCGCAGAGGCAAGGTTCCAGTCGCGGCCCGAGAAGTTGTCGTCCACATAGGACCGCAGCTTGATCAGGCGGTTGAAGGCTTCGGCCATCTGCTCGCCCCCCAGCGCGGCGGGGTCGAGATCGACGAAGGCCGCCTTGTAGAAATCGCCGCCCATCGACAGCACGATCCCGTCGAAGACCGTCGCATCCTGCCAGGGCTGGCCACCATGGGCGAGCGGCGTGATGCCCGCTTCCTTCATCTTGTCCAGCACCGCCACCAGCTCGTCGAAGGTGGTCGGCGCGGCAAGGCCGGTCGCATCCAGCGCGGCCTTGTTGATCCAGACCCAGTTGGTCGAGTGCACGTTCACAGGTGCCGCGACCCATTTGCCGTCATGGGTCGAGAATTGCTGCAGCGCAGCCGGAACCACCTTGTCCCAGCCCTCGGCAACAGCCGTCGCCGTCAGGTCGGCCAGCGCGCCCTCGGCCGCCCAGTCCTGGATGTCAAAGCCCAGCATCTGCACCGCCGTCGGCGCATCGCCCGCCGTGACCCGCGCCCGCAGCGCCGTCATCGCCGCCTCGCCACCGCCACCCGCAACAGGCATGTCAACCCAGCCCGTCCCCCCAGCCGCAAGGTTGTCCTTCAACACACCAACCGCCGCAGCCTCACCACCAGACGTCCACCAGTGCAGCACTTCCACATCCGCCGCCTTGGCGATGGATGTCGTCATCGCCAGCACCGCCAGCGCCTTCATCGTCGTCGTCATCATACGCATCGTCATCCTCCCGTTTGCGTTTGTTCTTCCCGCCATCAGCGGGTCTTCACCCAATTCGCCCGCGTGCGCCCGATGCGCATGACGACCGACTTGATCTCCATGAATTCCTCCAGCCCATAGCGCCCGATCTCGCGCCCCTGACCGGATTGCTTCACCCCCCCGAAGGTCACTTCGGGGAAGCCGTCCATCCAGGTGTTGGTCCAGACGGTGCCCGCCTGAACGGCGCGGGCGAAGGTCAGGCAGGTATGGACATTCTCGCTCCACACGCCCGCCGACAGGCCGTAATCGGCATCGTTGCAAAGGGCGATGGCCTCTTCCAGCCTTCGGAAGGTCAGCACCGTCAGCACCGGACCGAACACCTCGTCCCGCGCGATGGCCATATCAGGCGTCACCCCCGTCACGACCGTGGGACGATAGAACTGCGCCCCCAGCCCCGGCACGGCCAGCGGGCCACCGCCCAGCACCACGCGCGCGCCTGCGGCTTTTGCCGCCTGCACATAGCCGTGGATCTTGGCCCCGTGTTCCGGCGTCACGATCGCCCCCACCTGCGTCGCGGGGTCGAGCGGGTCGCCAAAGGTCACATGGCGCGACAGGTCCACCACCCGCGCCGTGAACGCGTCGGCGATGTCTTCATGCACCAGGATACGGCTGCCGGAATTGCAGCATTGGCCGACGTTGAAATAGACCCCGAACACCACCGCATCGGCGGCGCTGTCCAGATCGGCATCGGGAAAGATCACCTGCGGGTTCTTGCCGCCGAGTTCCAGCGCCACCTTCTTCAGATTGTCCGCCGCGATCCGGCTGATCGTCTTGCCCACGGCGGTGGACCCGGTGAAGGTTACCATGTCCACACGCGCATCCGCCGCCAGCACCGCCCCCACCGGCTGACCAAAGCCCAGCACGATGTTGACGACCCCCGCCGGAAGCCCGGCCTGATCCAGCAACTCCGCCAGCATCGCCGTCGTCGATGGCGTCATCTCCGACGGCTTGACCACGCAGGTGCAGCCCGCCGCCAGCGCGAAGGGCAGTTTCTGGCTGAGAATCCAGAACGGGAAGTTCCAAGGCGTGATTATCGACACGACACCGATGGGTTCCTTGAGAACCGAAGCCAAAATATCCGCGCCAAGGCCGTTGAAGCTGTCGCCCTCGACCGTCCGGGCAAGGGCCGCCGCATAGCGCCAGAGGTCTGCCGCGCCCGCGATCTCGCCCCGCGACTGGCTGATGGGTTTGCCGGACTCCAGCGTTTCGATGACCGCGAAGCGCTCGACATTCGCCTCGATCAGGTCGGCCACGCACAGCAGGACCGCGGCGCGCTCCTTCGCTGTCAGCCGTGACCAGCGCCCGTCGTCGAAGGCGGCGCGGGCCGCAGCGATGGCGGCCTTTGCGTCGGCTTCGGTTCCCGTGGCCGAGCGGCTGACCACGACACCGTGCGAAGGCGACACCCGCTCTGACTGCTCGGCACTGACCTGCCACGTGCCACCTATCCAGTGACGGTTCACGCGCGGTTCGGGCAGGGTCGCAGAGCCGCGGGGAATAAGGATCATCTCGGTCATGTCAGGTTCCCGGAAACTCGGCCTTGCGCTTGTCGCGGAAGGCGGCGACACCTTCGTGGCGGTCGGCACTTGCGGAAATGGCGGCGCTGCCCAGCGCCTCGATCAGAGCGGCGCTGTCTTCGCCTGCGCCCGCATGGATCATGGATTTCGTGATCTCGACGGCGCGGGGTGAAAGGTCGACGACTTTGGCAGCGATGGCATCGGCGGCGGCGCGGGCGTCTTCCGCCACCTCGGCGGCAAAGCCCATCGCATGGGCGCGGTCCGCCGTGATCCGCCGACCGAAGAGGGCCATTTCCTTTACCACGGATTCAGGCAGCAACCGGGCCAGCCGTTGGGAGCCCGACCAGCCCGGTACAATCCCCACCTGCGCTTCGGGCAGCGCGAGAGTGGCCTTGAGGCCCATGACGCGGATGTCGCAGGCAGCCGCGAGTTCCAGTCCGCCGCCGAAGGCATGCGCCTGCACCACGGCGATGGTGGGACGCGCCAGCCGCGCCAGCCGGTCGAAGATACGGTGACCGCCACGCACCCAGTGGCGCGCGAATTCAGCAGGTGTGAGGTCCCCCCAGCTGTTGATGTCGGCCCCGGCACAGAAGGCCTTCGCCTCGGCGGCAGTCACCAGCACGCAGGCGATATCGGCGCTGCGCTCGATGGTATCGAGATGCTGCGCCAGCTGCCCCAGCATTTCGACGGTAAAGGCGTTCAGTTTGGACGGATTATCCAGCCGCAGTTCTGCAATCCGCCCGTTGATGTTGAAATGCACGCGGCTCATGGCGTCCACCCCATCGGACCCTTCGCCAAGAGCGACTTCGGCAGGAGCACCGCATTTTCGGCCAGCCGCACACGCCCACCGCTTGCCGCTACGATGTCGCGGGCAGGTTCGATCCCCGGCATGATCTCCGTCGCGACAAGCCCGCCTTCGGCGAGACGCATCACGCAGCGTTCGGTGACGTAGAGGACCTCCTGCCCCTGTTCCCTCGCCCTCGCGCCCGAGAACGTGACATGCTCCACCGCCTGCACCATCTTGGTGAATTTGCCGGGGGCCTCGACGCGGATACCCTCATCCGACAGCGCGATCTGCGCCCCCGCCTCGAACCAGCCGGAAAACACGATCTTCCGCGCATGGGCGGTGATATCGACGAAGCCGCCGCAACCTGCGGTCAGGTAAGGCTTCTTGCCGAGTTTCGAAACGTTGACGTTTCCTTCGACGTCCACCTCCAGAAAGGACAGGAACGACACATCGAACCCCCCGCCCTGAAAGTAGATGAACTGCTGCGGCGACGGCACGAAGGCATCGGCGTTGGACGCGCAGCCGAAGGCAAAACCTGTCAGGGGCATCCCTCCGACGGCCCCCTGTTCGATGGCCCAGGTGACCGCTTCCGGATGGCCTTCCTCCAGCAATATCCGCGGGACCATGGCCGAAATGCCGAACCCCAGATTGGCCGTCATGCCCGCCCGCAATTCCATCGCAGCGCGGCGTGCGATGACCTTTTCCACCCCGTGTTCGGCCAGTGCGAAGCTGGACCACGGGCGCATGATCTGACCCGATATGGCGGGATCATAGGGAGTCTCGCAGGTCTGCTTCTGGTCTTGATCGACAACGATCAGATCCACCAGATGCCCCGGAACACGCACATCATGCGGACGCAGCGAACCCTTGGCCGTCACGCGGCTGACCTGCGCGATGACCAATCCACCATGGTTGCGGACGCAGATCGCCTGCTCCAGCCCCCCGAGATAGGCCCCTTCGTGTTCGTAGGTCAGGTTGCCGTGTTCGTCCGCCGTGGTGGCCCTCAAGATGCAGACATCCGGCACAATGTTGGGGAAGTGCAGCCACGTCTCGCCCGCGAATTCCACGCGCGACACGATGGGCGCAGCGGCCCCTTTTGCGTTCATGGCGCAGCCTTCGCGGATCGGATCGACGAAGGTCTGCAAGCCGACCTTCGTCAGAACCCCCGGCCGCCGCGCCGCCGCCTCGCGGTGCATGTCGAACAGGACTCCAGAGGGAACGTTGTAAGCAGGAATCCGGTCCTCACTGACCATCTTCCAGATTTCCGGCATCGGAAGGTTGGACGATCCCGATGGGTAGGATCCTGCGATGACACGGGCAAGCAACCCGTCTTGCGCGATATGGTCGATCCCCTTCACCCCATACATGTCGCCTGCTGCGATCGGATGGATCGAGGTCAGATCCCGTGGATGGCCCTCGGCCCGGAAACGCGCGCCGATCGCTTCTAGGATCTTGTCGGGGCAGCCGAGAGCAGAGGAAGAGGAGACAGTAAGCACAGCCCCGTCCGGGATGCGCTTCGCCGCCTCAACTGGCGATACTACCTTCGACATCGCGCCGCACCCCCTCGCAGGCAAACCTAGACCGTCGGCACAAAACGGTCTTTTTGCGCCGCGCTGACCCTTTGAATCTCAAATAGGATCGTTCCAAACGTTTACTGGAACGATCCATAACTTGTCAACGGGATACTGGAAGCATCATGGAAATCGATCAGTCCCGCAGGCCGGGCGTTCTCAAAGCGATGATCGCCTCTTTCGGGGCCAGCGCCCCGTGCTGCGCAAGAACGGCGGCAGCCATCCGTTGCCCTGACGCAACGCAACTTGCCGCGTCACGGCCAGCCACACGTGCCGCGAGGTAGCCGGCGTTGAAGCCGTCCCCCGCACCTGTCGTATCGACGATGCCGTCCAAGGGCGGCGTCGCAAAGACAGTGTCGCCGCCCTCGTGATGAAGCGTGACGGGACCGGCTCCGTCCTTCACGACGACCTCACCCGCACCGAGCCCCGCCATCCGCGCGATGACCGCCTTGGCGTCGGAGTCGCCAAAATGCGTCCGTTCGTCGTCGAGACTGGGAAGTGCGATGTCGCAACCGCCCAACATGCGGCTCACTGTCTCCTTCATCTCCGCGCCCGAACTCCAGAGACGCGGCCTGATGTTGGGATCGAAGGAAACGAGTCCGCCCATGGCGCGAAAGTCGTGCAGGACCGCAAACAGCGTTTCCCGTGCCTCTGGCGCAAGTATCGCCAGCGTTATCCCGGAAAGATGCGCCAGTCCCACGCCGTCCAGCGCCTTCGCCAGCGCCACACCGTCGTCAGCAAGCCGCCGTGCCGCCGATGTGTCGCGCCAATAGTGGAAGCTGCGCTCTACGCCGTCGAGTTCGATCATATACAGGCCCATGGGGCGTGACGGGTCGCGCGATACCCCGGACACGGTCAAGCCGTCCTCCGCCATGCTTGCGACGAAAGCATCCGACAACCTGTCCTGCCCGACACGCGTGATCATTCCGACCTCGGCGCGGTCGCCCAACCAGTGGGCCATGTGCCAGACGGTGTTGAAGGTGTCGCCGGCAAATCCGCGACGGTATAACCCGCCGCCGACCGGTGCCATTTCGACCATGGCTTCACCGATCGCACGGATCGAGGGACGTGGAACGGGTCTCATCTGGCAGTCGAAGCCTTGCCATAGACTGCGCCTGTCAGCCAGGCAGGCCAGTCACGTTCGAAGAACGGGCGAGCAGTCGGGTCGATGATGCGAACCTGCCGCTCGACGATCTGGAACCTGCCCTCGCGGTGGCGCAGGACAATCTGCCGTTCGCGATCCGCCAGACGCTCCATGCGGAAGCGCACATCTTCAAGTGGCCCATGCACCGCCATCGGCACCCCCTCCCCTTCGGAGTCGAGGATCGCCCGCGCACCACGACTTCCCCCACCTGCAGAGATGTAGTGATCCAGCGCAACAAGGACCGCCTCCGAGGCAAGCGCCATCTGCCGCCACTGGATGGCACGCGCGGCCTCGGACGGCCGGTCGATGCATATCCCTTCGCGCGACAGCCTGACATTCAAGGCGCGCGCGCCGTCCAAAGCCTCGCGGACGCTTCGTGCATCGCACAGGATGCCGGCGAAATCGCTCATGCGCGCCTGCACCTCGTCCCGCACGGCCGCAACCGTCAAGGCGTCCTCTTGTGACAGACCGGAAAGCACCGCTGACAGCGCGGCCTCGGCAAGGCGGTCAGGTTCTGCATCGGCATGGTCGGCGATCGTTGCGGCAATATGTTCCGCGGCCCGCGTTCCAAAGACCTGACCTGCATTCAGCGCCGCACCACCCGGACGGGTGACGCCATGCGTTCCAGCCGCTTCACCCACCGCATAGACCGCCGGGTGCGAACTCCGCCCCCAGATATCCACCGCGATGCCGCCGTTCATATGCTGGTTGTTCACCGCGAATTCCAGCGGGGCCTCGGCAATGTCGATCTTGTAGCGTCGGTAAAGCTCGATCGACAGCGGGTTCATTTGCCGTAGCCTATCGATGGGTAAAGCCTGTACCGCCCCCGCCGTCCCCAGATAGGCCCTCACATCGGCATCAAGCCGGTCAAGACTGAAATCGGCGTCACCCGGGACAGGCAACGGGTTGCGGTTGAAGTCCATGAACACCCGTCGCCCCGCAGCCGTTTCCCGCGCAATGGCCAGATCGACGAGGCTGGAGCCGAAATCCAGCATGCGCATGGCATGGAACGGCCACTGATACCCCTTGCGGAAGATGTTTGATGCCAACTCCTGCGTCGAGCGATAGTAGCCGGGAAGGAAGTGATGTTCGCCCCCCTGCGGATCGACGGAATAGATGTGCGGAATGGCCTGCACATAGGTTCCAGACAGGTTCCACGGAAAACCCTCCCGGCGTGTCCCGATCCCGAATTGGCTTTCCGTCAGGTTCACCACGTCCAGCCCCGCCTCCACCGCAAGGCCCAGCGTGCCGAAGCAGCCGTTGGGATAGACGCTGTCCCGGTAAAGCTCTCCTGGTCCGCCCCCCGCAAGGACCGCGATCTTGGCCGAGAAGATGCACAAGCCGTAAGGATTCCCCTCCGACCGCGCCTGCGGGCGGGCGCAGACCGCCCCCTGCAGCCGGTCGCCCTCGACCAGAAGCCGCAGGATCGTGGTCTGATTGTGGATCGGCACTCCCAACCGCAGCGCCTCCTCCGCCAACACCATGACCATCAGACGCGACGTGCGCGGCCCGCAGCTCGTGGCGCGCCCCACCTCGTCATGGTCGGTCTGGTAACGCAGCGTCCCCCCCAGCGCATCCTGCGGCAGCGGCAGGCCAAGGTATTGCAGCGACGCCATGGACCGCACGGACCCCACGGCCTCGACATAGGCCGTGTCGGCATCCATCGCCCCGCCCGCCCCGATTGCGGCGGCCATGGCACGAAAGTCGTCGCCCCGATCCGCCGTATTCGCCGTATGGATCGTCTGTTTGTCCGACCCCGAACAGGCCGACGTGCCGCCCCACGCGCTCTGGCTTGCCACGGCCACGTCCACACCGCGCCGCGCCAGCTCCACCGCCACACGCAGACCGGCCGCTCCCGATCCGACCACCAGACAGTCTGCCTTATAAAGTGGCAGGCTTCCACCCGCCACTTCGATCCTTTCCGACGTGCCGCGATCCGGGGGCAGGCGAGGCATGTCCACATCCGTCAGGGCGTCGAGGATGGCTTGCGGAACCTGTATGGGCATCCCCTAACCCTCCAGATCGATATCGACCCAGGCCCGACGCCGCCCGCTTTCCATGCAGGCATCCACGATCTGGCAGATATGGTGGCCCGTGTCGAAGGTCGGCCACATCGGCTCGCCCCGCGTGATCGACCTGATCACCTCGGCGGCCTCGATGATTTTCATCTCGTTGTAACCCAGCGCAAAGTTCGGCAGCGGCAGGAAGGCGCGATAGGTCGGATGCTCAGGACCGACGTCGATCGCGCGATAGCCCCTGCGGCCCACCCGGTCCTCGTTGGTGTAAAGGTGCAGGCGGTTCACGTTATCCCAATCGTAAAGGATACTGCCCTTGGTCCCATAGACCTCGTAGCCCTGGCGGAACTTGCGCCCCGTGGCCACCCGGCTGAAATCCACGATCCCGCTCGCGCCATTCTCGAACCGGCACATAAGGTGGGTCGCATCGGGATTCGTGACCTCACCCCAGTCCTCGCCCCCAGTCAGGGGCGCAGCGTCAGCCCCCAAGGCAGAACCCGAAAGGATGGGACGCTTTGGCGTGACGATGAGATTGTCCGCGACAAGGCTTGCGACCCGGCCGACAAGAAACTCCATGAAGCTGAACACGTGTGTGCCGGTATCCCCGACGATCCCCGTCGGTGCAAGCTTTCCATCCGCCCGCCACATGAAAGGTGCAAGCGGGTCGCCGAACATGTCCACATGCTGACACCCCTTGAAAAGCCGCACCTCGCCGATCTCTCCCGAGGTGATGATCTCCTTGGCAAGATCGTGGACAGGGTTTCGCGGAAACGCATGACCGACCCGGGTGATGAGTCCTTTCTCGCGCGCGATCTGGGCAAGTTCCCGTGCCTCCGCGGCTGTATCGGCAAGCGGCTTCTCGCAATAGACGTGCTTGCCCGCCAGAAGCGCCGCCTTGGCGACGGGGTAGTGAAGGCTGTCGGGCAGGCAGATGTCGATCAGGTCGACTTCGGGATCGTTCACCGCGTCATGCCAGTCTGTCAGGATGCGCGCTCCGGGTGCGCGAAAGGCAAGGTCAGATGCTGCCCCCGAATTGGCCTCGACCAGAGAGACGATGCGCGCCGTCCCATGCGCCGTGCCGAAGAACTGCGGAAAGGTCTGGAACGCCATGCAATGGACCTTGCCCATCCAACCAGACGCACCAAGAATTGCGACACGAACAGACTGCATCCACCTAACCCCCTTTTTGGAACCTTCCAAGTATTATTGGCACGTTCCAAAATGGTCAAGCGAGCTGTTTGCCCTCCACCCCAAGCAGAGGGACAGGGACGCACATCCAAGCGCCGGGAAGATCATTTGGATCCACTGCATCGAAAGACTGCCATCCGTTCGGCGTCCGTCCAAGATTTCCCTTGCCTTCGCCCTTGCATCATTGCCAATCAGAGTTCCTGCATAGCTGGACCTACTCAGGACACAGTTTTGAACAGCACATCGCGCCCCACGCTCCGTACCATCGCGCAAGCGACAGGCCTGGCCGTGGCTACGGTGTCGCGGGCGCTGGCAGACGACCCTCTCATTGCCGAAAAAACCCGGAAGCTGGTCGCCGAGAAAGCACGGGAAGTCGGTTACATTCCCGACCGCGCGGCACAGCGGCTTCGAACGGGCCGGACCAAGGTGGTGCAACTTCTCCTCAACCTTGACCACGAATTCCTTGGCTTCACACACGATCTTCTGGGCGGGTTGACCGAAGCTCTGGAAGGCACCGGCTACTCGGTGACGCTTTTTCCGGACATCGTCCGCACCGACCGGATGACAGCCGTGCGCCGGATCGTCGAGAACCGTCTGGGCGATGGTCTGATCATCAACCGGACCGAGCCGTTCGATGAACGGGTGCGGTATCTCACCGAACGTGGCTTTCCCTTCGTCAGCCACGGGCGCACCGAATTCACCACCCCGCACCCTTACGTCGATTACGACAACGAGGCCTTTGCACGCGCCGCCGTGGCACGACTTGCGGAAAAGGGCCGCTCGCGCATCCTGATGATCCTGCCTTCTCCGCGCTTCACCTTTACCCAGCACTTGCGCTACGGGCTTGTCGCCACCTGCCGCGAATTGGGCCTGCAATGGGAAACGCCCGACGAGGTGACGACCGAAACCCCACCTGAACGGTTGTCGGCATGGCTGCGCCAGCGGCTTGCGGCACATGACCGCCCCGACGGGGTGGTCTGCATGGGCGAAGTCTCGGCCATAAGCACCCTTGCGGCGCTCAGCGATGTCGGCCTGCACTCCGGCCGCGAAGTGGATCTCGTGGTGAAGCGCGCATCGGCGATCTTCAGCCTGATGCGGCCCCATGTCGATACCGTGTTCGAGGACCTCTGGGAGACAGGTCGCTCGATGGGGCAAACGCTCTTGCGTTCGATGATGGGAGAGTCCGCAGAACAACTTTCCGTCCTGCAGTCACCGAAGCTCGAGTTCCTCCCGCACGGCTGACCGGCCCTGCCTCAAGCGGGGCAAGGCAGGCAAATCAGATCACGCCGATCTGCGCGAAATGTCTTGAAACACCCGATGTCAGCGGGAAAAGCGCCGCTTGTATCGAATGGTAGATGTCAGGCTTGCCCGTGAAGATGGTCGAGACCGGTTTTCCGTCCGCCCCGATCTCGGGGAACCACCCGCCCCGCGCATGGTCGATGAAATGCGCTTCGGCAAAGTGCCAGAGCGCTCGATACCAGTCCTCGTCCCCCTCTCGCGGATCGGCCTTCAGCAGCATCGCCACAGTGCCGATCGCTTCGGTCACGGGCCACCAATAACGATCTGCAATGGCCACCCTGCCCTCGAAATCGAGCGTGTAGGCAATGCCCCCCGTGTCGGGTAGCCAGGCGTCCGCCATCGCCTGCTGCGCCAGCGCCCGCGCCCGCCCGGGTGCATCGCCCCGACGGCCGCTCAGGTCCCACCATTGCAGCAGCAACCGCGCGAATTCAAAGGAATGGCCGGGTGTCGTGCCAGCGGGGCGAAACATCGGATTGCCAGAATAGGCACGGTCGATCTGCCAGTCTTCGCTGTAATGCTCAGGAATGCGCCACCCCTCGGCTGGGGCAATCCGCGCGGTGAAGGTATCAAGAATCCGGCCCGCCCGTTCCAGATGGACCGCCTCACCCGTCGCCTCATGGGCGGCCAGAAGCGCCTCGGCCCCGTGCATGTTTGCATTCATGCCGCGATAGGTGGAAAAGGGTGTCCAGTCGCGGTTCCATTCGTCACGGTACAGCCCCGACCCCTCTTCCCAGAAATGCTCTTCAAGCACTTCGAGCACGTCCCGCATCAGCCGCACCGCATCGGGATGGCCTACCTCCATCGCGCTTGCCGCCGCCAACAGGACGAAGACATGGCCATAGGCCAGCTTGCGACCGTCCGTGACCGCGCGCCCGTCGACCGCCCATACATAGCCGCCATGCAGGGGGTCCCGGTGCAGGTGCCAGAGCGCCCGCATGCCGTGATCCACCATTTCGGCCGCACCCTTGCGGCCAAGCTTGGTCGCCAGGGCAAAGGAATGGACCATGCGCGCCGTGGCGTGCAGTTCCTGAGCCTGCTCGGGCAAGGGTGTGCCGTCGACGGCAAGCTGGAAGAACCCGCCCTTCGGGTTCAGTGCGTTCGAAAAGAAGCCGAACTGGCGATCCGCTTGTGTCCTCAGCCAGTCCCTGTGATGTGCCGAGCCAAGAAATGTCGCTTCGGCAAGGACGTTGACGGCAACGGTCATTGGGTGATCCTTTCTTCGGTCATCGGATCGAATGCGACGGCTTTTTCCATATTGACGGCGAAGGGGAATGTCTGGCCTGCCGTGACCGGGGCGTCGGCGCGCATGCGGGCGATGGCGTCGCGACCGCCGAGCGTCATG
>Ga0075157_10001401_pt1 | contig 15100 bp, 8 predicted proteins | sample JI81BgreenDNA_FD_70967 | JGI IMG/M metagenome (GOLD analysis project Ga0075157, IMG submission 70967) | Wastewater effluent complex algal communities from Wisconsin, to seasonally profile nutrient transformation and Carbon sequestration -... | ecosystem: Engineered > WWTP > Effluent > Algae...
GCTGGAGAGCAACTTCAGGAATTGCTAACCATATTGACTGAATTTCAGTTATTGAAGAAATCCAAAAAAGAGCCAAGCGAACTGAAATTACCGCTTTCGGAAAAGTCTGTTCAGCGATTAGAGGATGAGGAAAATCGGCGCAAACAATTATCTTTTCGGATCGAATCACCGAGTATTGTACCGGAAGTATTAACTAACGAGGAAGAGATTCCATCTCAAAGACGAGAAAACAATAATGAGGAACCCGATTTATCTATGGCCGGGAAGGTAGCCAAAAATAATCGGCAGTCGGAGGAAGAATTAGAACAAGCAGTTGAGCAGTTTAAGCAGTTGCAACAACTACTGTTTGAAAGGGATTTGCCGGAATTTTACAGTAATGTTTTGAGCGTGGAACAAAGGTTAGAAAATTTTGAGAAGCTGATGTCTCAACCAGAAGAGTTGATGGTTTTACTGAAACCGTTAATTCCTGAGTTGGTGAGAGAAGAATTAGAGGAGTTGAAGTCGGAATTAAAAAAGGCGATCGACCTCGCGAGCAATAATAAAATTAATCGGATCGAGTTGGAGGCTAAATTAGCAGATTGGGAAAATCAAATTGCTAACTTTAACCAGCAACCCCTGCCGAATACAGAACACTTAATCCAACGGCTGATGCCAGTGGTGGGCGATCTGCTCAACCGTAAGGTAGAGGAGTCTAAGTTAGAGGTAGCTTCGGCGATCGCACCGAGAGTCAATCAAGTAATTCACAATCAAAACGGACTTGAAGAACAGGTAGTAAGAATTGAAGATAGAGTTGCAAATATTCAGCAGCGTTACCAGCAGCAACCGGAAGATTTAATCAAGCAGCTAGTACCAGTAGTTAGCGATTTACTGAACCGCAAAATTAGTGAATTAAAATTAGAGGTTGTAGAAGCTGTTGCCCCCTCAGTACAGGTAAGAATAGCTTGGGTAGAAATAGAAGAAAAAGTATTGAGCATCATCGAACGCCGACTGGCTACGCAACAGTCGCCAACTCAGAAGCCTGAAGAGATAATGGCGATGCTAATGCCGGCAATAACTGATTTGCTGAATCAGAAAATCGATGAATCAAAATTACAAGTAGCAGCGACGATCCAACCTTTGATAGAATCAGCAATTCTTCAAAGAGAAGTTCAAGGCAAATTGAGCGACGTAGAAAGTAGACTAAATAATCTTCAACGACAGCAAAAAACTCAGCCGGAAGATATAATGGCAAGGCTAATGCCGTTAATGATTGAGTCGCTGAACCGGAAAATTGAGGAGACAAAGTTAGAGGTGAGAGAGGCGATCGCACCTGGTGTCAACACGGCTATTCAAAACAGCGGTATTGCAGCACAAATTTTAAATAATGAAACTAAGATTGTTGAAGTTCAGCAGCAAGTTTTAGCCGAGATAGAAGGGTTGATGGCAAGAATAATGCCAGTGATTGTAGAAATGCTGTCCCGAAACATCGGGGAAGCAAAGCTAGAGATAGAATCTGCGATCGCCCCGGCTGTCGATGCCATCATTCAGAATAAAAGGATCGATCAAAGACTCGCGAAGATCGAACAACAGATTGTGGCGATCGAACACCGGATTTATGAATCCACAGACTTGTTTACAGATTTACTGAAACCTTTGATTGACGAGCTGATGGTTAGCCATCACGCCCAACTACAAAAGTCGGTCATCGAATCTATTTTACCATTGTTAGATGAAGTTGTAAGTTATAATTACAGACTCAACGATAAAGTAGGGGAACTCGATCGCAAAATTACTGATGCGGAATGGGGAGGCGATCGGGAAGAATTAATCGCCCGAATTAAAATCATGTTTCCCGAAATGATGCTCCAAACAATTAATGAGTCGAGAAAATCATTTGTCGAAACGATAGCTCCGATAATTGATGAAATAATTAATACCAAATCCAGAGAAAATAGACAATCGATGGGAGTAGCCATATCGCCGGCCCTGACTGTGGGAATCAGCCACAGAATGAGTGAATCGCCGGATGAAATTGCAATGGCGATCGCGCCGGAAATGGCCGCCGCTATCAAACAGCAAATTCATCTCAAGCGAGAAGCAATGTCGGATGCACTTTATCCGATCATCGGCAGCACGATTTTAAAATACATCGCCGAGATGATGGGGGAGATTAATGAAAAACTAGAATCAGCTTTAAGTCCAGAGGGAATTAGTCGCAAAATCAAAGCCAAAATACAGGGCATTTCTGAAGCAGAATTGCTGATGAAAGAAACAACACCACTGAGTGTGAAAGCTGTCTTTTTAATTCAATCAAAATCGGGCTTGGTAATTTCAGCAGTGCAGAAGTCTGAACGCGAACAGCTAGAATCAGATATGGTAGCGGGGATGCTGACTGCTATTCGGGCTTTTGTCAACGATTGTATATCTCAGTCAGGAAATATTGCAGAGATTGATGCTATAGAATACGGCACATCTACCATAGTATTGGAAGTTGCGGGTTCGTGTTATCTGGCAGTAGTGATGCAAGGAGAAACCCGCCAGTGGTTTAAGTATAAAATGCGATCGATATTCAACAATATTGTTCAAGAATACGGAGCTCAAATTCAGTCATTTAACGGCGATCCAGCCACTGTGCCACCCGAAATAAACTCGAAATTGCAAAAATTAATCGATACAGAGGTAAAAGTTAAATCTCGTAAACGTCCAATTTTACCCACGATCGGTTTGGCAGCGTTAGGTTTAATTGGCCTACCTTGGGGAATTCATCAATACCGCAGCTCAGTTGCAGCGAGCTTAGAAGCAGATACAAATTTAGCATTACAATCTGCTCCCGATTTATCAGTTTATCGCCTCGTGGCTGATGTTAAAGATAGAGTATTGGAGATTTCGGGACGAGTGCCGAATCAAAATCTGCGATCGAAAGCGGAAAAAATCGCTCAGCAAGCGGCTCCCCAATCAAGAATTGAAAATAAAATTATAGCCGTTGAAGTACCTCCAGATCCGGTTTTAGTCGAAGCCGATGTCAAGCGGACAGCAGCTCTTTTGAATAAAGTAGAAAGCATTAATATCTCCGCTCGCTATGCAGAGGGAAAAGTCGCCATTGCAGGCAGGGTAAGCAAAGTGCCAGATGCTCAGAAAATAACTCAAGCTTTTGAGAAAATTCCGGGGGTGAAGTCTGTAACAAATACAGTGATAATAGGAACTCCACCGCCACCAAAGATAATAATGCCAGTTCGCGTGTATTTCGGTGTAGGTTCGGCAAGTTTGCAGGCGAAAGACGTAGCACAAAAGCTTAGCAAAGTCAAGGAATATATGGAGAAAAATAGCACGAAGAATTTAAGGATAATTGGCTACAGCGATTTTAAAAGCACTCCGGTAGAAACTCAAAAGTTGGCACTGGAAAGGGCGACAAATGTGAAAAATATTTTGGTTAGACAAGGGATAAATGGCAACAGAATACAAGTTGCTTCTACTAAGGGTCGTCCCGAAGGTGTGGAGGCCAATCAACCGCTGTGGCTGAGCAGATTGGTAGTATTTGAGGTGATCAATTAAAATTGGGAATGGGGAATTGGGAATTGGTAATTGGTAATTGGGAATTGTTAATTGGGCATTTTCCCTAATGACTAATGACTACTGACTAATATCATGTCCGATCGATTAACCATAATATCCCGGTCGGGGCGGGTTTTTGAGATGGTCAATTATTGGCAGGTATTGTTGGTGAACCCGCCCCTACCTGATTGCGGGTAATCGACAGGATATGACTAATGACTACTGACTACTGACTACTGACTACTGACTAATGACTTCTTCCTCTTGAATTAATCGAACTCGCCCGGAGGTAAAGGCTTGTATTCGATCGCCCGCCAAACACACTAACAAGCGGCCGCATCCGTCAATGCCCGCTGCTTCTCCGCAGATGGTTTCCGAAGCAAGTTCGATCGCCACCGGGCAGCCAATCAACGCATCGCGGCGGCGCAATTCCGGCAAAAGTAGCGCTAAACCGGACTTGGAGGCTGGCTTGTCTGTGGTAGAAAACATATCGGCTAGTTCGAGTAAATAGTGCCGCAGTCGATCGAGCAAACACAGTTCATCCGGTACTGTACTAGCAATAGAATGCAAGCTTACCGCATTACCGAGATCCCTTTCATCCAATCCCGCAGCCGCGAAATCTACGCAGCGGTTGAGTCCAATTCCCACAACGGCGCGAGTTTTACCCAAAGCATTGCCCGAAGAGGCTTCGCAGAGAATTCCGGCTAATTTGTGGCGATCGATCCAGACATCGTTTGGCCATTTCAGGCGCAGCATATCTCGACAGTCGGGAACCAAATCTTCGATCGCGTAAATCACCGCTAAACCCGCTGCTAAACTGAGTCCCGGCAACAGAGTGGGGTTGAGGTTGTCGAGTACAAAACTAACAGTCAAGACACCGCTTGGGGCGTGCCAGGTGCGCCCGTGTTGGCCGCGCCCGCTGGTTTGTCGCCTAGTAAATACTGCATCTCCGTGGTGGAGCCCGGCCGCGCGGGCGATCGCCCAACTGTTGGTACTTGGACAGGTATCCAACGAGTGTAGCCAGTGAGGGAGGTTTGGGCGATCGGGTTCTGGGCTTGCGGGCACGGGAGTTAAGGGCAATTCAGACAACGTTTGATTTGTAGTATTTGATATCTAAAAGCTGATTATCGCATTTTCCAGAAGTGCCACCTCGCGCGACGGCGAGAATTCAGAGAAATTGGAGTGTAGTACAGTTTCCGCATCAGATTTACCTTACGCCACAACATCTGTTTAGCCACCAAATCTCTTGATTTATAAGGATTTTGGGGGATTCATAGGGTTGGTTGGAGCGATCGACACCCCTTTAAAAAACCCAATTTCAAAAAAAGTTGTATTACCCCCTTGACAGTCTTGTAATACGCAACGTAGTATAAATGTATGGCGAAGGGGAAAGAGCTTCAAAGCCTTACCCCACGAGCAATATGAACCTTGAAAACAGAATAGGAAGTTAATCGTGTCACATAATTGTGGACATTGGCGGTGTAGACTCCGGCAACAATAGCCCGATCGGGTTGTAGTACGCGGAATCAACCGCCACCCCGTCCCAACTTGAGTAATTCAAGGACACAATATTGTTCATTTTCGCGGGGGTATAGCTCAACCGGTCAGAGCAGTCGCCTGTCGAGCGAAAGGTTGCGAGTTCAAGTCTCGTTACTCCCGTCAGTCGATTTTAGATTTTAGATTTTAGATTTTAGATTTACTCCACAGGAGAAGAATCTGGGAATTGGAACTTTGGTCTAAAATCTACACCTCCTGTCGGAAAGCAAGTATCCGTTTTTCGGCGGGGTCAAAGTCCCGTAGGCAAAAGTCAAGCCGTCTCCCCCTCTGGCGTGAAGATTGCGAGTGCAAACCTCGTCGGGACTCCCAGGTTAGGTGGCTGAGTGGCTCAAAGCGTCGGTCTGCAAAACCGATTTTCGCGGGTTCAAATCCCGCCCTAACCTCTGTTCCTATTTATTCGCAGGAGCAATCTCAAATCTCAAAGAGCAATCCAAAATCTAAAATCTAAAATCTAAAATCGATAGTGCTGTAGGCAAATGGTTTAAGCCGCTTGGTTTTCACCCAAGTGATTGCGGGTTCAACTCCCGTCAGCACTTCTCGTGGGTCGTTGGCAGAATGGTTTTGCAGCCGCCTTTTAAGCGGATGGATCGAGGTTCAATTCCTCGACGACCTACCAAAATTTCTATCTTGGGTCGGCCCTCCTATTGGCGTGGGTAGCTGTCTGTAAAACAGTAGCTTAAAGCGTTGCTGGTTCAATTCCAGCCCGGCCCATTTGTAACTGCATTTAATCCGCAGTTGCAATCTTGAGAACGTGGTGTAGCCGGATAACATCTCAGTTAATAAAACTGAAGATTGAGGGTTCAAATCCCTCCGTTCTCGGTGTGGAGAGGTGGCCGAGTGGCTTAAGGCGCTTTCCTGCTAAGAAAGAGCGGTTTAACAGCCGTCGAGGGTTCAAATCCCTCCTTCTCCGTTTTCCCCCGATAGCTCAGTTGGTAGAGCGCTTGTCTGAAGAGCAGGAGGTCGTCAGTTCGATACTGACTTGGGGGATTGCGTTGCCTTATAGCTCAATGGTAGAGCAAGCGGTTGTTAACCGCTAGGTTGTAGGTTCGAGTCCTACTGGGGCAGCCATTTTTTTAATTGCCGGGTAGACAAATTGGTAAAGTCGCCTATCTCTGAAATAGGAGTTTCTGTAGGTTCAAAGCCTACCCCGGTACCCAATTATTGGGAAGTCGCCTAATCGGTATGGCACCGCTCTTTGAAAGCGGCAAAATGCAGGTTCGACCCCTGCCTTCCCAGTTCTGCTATTACCAAAGCAGATCAATTACACTCCTGTAGCCCAATTGGCAGAGGCCACAATTTCAAAAATTGTGTTGTGTGAGTTCAAATCTCACTCCTGAGTACCAAATTTTCAACTAAGTTTCTACTTGCTCCTGTGGCGGAATTGGCAGACGCGGCAGACTTAAAATCTGTTTTATTTTGAGTGTGAGTTCGAGTCTCACCCGGAGCATGAACGGGATGTAATTCAGCGGCCAGAAGCCATGCTTTGGGAGCATGGAGTCGTTGGTTCAAATCCAACCATCCCGACTTTACCCCTGTGATGTAATTGGAAAACATCACTCGCTCAAAACGAGTGTTTTTTGCAGGTTCGAGGCCTGTCGGGGGTATTAGGTTTTATTCAATCTAAAGTCTAAAATCTAAAATCTAAAATCTAAAATCTAAAATCGGTTTTGCCCCTGTAGCCCAATCGGTAGAGGCGCTAGATTTAGGATCTAGTTAGTGCTGGTTCGATGCCAGTCAGGGGTATTTGGTGACATCGCGGGTGAAGTAGCCTGGGTAGGCTTGGCAGTCTCATAAGCTGCAAATCCGCAAGTTCAATTCTTGCCCCCGCCACCAAAAATGCAGGTGTGATGTAATTAACAACATGAGGGTTTCATACAGCCTTTTTGCGAGTTCAAATCTCGCCATCTGCTGTGCTGGTGTAGCTCAATTAGGCAGAGCAACTGATTTGTAATCAGTCGGTTGTAGGTTCAATTCCTATCACCAGCCCCACAATTGCGGATATGGTGTAACGGTAGCATTCGAGTCTTCCAAACTCTAGGCACGAGTTCGAGCCTCGTTATCCGCTTGGTTAAACGAGAGGTTTGTTAAATCTCACATCTTGCACCATTCTCGCTTAACAGGCTTTTCGGCCTGTTCCACAAGAAAATCTACTCTTTGTGGAACAGGCCGAAAAGCCTGTTCATAAAAGGCTTATTGACAAGGGTGCAACATCTCAGTTAAATCCAAAATCTCACATCTAAAATCGGTTTGCGGATGTCATGTAGCGGCTAGCATCTGAGTATGCCATTCTCAGCGCATGGGTTCGAGTCCCATCATCCGCTTTTGTAGTCCTGAGCTTCGATGGTAGAGCGTTTGCCTTACAAGCAGACGCGGGGTAATCTCCTGTCAGGACTACTAATTTATGGGAGTGTAGCTCAATGGATAGAGCGCCGCGCTATGCGCTACCGCGCACGCTTCGCTAACGGACGCGGATGTTGTGGGTTCGAGTCCTGCCACTCTCGTTGTTTTTGCTTTAATTTAAGGAGGTTGATTCCCTTGAATGGATAATTTTTTATATTACGATCGATTCCCTACGGGAATCGCACAAATTAACAAAAAATACGGGAGTGTAACTCAACTGGATAGAGTGTCGAGCTTCTACCTCGAATGTTGTGGGTTCAAGTCCTACCGCTCCTGCTGTCTGGGGTTCGTAGCTTAATTGGTAAAGCATCTAACTGGCTGTTAGAAAGATATCGGTTCAAATCCGATCGCAATCCACCACACCGATTTTAGATTTTAGATTTTGGATTTTGGATTTGAGATTGATTTCACAAATCAATCTGGAAGCTTGAATATTCGTCTAATATTTTGTTATGGGCGACTTAATACCACTTTAAAAAACTAATTAAACTGTCGAGAATCTCCAAACCCATATCCACTAACTCATCCCCAATCTAAAATCTAAAATCTAAAATCTAAAATAGTATAAGGGGTCATAGCTCAATTGGTAGAGCGCTTGCTTTGCACGCAAGAGGTCAGGAGTTCGATTCTCCTTGACTCCACTTACGGTGTCTGAAGTCGAAGCGGTCGAGACGCTAGCCCGTGAAGCTAGTTATTAGCGGGTTCAATCCCCGTCAGACACCCCTTGGAAGATGCCGCTAAATGGTTGGCAACCAGTCTTGAAAACTGGGGTACAGGTAACTGTAAGGGTTCGATTCCTTCATCTTCCTTTTAACCACCGGAAGTCGAAAAGCGAGACACCGTGCTGATAACGCGGGGATAGGAGGGGCAGTACCTCCTCGGTGGATGGATTGGTTTATAATAAGTCTAAATTTACTACTGATTCAACATAAAAGCCATGAAAGTTCAAGTTATAAAATTAGAATTAATTCAGTGGTCTTTGTTATTGAAGGATATTCAATTTTTAAACGAAATCCAAAAACTGAAAGAAACGTCGCATGAAAAGACTGCGGTCTTCAAGTCCCGTAAATTTGGCTGTGAAAAAGGAATTTTTACTTTCGTTGCGGATGATTTTGATGAAAAAAGTCCTGGTTTTTACGATGTAAAATTGTTGTACCAAATGAACGTGAAAGATGAGAAAACTAAACTATTACGTTGCTTGCACAGTTGATGGGTTTATTGCTCGCGAAGATGGGTCATTTGATTGTTTCCCTATGGACGGAGAGCATTTTGCTGATTTGTTAGATTCCTTTCCTGAAACTTTTCCGGCTCACTTTCAGGAAGCACGAGGCATTCGTGCAGAAAACAAGCAGTTTGATGCGGTTTTGATGGGACGGAAAACCTATGAGGTAGGGCTAAATGTTGGTGTAACTAATCCTTATCCCAGCTTGAAGCAGTATGTCTTTTCGCGCACTATGGAAGCCAGTCCCGATGAGAATATTGAACTTGTTTCGGACAATCCTGTTGAATTGGTTAAGGAATTGAAAAGGGAAACGGGTAAAGACATCTGGCTCTGCGGTGGTGGGGCTTTAGCGGCAACTCTTTTTTCTGAGATTGACGAGATGATTGTGAAGTTAAATCCGGTAGTAATTGGAGCGGGAATTCCTCTTTTTTCCGGTGCAATCGAGCCGACCAATTTGGAAGTTGCCGATCGCAAAATCTACAGCAACGGTTTCATGTTGCTTCATTATCGAGTGAAGCATTAGCGATAAGCTGTTCGGCATTTAAAGGACTTGCGTAAGGTGCGTCAGCATCTAAGGTTTTCCGTTTCAGCGTAAAAGTTCTAGCTGACGCACCCTACTAGCCTCGTTACTGGTTTAAATGCTCCACAGCTTAAGGACTTTATTTGTTGCAATTACTGCGGGCAAAAAAGGACTGAAGTCCTTACTACAAAATGATTTTCTAGGAATTACACAAAAATTGTATGCGGTATTTTCTCGGTTTCAATGTTGAGTCAGACTGATATCTTGCACCATTCTCAATTAGCGGTAGGGGCGGGTTCGCCAACAGCCTTAAAGCTTGCAAATAGGTTCTATAAACCCGCCCGACCCCACGAAAAATCCTCTTATTGATATTGCTGCAAGATGTCAGGTCAGACCGATCGCCACAAATTTTTACAGAAATAGTTGATTTTTCAAAACGGTTGTGTTATACTAGCTTAGATGCGGGAGTATAGCTCAGTTGGTTAGAGCAGGTGACTCTTAATCTCAAGGTCGAAGGTTCAAGTCCTTCTACTCCCATCCCAAATAACATACGACTCACAAGGCTTAGAGGCTTTAAACTGTCTCTAGTTTGTCGTTTTCCACTCATTTTGCGCTCACGATAGCAGCCAATGGCGGTAGCGGTTGGATTACTGTGAGTGTTTGCGTTGTCGGATTTTTAATGTCGATCGACTCATCCGATCGATAAAAGTGCGATCGCCCAAGCTATTTTGAAACTGAATAACAACAGGGAATGGTGATTAGCTATGATGGCAAATCTCTCGGCGCGCTGCTATGGGGGCGATCGCGATTTAGATGCGATCGCCCATTTAATCAATACTTGCGAAGAAGTCGATCGGCTCGATGAAGGCACTTCCATCTCGGAATTACAACAAGAATTTAACCAACCGTCCCTAGATGTAGCCCGCGATATCCGCCTTTGGGAAGATGCGGAAGGAAAATTAATCGGTTTTGCTCAGTTGTCCGTTTCTGAACCGGGGGAAGTAATTGACGGTTGGTTGTGGTTTCGCGTTCACCCCGACGCGCGCGGAGGCGATGTGGAAGCAGCCGAGATCGCCTGGGGTGAAGTGCGGATGCGCGAAGTGTCTGCAATGCGGGGCGGGCGCGTGAAGCTGCGAACCTATGCTCGCGCTGAGGATTGCGATCGCATTTCTGTGCTGACAAGTTGCGGTTTTAAGGCCGATCGCTATTTTTGCCGAATGGCGCGATCGCTCTCTGAACCGATCCCAGAACCGCAATTCCCCGAAGGTTTTGCCCTCATTCAGTTCCCCGGCGAACAGGATGCGGCAGCTTGGGTAGAAATGTTCAACCAGTCATTTATCGATCACTGGAATCATCACGATTTAACGGTGGATAAATTTAAGCACGAGTTAGCTAAACCCGATTACAGAAATGATTTAGACTTGATTGCTGTTGCTGATGACGGCACATTTGTCAGTTTTTGTTACTGCGAGATTAGTGTGCAAGAGTGCGATCGTACCGGGCGCAATGAAGGCTGGATTGCTTGTCTCGGCACTAGGCGTGGCTTCCGCAAAATTGGATTGGGACGAGCAATGTTGCTGGCTGGTTTGCATCGACTGAAAGCTGCCGGTGTCGCTACTGCTATTATCGGCGTCGATGCTGCAAATTCATCAGGTGCGATGCGACTTTACGAGTCTGCTGGCTTCCACAATATTCGCAACAGCATTTCCTATGTTAAGGATGTTTGATCGATGTTACAGATTGCGATCGCCCTTTGACCCAAGAAACCGGGTTTTTTACCGAATCTGCGGGTGGCAACGAAATATTTTGGTAAAAAAACCCGGTTTCTCGCCACTCGTGTAAGTTTTATCTAAAAAACTTTTGCTACCCCCTTGACACTTGTGTAGTATTTATGTAGCATATAAATATGGAAAGCGCAGGACAAGCAAAAACCTGTATTTTTCGTGCAAATTCTGAACCTTGACAACTAAATATTGCTCAAATTTTCAACGAACATCAATTTGAAAGTCTTGCAATATAGACTCGATGGTCATGTTGTTACTTTATACGAAAATGTTCGGTTACAAATTGACTCGATCCGAGTCAGATGTTGTACGAAATCAGTCTAATTTCAACGAATTTAATGCGGATTCAGAACAGAAAATTTCAGCCAGATTTCAATCAACCAAAAAGGCTGAGGAAATCCGCAAAATTAAACAAGCTTATCATTTAGAACGGCGCTTCTTTCAGTAAAGATTATCAGATTTCGTGAATCTTTACCGATACTGGCAATTTGCCCGCGTCTCACAAAAAGCCAAAGTCGAGAGCAGATAAGCTACTAATCCAAAATCAAAAATTGCTCTAGGAGGTATCGGTAATGGTTCACATTCGTTTTGAAGGACGTTCCTACGATCTGGCGGAAAACCAACTGGGTATCGCGGCAGGAATGAGCGACAAAGCTATTAAGGAACGTCTGGCCAATCATTTTGATGTCAAGGGATCTCGCTTCGATTCTTACGTGCTCGATCGCCGTCCCAGTGGCGATTTAATTGTTCGCCCAGAAGCCGTTTACGGCTAGAAATTCACTTAAAGCACGTATTAGGCAGCGCACCCTAACAAAAGAAGCTTACAAACTGGATACGTTCGACTTAAAATCGAATTGTAGGTTCAATTCCTACTTGCCGCGAGGCTAAAGCTTCTCTGACTTGTGCGCTGCCTTTTATAGCTGAATTTTTTATATCTATCCGGCGCTTAAAATTTCCACTTCGCGCCCCAACAAAGGAAGCTTACATACTAGCTCATTGGTAGAGCATTTCTCTTTAAAGAAAAGGTCGCGGGTTCAACTCCTGCGTATGTGCAAATGGCTTTCTTAACTTGCGCGAAGTGACTTTTGAGGCGCTATCAGCTCTTGTGGTTAATTCAGGATAATAATTAAGTAATCCTGTTTGTATTGAAGACTTCCGTCCTCAAAAATAAATTGGTATTAGCCATGAGAAAATGTTGGCCGATATCTCGCCGATGAAAGTCACAATTACTCGATCGTACATCTGGCTAACGGTTTGATTGCAAAATATGCCGATCGCACTTTACCATTTCGCTACTAGACGCGCGATCGCCTGATGTCCTGGGAAGCTCGGATTAATTGGGTTGAACCAGATTTGAAGTCACTCGACTCCGAAATAGTCCGCCAGGGATTGAAATCCCTGTCTAATAGCTAAAGTCCTCGCTATGAGGACTAAAGATATTTGTTTTTCTTGGTTTTTAATCACCGAAAATACATTTTTAAACACGCATTTCAGTCCTCTTAAGAGGACTTAAGCTTTGAGCCAGGGATTTCAATCCCTGGCGGACTAAGGCGATAGGTGCAAAATATTAGGTGACAGCAATGAATATGAATGTATTAGAGCGCGATTTGCGTTTGGAAATGCTCAACAGTCTCCTCACAACTCCTCACCGCCAATTAGAAAAAGTAGCAGAAATTCACAAGTTAATTATCGAATTAGATCCGATTTTTTACGGTCATTTAGCAGTGTGGTATCAACGCCACGGCGACGTGCGCGATCACAAGGAAGTTTTTGCCGGAAATTTGCTAACTTCGGCGCTGACGGAACACCGAGATGCCGGTTTTATGATGCTGCAAGAGTTCCCTCCCTACGAGGTTTCGCGGATTGTGGACTTTATGAAACAGCATCAGAATAAGGTGCCCCGCAGTGCGCGCACTGCTGTCACTCGCTATCTGAAATCGCGGGAAAAGAATGCACAGTTTTTCGATCGCGCCGCCATCCGCAACCGCAAGGCGATGAAGCATTTGTACGCAACGCTGCACGTCAAGCCGAGCGATCGCGCTAATGCTATTCTGTTTAAAGACAATCCGCCGGAAGACTCTCTGGCATTCGTTTTGAAGCAGTTAGCAAAGGCGGCGACACCTGCGGAACAGGCGAATTTGATTGTTGAGTACAAGATTCCGTATACGATCGCAGTTGGTGCGATCAGACAGCTAACGCCAACGGTTTTGGCCGCGCTGATTAACTCGATGTCGCCACAGGAAGTCATCAACAATTTGAAATCGATTCAGTCGCGCGGGGCGATGGATCACCCGGAAGTCAAGCAGTTGATTGATTCCAAGCTGGATGAAGCGGCAAAGTGCGATCGGGTTTCTGCTTACAAAGCGAGTGTGGCGGGTGCGGGCGCCAACTTCGACGCAGCAACGGCGGCGAAGCTGGAAGCGGTGACAAACGAACAGGTGAAGAAGCGCGGGAAGATTGCGAAAGCAACTGGTTTGTTGATTGACAAGTCTGGTTCGATGGAAAGTGCGATCGAAGTCGGGAAGCGTCTCGCTGCTTTGATTTCGGGCATTTCCGAGGCTGCACTGTTCGTCTACGCCTTTGACACGATGCCGTATCCAGTGCAAGCAAACGGCAGCGAATTGACAGACTGGGAACGCGCTTTCAAGCACATTCGCAGTGGCGGCGGCACAAGTTGCGGTTGCGCGGTGGAAGCAATGCGAATTAAAAAGCAGGTTGTGGAGCAATTCATTATCGTAACAGATGAAGGCGAAAACTCTGCGCCTTATTTTGCAGATGCTTATCAGAATTACTGCCGCAGTTTGGGGGTAAATCCTGATGTTGTGATTGTGCGAGTTGGTGCTTGGTGCGAATATGTCCAGAAGCAATTGAAGGACAAACAAGTAGCGGTGGAAACCTTTACGTTTGCCGGGGATTACTACTCCTTGCCGAATTTAGTGCCGATGTTGAGCCGTCCTTCGCGGCTGGAATTGTTGATGGAAATTCTGGATACGTCGCTGCCTGTGAGGGATGATAAGTGATATAATTGGGCATGGCTCGTGAGTTAAGCTCGCGGGCTATCCTCGCAAAGTTAGTGGGAGTTAGAATTGTATGTCAACTGAGATTACATACACTGACGCTGAAGCAAATTTAGAACATCTCTGCGATCGCGCTGTTGAAACTGGCGAAGTAATAGTTATTAATAGGCCTAACGGTAAAAATGCGGTTTTGATTTCTGAGGCAGAATTAGAAAGTTTACTAGAAACCATTTATTTGCTGAGGTCGCCTGCCAATGCAACTCGTTTGTTTGCAGCATTAAAGAGAGCTAAAGCAAGAGTTGTTCAACCTCAGACGCTCGATGAAATTTGCCCAAAATCTGGGCTTGATGAAAGTGAGGTAGCGAGCGCTAGTGACTGCTTACAAAACGATCGCGCTCGACAACTGCTAGACAGTATCAATGATGCTTATGCAGATGGACTAGATTCGTCAGAGCAAGCTATGCTAGAGGGAATGCGTCAGCATCAGCGACAATTCATAGAAACAGAATGGTAAGTTGTCAGGGGGATATCTACTGGATAGATTTGGGACAACCGATAGGTTCGGAACCAGGCTATATTCGTCCTTATGTCGTGATTCAAAACGATGTTCTGAACATTTCTCTAATCAGAACTGTTATTGTTTGTGCATTGACTACTAATCTCAGACGAGCGAGGGCGATAGGTAATGTATTGCTTGAAGCAGGAGAAGCTGATCTAGCAGAACAAAGCGTAGTGAATGTGTCTCAAGTTTTTACCGTAGATAAGGCTTTGTTGACAGATAAAATTGGCCAACTATCTCAGGAACGAGTCCGACAGATTCTCGCAGGATTAGCACTTGTGACTAAACCAAGAGAAATAGATTCAAGTGAGCAACAGGAGAATTGAAGTTTTAATTTGGTCAGTTTTTACCTATTTTAAATTATTCTCTACTTTGAGCGATAATTTCTAGTAACTCTGGATTAGCGATGGCTGAGACTAAGTGGGAATCCGCAGCAGCCAAAGCAGCGCGTAACTTTTCCGAAGTCAGTGCGGGATATTTTTCTAACACCTGCTGTTGAGTCCATCCCGC
>Ga0075157_10001402_pt1 | contig 15084 bp, 15 predicted proteins | sample JI81BgreenDNA_FD_70967 | JGI IMG/M metagenome (GOLD analysis project Ga0075157, IMG submission 70967) | Wastewater effluent complex algal communities from Wisconsin, to seasonally profile nutrient transformation and Carbon sequestration -... | ecosystem: Engineered > WWTP > Effluent > Algae...
AATACCTCCGCAGTAGTTACCCGCAGTTGCAAATATTTGAGTTCTTACAACTGGTGTAATATTTGTACAAATTGGTCGAATTCTAAACTCATAATAGGTGTTTGATTGTAAGTTTGTCACTAAAAAGCTAGTGACAGCTCCAATATTTTGCCAAACTCCAACTGCTGAACCATATTGATTAACAGCTATCTGCCAAGATATATCATCAGATCCAACATTTTCCCACTCGATTAGAGCAGATGTTTCTGTTGTATTTGTTGCTCTAATATTTGTTGCTGTGTTGTTACAAGTATTAACACAGTCTGTACTGAGACATGTTTTACTATTAACTCTATTCTGTATCAATGTAGCGGGTTGAGGACCAAATCCATTTGCAAAACTTATTCCAACTCCTCCAATTAAGTGACAATAACTCATAATTGTTCCTTTTTCAGTAGTGGTTGGAATTGGACCTAGAGGACAATTCCCTTCTGGATAACCAGCTTGAGTTCCGCAGCCATCGATTGAGGTATTGTTACCGTTCCAATAACATCCATGAGTATGAGGTGAACCCAATGAATGTCCGAACTCATGTGCTATAACATTAATTGTCCAAGAATAATTAGGAACTGTGTTAAAGCTAAAATTTACATCAGAATAAGAGTAATTAAACGAATTACAAACTGAGTTTAGAAAAGCCACACCACCTAAACCGCCTGGATCAATTCCTACCAACATTCCTACATCACCATCAAAAACTGGTCGATTTTGTGCAAAAGCACTAAGATAATCACTAGAACTATCACCAATACCATCATAAATATCGGGAGAAGTCCAAATAAAAATTGATTTTAATGCAGTAGTAATATCATCGTTTGTAAACAATGTTTGTACATTATTGTAAACAGAAGTCATCCAATTTGTTGTTGTTGTTGAATTACTGTTGTTTTGTAAATATAAATTATAATCCACTTCAAAATAAAATGTAACACAACGGGCTGTATTAACTTCTCTGTTCAAAGTGGAATTTTGATCAACTTCAAAACCATCATCTTTAACATAACAACTCCAATCATTTATAATGTTCATTTTAGAATCAGAATACACAATATAATCTAACTGATTACCTTGTTTGTCTAATTTCCCAATTACCAAATTCCCTAAAGATTCACTTGAGATAATTCCGTTAAATTCTCCATTAAAAAAATTGAAAGATGAAATCGAATTAATATCATTTTTAATAATTCCTCGGTAATATATTCCTTTTTGATAGACAATATTTTGCTTTTTATCAGTGTCAATTTGAAAATCTTCTGTGAAAGGGTTTACCTTATACAACAAAACCGAAATCACTTCATTTTGATAAGGAATGTCTAATTCTATAAATTCATCCTTGGCTGCAAGAATTTGGTTCAATTTTGTTGCATTTAATTTTGCCAAAGTAGCATCATTCACCACTTTTTCAACATCAGCTTTGTTAATGGTTGTATCTGGCGTTAAAACCGAAACTTTCTTAAAAGTTGTCTTTAAATCTTGTAAGGTTGTAATTTGTTCCGCTATCTTTTTTTGTCCAAAAAGACTAAACGTAAACAATGACATCAATACTAGTAGTTGTTTTTTCATAGCTTAATATTTGGGGTAAATATATTCAAATTCAATAAATTATTATATTCTATACATTTTTTTATGAGTTGTTCAATTAAAAATGATAGAATGCATCATCTATATGTTCGATTTTGTAATTTTTCCCTTCTTTGTATATTGCAATAATATCAAATCGAATTTCAACATCTAAATCATTTGAAATTACATATTCATTTACGGCTTTCACTAACAATTGGATTTTTGAGGGTTTTACAAAATCTTGTGGTAAACCAAAATCAATACTCGATCGGGTTTTTACTTCAACGACGGCAAGGATATTTTCTTTTTGGGCAATAATATCGATTTCTGCTTTTTGAAAAACCCAATTGGTTTCCAATATGTCATAGCCGTTTTTTTGCAGAAATTCTACAGCCAATTCTTCTCCAAGTTTTCCTAAATCGTTGTGATCTGCCATTTTTTAGATTGTTAAACTTCTTAGATTGTTAGACTTCTAGATTATCTAAAAATCTAAGAAGTCTAAGTCAGTCTAAAATGTTTATTCAAAAACCACTTTACTTTTCTCTGCGGTTACTTCCATCGTAATTTTTTTACCAAAAATCAACGCTCGATTATCTCGAATATGTCCAGCAGGAAAATTATAAATCACAGGAATATTCAATCCTTTGATGGTTTCTTCAATGATTTCCAAAGCATTTTTTCCCCATGGAATTTCGTTGTCTTTCATATCGGTCATTCCGCCAACAATGATTCCTTTCAAACTGCTTAAACAACCGTTTCGTTTTAGGTTCATCATCATTCGGTCGATATGATACATGTATTCGTCTAAATCTTCGATGAAAAGAATTTTGTCTTCGCAGTCAATGGCAGATTCTGAACCTAGCAAACTGTATAAAATAGACAAATTGCCACCAACCAATTCACCTTTGGCTTTACCAACATGGTTTAGAACATCACAATCTAGTTCGTATTCCAATTTATCTCCAAACAAAGCAGTACACAGCGAATTCTTAGCATCATCGGTTGCTCTTGCTACACTTACTGGCATAATTCCGTGTATGGATTGAAAACCCATTCGGTTTAAATGACTGTGCAAAACGGTCACATCGCTAAAACCAATTATCCATTTTGGGTTTTGTTTAAATTTAGTAAAATCGAGTTTATCAATAATTCGAACGGTTCCATAACCGCCACGAACACACCAAATGGCTTTGATGTTTGGATTGTCCAATTGTTCCTGAAAATCTTCCGCGCGTTGGTCATCTGTTCCAGCCAGTTGATGGTGAAATAAACCAATTGTTTTACCAATTTTTACTTTCAAACCCCAACCTTCAAGCATGTCAATGGTTGGTTTTAAATTGTCTTCAACGTTTTTTCGTGCAGTAGAAACTATGGCAACGGTATCGCCTTTTTGCAAAAATGGTGGTGTAATCATCTTTTTTTGAGAATAACAGGAAAATGTAATCAATAAAATTAAAATCTTTCGCATTAATTATGTGTAAATGGCTGTTTCAAAAGTAAACAAATCCTAAATTAATTCGTGATTTAGTGGCTAAAAAGTTATTTTTGCTCTCTATTTAGAAAGTTTATGTTAGAAAACCCAAAAAGATATACCATTACGGCGGCTTTGCCTTACACGAATGGTCCAATTCATATTGGTCATTTAGCTGGAGTTTATGTGCCGAGCGATATTTATGCGCGCTATTTGCGTTTGCAAGGAAAAGATGTGGCGTTTATTTGCGGAAGCGATGAACACGGCGTTGCAATATCGATGAAAGCCAAGAAAGAAGGCATTTCGCCGCAGGAAGTGATCGATAAATATGACGGAATTATTAGAAAATCGTTTATTGATTTTGGAATTTCGTTTGATAATTATTCTCGAACTTCGGCTAAAATTCACCACGATACAGCGCAGGAATTTTTCAAGAAATTATACGATAACAACGATTTTATTGAGGAAGTAACCGAGCAATTGTATGATGCCAAAGCAGATCAGTTTTTGGCAGATAGATTTGTAACTGGTACTTGCCCAAAATGTGACAATCCAGAAGCTTATGGCGATCAATGTGAGAAATGTGGTTCGACGTTGAATGCGACCGATTTGATAAATCCGAAATCGACAATTACAGGCGAAACACCGATTTTAAAATCTACAAAACACTGGTTTTTACCTTTGGATAGATACCAAGATTTTTTACAGAAATGGATTTTGGAAGATCATGCAAAAGACTGGAAAACGAATGTATTAGGTCAGGTGAAATCGTGGTTGGACGACGGATTGAAACCTCGTGCAGTAACTAGAGATTTAGATTGGGGAATTGATGTTCCGGTTGAAGGCGCAGAAGGAAAAAAACTCTACGTTTGGTTTGATGCACCAATTGGATATATTTCGGCAACCAAAGAATGGGCTGCAAGAGAAGGAAAAAATTGGGAAGATTACTGGAAAAAAGACGATACAAAACTGGTTCATTTTATTGGAAAAGACAATATTGTTTTTCACTGTATTATTTTTCCAGCTATGCTAAAAGCCGAAGGAACTTATATTTTACCTGATAATGTTCCGGCAAATGAGTTCTTGAATTTGGAAGGCAACAAACTTTCGACTTCTAAAAATTGGGCGGTTTGGTTACACGAATATTTACAAGATTTTCCAGGTAAGCAAGATTCTTTGCGTTATGCACTGACATCGAATGCTCCAGAAACTAAAGATAACGATTTTACTTGGAAAGATTTTCAAGCAAGAAATAATAACGAATTGGCGTCTATTTTTGGAAATTTCATTAACAGAGTTGTAGTTTTAACTAACAAATATTATGACGGAATTGTTCCAACTCCAAATGAATTTACTGAAGTTGACGAGCAAACTTTAGCTGAACTAAAAGCTTATCCAGCGGTAATTTCGTCATCGATTGAACGTTATAGATTTAGAGAAGCGCAAGGCGAATTGATGAATGTTGCCCGACTTGGAAATAAGTATCTTGCCGACGAAGAACCTTGGAAAATGGTAAAAGAAAATCCAGAACGTGTTCAAACACAAATGTATGTGGCGTTGCAAATTGCTTCTGCTTTGGCTATTCTTTCTGAACCTTTTTTACCGTTTACAGCAAAAAAATTGTGTGCCATTTTGAACATAAAACCCAATCATTGGAATTTGGAATTTGAAAATTGGAATTTAGTGAAAGCTGGTCATCAAATTGGACAAGCGGAAATCCTTTTTGCTCAAATTGAAGATGCCGAAATTCAAAAACAAATAGACAAATTAGAAGCTACGAAAGTGGCAAATAAAGCCGAAAACGCCGTGATAGAACCACAAAAAGAAACATCAACCTTTGAAGACTTTTCAAAATTGGATTTGCGTGTTGGAACCATTTTGGAAGCCGAAAAAATGCCGAAAGCCAACAAACTTTTAGTATTGAAAGTCGATACCGGAATTGATGTTCGCACCATCGTCTCGGGAATTGCGGAACATTTTTCACCAGAAGAAGTGATTGGAAAACGTGTTACGGTTTTAGTAAATTTAGCTCCAAGAGCTTTACGTGGCGTAGAAAGTCAAGGCATGATTTTGATGACCAACAATGCCGAAGGCAAACTGGTTTTTGTAAATCCTGATGCTGATGGTGTGAAGAATGGAGCTTTGATAAGTTAAAGGTTCTAAAAATATATCTCATGAAAATAATTTTTGCTGTTCTACTTTTAACATTTATTAGCTGCAAAAAAGAAGAACTAAAAATTTCAAACAAAAAAAATGTTCATAGGTTTTTAATTGGAGATATAAATAATGACCGAATAAATGATACTGCATTTGTATATTCAGAAAATATCAAAAACGAAGAATTTAAAGATATATCTATAAAATTCTCATCGGACATCCCAAAATTAGACATCTTACAAAGTCTTAATGTTATAATTGAACCAACAGAGGATTTGAATAATGATAATGCAAATGAAATAATCGTCTTTTCAAGAACTAATAATGGTTGGTGGAATATAGTTTCAATATGGACATTCCAAAATAAAACTTGGAATAAAATTGCTCAAACTGAAGCATTCACGCCAGAAAATAAAGATTTTAAAAATCGAGTAATAAATGAAAGTGGTGTCTTCTTTTTAATTGGTGAAGACAAGTGGAATGAAGAAGAAAATGGTGATTTTAAGAAAGTAAAAATTAAACTCTAATTATATATTTTAATCATTTTAAGAAAAATTTATCTTGAAACCTGAAACAAAAATAATCGCTTTTGATGCCGACGATACGCTTTGGCACAACGAACCTTATTTTGATGAAGCGCAAGCCAAATTCTGTGAACTTTTTGCTGATTATGCATCCAAGCAAGAAATTTTACAACTGATTTTAAGTCATCAAGTGAAAAATCTTCCGTTGTATGGATTTGGAATTAAGGCATTTACACTTTCTATGATTGATTCTGCTTTGGAATTGACCAATCATCAAATATCGGGACAAGGCATTCAAAAAATTATTGATATTGGTAGAGATTTATTGCAGAAACCTGTGGAACTTTTGCCAAATGTTGAAGAAGTTTTGCAACAATTAAAAGGAAAATACAAACTCGTTGTAGCAACTAAAGGCGATTTGAAAGACCAACATAGAAAATTACACGATTCTGGAATTGGTCATTATTTTCATCATATTGAAGTAATGAGCGACAAAAAAGAATTGGATTATGAAAAAATGCTTGGTCGTTTAGACATCAAACCTGAAGATTTTATCATGATTGGAAATTCCTTAAAATCAGATGTTTTGCCTGTTTTAAACATTGGCGGACACGGTTATCATGTTGCATATCACACCACTTGGGAATATGAAAAAATTGATTTTGAAATAGAACATGATAATTTCAAATCACTGGAAAAAATCTCTGATGTTTTACCAATTCTATTACAATAATAATTTGTCATCTTTATCAAAATCTCAAACATTGATAAAGGTTTTGGACAACTCAAAATAGTTATCTTTCAAACCATTAAGAAGTTAAGATAAATTAAGACTTAACGAAACTTAACTTCTTAATGGTTTAATTTTAAATTTCTAAATGAAACAAAAACTAAACCTCGATACTTGGAACCGAAAAGAACACTTCCTGTTTTTTAAACAAATGGAAGAGCCGTTTTTTGGTATGACAGCCCGAATGGATTGTACCAAAGCATATGAAAAAGCAAAGCAACTTGGCGTTTCGTTTTTTACTTACTATCTGCATAAAACATTGGTTGCAGTAAACAAATCGGAAGCATTTCGTTACCGAATTATAGAAGATGAAATCTACATTTTTGATAAAATCGATGCATCGGCAACCATTATTAGAGACGACAAAACGTTTGGTTTTTCGTTGATGGAATATGATGAAAACTTGACTGTTTTTGCTGAAATTACTAAAAAAGAAATCGCCCGAATTCAAAATACAGCCGGATTAATTACCCGAGATTTTGAGATAAATTTAATTCATTTTTCCGCCGTTCCGTGGATTGATTTTACTTCTTATTCTCATGCGCGAAGTTTTACTTTTCCAGATAGTTGTCCAAAAATATCATTTGGAAAAATGACCGAAGAAAACGGCAAAAAATCTATGGCAATGGCAATTCATGTTCATCACGGATTGATGGATGGTTATCATGTAGGCGAATTTTTAACGTTATTTCAACAATTGATGAACGAATAAATTGTTAACTTTACAAAAAAGAATTTTTATGTTACAAACAAATATCGAAAAAGCGCTGAATAAGCAAATTAGAATTGAAGCCGAATCATCTCAAATTTATTTATCAATGGCTTGTTGGGCAGAATCTCAAGGACTTGAAGGTGTTGCTCAGTTTATGTATGCGCAATCTGACGAAGAACGCATGCACATGCTGAAACTGGTAAAATATGTTAACGAAAGAGGTTCGCTTGCAGAAATTACCGATTTGAAAGCACCAAAAACAAAATTTGGAACGTTCAAAGAAATGTTTGAAGAATTGTACCAACACGAATTGTTTGTTTCCAATTCCATCAACGAATTGGTTCACATCACGTTAGGTGAAAAAGATTATGCTACGCATAATTTCTTACAATGGTATGTTGCCGAACAAATTGAAGAAGAAGCTCAGGCTAAAACAATTTTGGACAAAATCAACCTAATTGGCGAAGATCGTGGCGGATTATATTTGTTTGATCGCGATATTCAACAATTAACCGTAACAAGTTCTATTTCTTTGAATCAAAATCCTTAATATTTTTATTTAGATTACTTAAAAATAATTATATTTGTACCGAAATTAAATTCGGCTGTTTTGAGCAAGAAGGAAAAAGAGAAAAAGAAGAAGAAAAAGGACAAAAAAGAAGCACTTAAAAAAATTAAAGTTGCCGAAAATTGCAAGTCCAAATGTTGCGAAAAATATAAAAAAAGTGAAAACAAGCGATGTTCACGTTGCCCAATGTTTGACCTTTTTAAAAAGTAAATCCTTCAAGTTTTTTGAAGGATTTTTTATTCCGTCACTTCGAGTAATTTTACGTAGTGAAACGAAGAAAAATTGTATCGAGAAGTTTTTTGACATTTCTTCAAATTTAGTTCTCAATATTTTTTTATAAAACAAAAACAGACTAATTTATATACGTCCAATTTTGTCCATCACTAATCACTATTACAGTTCTTAAATTACCCTCATACATATATATTTGAGAACTTCCAACTGTAGAATTTTTTGGAAATAAAAGATTTGTAGATGAAATAAGCTGAGCAGTAACTGCATTTTGAATATTTCTTATAATGTAAACTCTTCCTGGAAATAAGGTAGGATTTGGTAATTGAAATTTATCATCTGTTGCAAGTGGATTTAAGGAAATATAAACACCATCGTCAATTAAAACCGCTGTTCCACCATTTCCAGTACCATTTCCGTTTAAAGTTACTGTTTTTAAAGATAAATTTCCATTAATATCTAAAGTACTCAATGGAGTTGTGGTATTAATTCCAACTTGAGAGAAAACAGAAAACTTTACCCCAAAAAAAAGCAGTAAACAAAAAAAGTAATTTTGTTTTTTCATGTTTTACATTTTTATTTTTTTAAATGTAAAGAAATAATTATCAAGTTATTAAGTCAAAAAAGCAAACTTAGCAGCGAAAACGTTTTCGTGTTGACAACTTGTTAATTTTAAAGTTAAATATTTTTAATAATAAACAAAAAAGCGATAAAAAAATGATTTTATCGCTTCAAATTAATAAATAATTAAATCTGTTTAGAAAGAATTTAAAACTGATAGTATATCATCTCCATATTTTTCAGTTCTAGCTTTTCCAAAACTTGAAATATTCTCTAATTCTGATACAGTTTTTGGATTTATTTTAGCTATTTCAAGCAAATGAGAATTATGACAAATTCTAAAAGCTGCCCAATTCAACTTTTCTGCTAAATCGTTTCTCCAAATTCTTAATCTTTTGAATTTTTTAAGCTCATCAATTGATAAATCATTTTGTTGTAATTTATTTTCCGATTTATTAGATTTCTCTATTCTAGGTTGATAAAAAACTACAGCCGACCAAAAATCGATTGTTCCAGTTGTTACAAAATTGGTTGATGTAAGTTTAACTTCTACCGAATCTAAAAACTCATTCATTTTAGCTTGATCATTTTGACAATGTTCTTTGCTTAATCGAATATTAAATACTTTGATATTCATGGTTACTCGTTTTAGAAATTATTTTCCTAACAAAAGAATATCATTGGCAACAACTTCAGTGATATAACGTTTGTTTCCGTCTTTATCGTCATAACTTCTATGCGTTAGTTTGCCTTCAATGGCAATTTCTTTCCCTTTTGCTACATATTTTTCAATAAGATCAGCAACTTTTCCCCAAGCAACAACACGATGCCATTCGGTTTGTTCTACTTTTTCACCTTTATCATTGGTGTAATAATCATTTGTTGCTAAAGTTATGTTAGCAACTTTTTTTCCTTCTCCAAAAGTTTTTACTTCTGGTTCTTGTCCTACGTGTCCAATTAATTGTACTTTGTTTTTCATTGCGTTCATGGCGTTTAAATTTAAAATGTTAATGTTATTTACTGTTGTCGGTTATCTATTACTTACTTCCGACGATGCAAAGTTGTGGTAAGTGCAAAACGTTAGTCGGTTGATAAGCGTTTACTTTCGTTTGTAAGTGTTTGTTGTCGTTTTTTATATTGATTTACAAGCATTTAATTAATTCTAAAATTGAAATTATTTTTTTGGTATATTGCGATAGAAATAAGTTGGCAGTAATTTTACCGGTGAAACCTCAAAAATGAAAGATAAAAAAAACGATATAATTTCTATTAAAAAACCAAAGAGTAAAAATCCATATTTATGGAAGTACTATGATTTACATAGATTTATATATCTCCTAACCAACCAAAAAATCTTTTTCACAAGATTAGATAATTTAGATGATCCTTTTGAAGGTCTATCTACAAAATTCTTAAGAGATAACCATAAAAATGCAAAATCAGAAGCAGAATTAGATCATTTATATTCTCTGAATAAAGAAAGCAAAGAAGAATTTGAAAAACTTAAAGAATTTAATAAAGTTATAAATAGTCATATGACTTCAGTTTCCCAAACTAAACAATATGTAAGTTGTTGGTTTAATAGTGATAGAGAATCAATGGCAATGTGGAATCTATATTCAAATCAAGATTCAGTCGCAATTAAAGTCAACTTTGAAATTTTAAGAACTTGTATAACCGAATCGTTTGCTGATTTAGCTAAACAGAATGAAAATAAAATTTCAATTATCGGAGACGAAATAAAATATCTAAAATTAAATCCTTTCGATGAAAACTTAAAAATGCAGTCATTAAATTATAGTGCATTAAAAAAAGATGAATCCTATTCATATGAAAACGAATACCGTTTTCTGATAATCTCAAATGATAATGAGTTAAAACCAAACTTTTTTTCTGTTCCAATTAATCTTGAGAAATTGGAAATGACAATTCTAACTCATCCAAAAATGGAAAATTGGAAATTTGATAATCTTAATGAGCTATTGAAACTAACTAATCAAAAAATTAAATTAATTAAATCACCAATAGTTTTAAAATAAAAACTACTGCCAACAGCCATAACCATTACACAACCTCACTAAGAAAATAAAAACCCTCTTTTATCCCTAAGTTTCGGGAGAGTTTTAAAGCTCAAAAAAATGTTTTCAAATACAAAAACATATAATCTCAAATTAAAAACATAACTTTGTGATAGTATCAAATGATAGTATCACGAAATGAAACCGCCTTACGAAATAACTCCAGAAATTCTAAAACACATTACTTCTATTTCAGAAAAAATAGGCGAAGTAAATGCCAAATATTTGATTAAAGCCAATCCAACTTTACGAAAGCAAAATCAAATTAAAACAATTCATTCTTCCTTGCGAATTGAAGGAAACACTCTAACCGAAGAACAAATTACTGCTATTGTAGAAAACAAAAGAGTTGTTGGTCCAGAGAAAGATATTATAGAAGTTTTAAATGCGTTGGAGACATACAAAATGCTCAGCAAATTCAATCCTAACAAGGAAAAAGATTTTTTAACAGCACATCAATTATTACTAAAAAATTTAATCGAGAAACCGGGGAAATACCGAAATCAAGGCGTTGGAATTGTCAAAGGTTCAAAAGTAGCACACGTTGCACCACCGTTTGAAAACGTTCCTTTTTTGATGAAAGATTTATTTGAATATCTAAAAAATACAACAGAAATCACATTAATCAAAAGCTGTGTTTTTCACTACGAAATGGAATTCATTCATCCGTTTTTAGACGGAAATGGCAGAATGGGAAGATTATGGCAAACGCTAATTTTAATGCAAGATTATCCTATTTTTGAATTTCTTCCGTTTGAAACCTTGATTTCCAAAAATCAAACAGCATATTATAATGCTTTATCTCAAGCTGACAAAGAAGGAAAATCAACAAAATTCATCGAATATATGTTGAAAATAATTGACCATTCGCTAATTGAATTATTAGAAAATTCAACCAAAAAACTTACTGATACCGATAGAATTCAACTATTTCTTGAACATAATGATGAAAAAATATTCAGCCGAAAAGAGTACATGAACTATTTTAAAGACATTTCATCGGCAACAGCAAGTCGGGATTTAAAAAATGCTGTTGAAGAAAATTTAATCGTAAAAAGTGGCGACAAAAAAACTTCAACGTATATTAAAAAATAAAAAAATGACCTCAACCACTAAAATCGCCAATCGTTTTCGAGAAGTAATCCTCAACGGAACTTGGATTGCCAATACCAATTTCAAGCATCAGCTAACAGATTTAGACTGGAAAACTGCAACAGCAAAATACGATTCGTTAAATACCATTGCAGCTTTGGCGCAACACATTCATTATTACATCAACGGAATAAATAACGTTTTTAAAGGTGGAACTTTAGACATAAAAGACCAATTCAGTTTTGACTTTCCTCCTATTCAATCGCAACAAGAATGGGATGATTTTTTACAAAAATTTTGGAACGACGCCGAAGAATTTGCCTCTTTAATCGAAAAAATGCCCGACGAAAAATTGAACGAAGATTTTGTTAATCCAAAATATGGAACGTATCTTCGAAACATCGATGCCATGATTGAACACAGTTATTATCATCTCGGGCAAATAACTTTAATCAAAAAACTTCTTTTTGAAAAATACTAAAAAAAGTATATACTTTTACTAACTCATAATAAATCCAATGGATAAAAATATAGACAATTCGGGATTTGGAACAGCAGTAACTGAAAAGTATGCTCGTTTTATCAACAAAGATGGTTCTCATAATGTAATTCATGTTGGTCGACCAATAAAAGAACGAAACAGTTTATACAGCAAGTTAATCAATATTTCGTGGTGGAAATTTTTGGTATTAGTCTTTGTATTTTACTTTTTTATCAATTTTGTTTTCGCATTGATTTACTATTTCTTTTGCATCCCAAATTTGATGGGTTTAATTCATGGTTCGAACTGGCAAAATTTTCAAGAAGTTTATTTTTTTAGCGCACAAACACTAACAACTGTTGGCTATGGAAGAATAAGTCCTGTTGGCATTTTTACTAATACCATTGCGGCATCCGAAGCATTAATTGGTATTTTAAGTTTAGCCATAAATACCGGTTTGCTTTATGGAAGATTTGTAAAACCAAAGGCACATATCAAATTTAGTCACAATGCCATCATTGCGCCATTTAAAAAAAATAGCGCATTAATGTTTCGATTAGCACCAATCAAAAACGCATCTCTTAGCAATATGATGGTTAGGGTAACAGCTAGTTTGATGATCAAAGAAAACGGTAAATTAATCAATAAGTTTTTCAATCTGAAATTGCAAATAGAAACGCTCGACACTTTTGTAACTACTTGGACTATTGTTCACCCAATCGATGACCAAAGTCCGTTGTGGAAAATGAATTATGACGAAATGGTAAATAACGATTTGGAAATTCTGGTTTATGTTCGTGCTTATGACGAAGATTTTTCGAGTACTGTTGTCAAAAGAACAAGCTACACGCATGAAGAAGTAATTTTTGGTGCCAAGTTCAAACCTGCTTTTTATGATGATCCAAACGGTAAAGGTTCCATTGTTGAGCATCACAAACTTAACGAATTTGAGCTTGTTGAATTGTAATCTAATCTACACGGAAACAATAAAACAACTTATTTTATTATTTCTTTCAAAACGGTTACTTTTTTTTACTAATTTCGTTAAATAGAGCAAAAAAATCATACTAATTTCTATGAGAAACTGTTTAGAATGTAACGATAAAATCCTCGGACGCGAAGACAAAAAGTTTTGCAGCGATGGTTGTCGGAACAACTACAACAATAGAATGAACAAAGACTCTACCAACATTATGCGAAATATTAACAATAAGCTTCGCAAAAATTATCGCATTCTTTCTGAAATAAATGTAGAAGGAAAAGCAAAAGCCACCAAAGCCAAGTTATTATCCAAAGGTTTTTCGTTTGAGTATTTTACCAATATTCTAACGACCAAAACAGGAAATACCTATTATTTTGTTTACGACCAAGGCTATATGCTTCTCGACAACGATTTCTTTATGTTGGTAAAAAAAGACTAACCTACACAACCATGAAAACCAACCAAAACCCACTAATTTCGTTCCTTTTTTTACTTCTCATTCTTTCGGGGATTTTCTATTTTATGATGCCTCAAAATTATGATCAAACCGAAGCTTCATTAGCCGAATTTTCCACCAAAAGAGCTTTAGAAAAAGTAAAAATCATCAGCCAAAAACCTCATTTTGTAGGCTCAAAAAATCACGAAGTTGTTGCTCAATATTTAATAAAAGAATTAAAAAATCTAGGTTTATCACCAACAATTCAAGAAGGTTTTACACTTTCAGATGGCGGAACTTTAGTGAAGTCAAAAAATATTTTAGCCAAAATAAAAGGCACATCAAATTCAAAAGCATTGCTGTTACTTTCGCATTATGATTCAGCACCACATTCGTTTTCGCCTGGCGCAAGTGACGATGCATCAGGAGTTGCCACAATTCTCGAAAGTGTTCGCGCTTTTCTTTATAACAAAACACAACACAAAAACGACATCATCATTCTTTTTAGCGACGCAGAAGAATTAGGTTTGAATGGTGCGGCACTTTTTGTAACCCAACATCAATTAGCCAAAGAAGTTGGATTGGTTTTAAATTTTGAAGCTCGCGGAAGTTCCGGACCAAGCTATATGTTGATGGAAACCAATAAAGGAAACGCCAACATGGTAAAAGCATTTACTGATGGAAAAGCAGATTATTCTGTTTCTAATTCATTGATGTACAGCATTTATAAAATGTTACCCAATGATACCGATTTGACCGTTTTTAGAGAAAGCGGAAAAATCCAAGGTTTTAATTTTGCGTTTATCGACAGTCATTTTAACTATCATACTGAACACGATAATTTTGAAAATCTAAGTCCCGAAACGTTAGCACATCAAGGAAGTTATCTTTTTCCGTTGCTGAATTATTTTTCAAATGCGGATTTATCCAACCTAAATTCAAATGATGATTATGTGTATATCAATGTTCCATTTGGTTTTGTAAACTATCCTTTTTCATGGATTATTCCAATGTTAATCATTGGTTTTGGATTGGTTTTCGGCTTTTTATTCATCGGTTTAGGCAAACACGTTTTGCAAATAGACGAAGTCTTGAAAGGTTTCGTTCCGCTATTACTTTCGCTTATAGTTGCTGGCGGAATTACCTATATCGGATGGAAATTACTACTCGAATTTTATCCACAATATCAAGATATTCTCCACGGATTTACCTATAACGGACACGATTATATTTATGCTTTCACGAGTTTATCGATAGCGATTTGTTTTCTTTTTTATCAAAATTCAGGAAAACGAAATGCTGAGATGAACCAGTTATTCGCACCATTATTTCTTTGGTTACTACTAAATATTGGAATTGCAATTTTCTTAAAAGGTGCAGGATTTTTAATCATTCCGGT
>Ga0075157_10001403_pt1 | contig 15077 bp, 15 predicted proteins | sample JI81BgreenDNA_FD_70967 | JGI IMG/M metagenome (GOLD analysis project Ga0075157, IMG submission 70967) | Wastewater effluent complex algal communities from Wisconsin, to seasonally profile nutrient transformation and Carbon sequestration -... | ecosystem: Engineered > WWTP > Effluent > Algae...
GCTTTCAGGCGGCCAGCGCCAGCGCGTGGCGATTGCCCGCGCGCTGATCCTCGAACCGTCGATCCTGCTGCTCGACGAGCCGACCTCAGCGCTCGACGTCTCGATTCAGGCCGAGGTGCTAAACCTGCTCTCGGATCTCAAGGCGGCGCGGGGGCTGACGCTGGTGCTGGTCAGCCACAATCTCGCAGTGGTTGGCCATCTCTGCGGCCGTGTGGCCGTGATGAAAGACGGACGGATCGTAGAAGAAGCCAGCCTTGAAGCCATCCGGTCCGGTGATATCCGCGAGGCCTATACGCGCGACCTACTTGCAGCCTCGCGTCGCGCCCACGGAGCCATCAGCGCAGCGTGATGGTCTGGCAACGGCACCGTTACCGGGAGTGGCATAGCGTCACTCGCCTCGATGGTGCGCGTGCCGGAACGAGGGTCGTGCACACTCCGATGCAATCGCGAGAGACTATCGCGCACCGGGCCAGCCAGACCATCTCGCGGTTCGAGGATCAGAGCCGGATCAGGCGCCATTTCGAGACTTTTTGGTTTGTCTGACAGAACCGGTTGCAGGCTCTTGCGGAGGCGTGCGCGGCGAGGCAACCTGAAACGTGCGGCCCCGAACAACCAGCGGCCAGCCATCACCATCCTGCTCTTTTGCAACAGAGTTCCAATGCCCAGCATTCTCGTGATCAACCCCAACTCGAATCCGGTCGTGACACAGGGTTTCGACGAGGCGCTTGAACCGCTGCGCCGCCCCGGTGCCCCGTCGATCATCTGCGAGAGCCTCGCCGAGGGGCCTTTCGGAATCGAAACGCAGGCGCATGTCGATGGCGTGGCCATTCCGTTGGCGAAGCATGTCGCGAGCCGCCCGGATGCAGATGCCTATGTGATTGCCTGCTATTCCGATCCCGGCCTGTTCGTCTGCCGGGAGGCGACGTCGAAGCCGGTTTTCGGTATCGCCGAGTGCGGCCTGCTGACGGCCATGGCGCGCGGCCAGCGCTTTGGCGTGATTGCCATCGCGCGGCGCTCTATTCCCCGCCACATCCGCTACATGCGGCAGATGGGCATTCTCGATCGCCTCGCGAACGAGCGACCGCTGGAAATGTCGGTGGCGGAAACCGCATCCGGCGAGGGCACGCTGGCCCGGATGATCGCGATCGGCACGGAATTGCGCGATCTCGATGGCGCGGATTCCATTGTCATGGGCTGCGCGGGCATGGCCCGGCATCGCCGGAACCTCGAAGCTGCTCTGGGCATTCCGGTGATTGATCCCGTCCAGGCGGCGGTGACCATGGCTTTGGGCGCGGTTGCCTTCCGGTAAGGCCTAATCCTCGCGCTGGGCACGGGCGGCGAGAACCTCATCCACCGTGCGGCGCCTGATGGCGAAGGTATCGGTCTGGCGTGTGTAAAGCTCGCCAAAGAGCCGCCCAACGGGCTGGTAGACGCTGAAATCCACGCGCAACGTTTCGGGATCGAGCAGGCCGGTGCGTGCATGCAGCCCCGTGACCTCGCCGATCAGCAATGTGCGATGCGTTCCGAAGGTGAGGGCCTGCATCGTCCGGCATTCCAGCGCGAAAGGGGCCGCCGCGAGGCGGGGCACGCGGATCGTGGTCGAGGGGGCCAGCGCGAGGCCCAACAGCTCGGCCTCGCTGGTGCCAGCCGGAAAATCCGCCGCGGAATCGTTCATGGCCTGCGTCAGCGGCTCATCCACCATGTTGACGACGAACTCGCCCATGCGCCCGATATTGCGTGTCGTGTCCTTCGGCGTGCGATCCGGCTTGTGCTGGAGGCCGAGCACGATGAGCGGCGGATCATCGGAAAACACGTTGAAGAAGCTGTAGGGCGCAGCGTTCACCACGCCGTTTTCGTCCATCGTGGTCACGAATGCGATGGGGCGAGGCACAACCACGCCGCTCAGCAGCTTGTAGCGCGCGGCCTTGTCGAGACGCGAGAAATCGAAATCGAGCCCGCTGGTGGGAGCGTCTGTCCGGTCCGACATCGGTCAGAACAGCCGGCGCAGACGATCAATGACGCTGGAGCGCACATTGTCGATATGCGTCCGCATCGCATCCTGCGCCCGCGTCACATCGCGCGCGAGAATGGCGTCGATGATCTCAAGATGTTCGAGGACACCGGGCTCAAACCGCTCCGGCAACTGGCCCATGTCGAAAATCTTCGTCTTCTGGCGCAGGTCGCGGATCAGTTCCGCCAGCACGCGCGATCCAGCAAGGTTGGCGACTGTCGAATGCAGGGCATCATCGACCGCTACATGTTCGACCGGGTTGGGGATTTCGCCATCGCGGTAGCGCCGGATCGTCGCCATGATGGCCCGCAGCGCATCCGAACCGCCCGTTTCAGCCGCGCGCCCCGCCGCTTCCACCTCCAGCAGGCGGCGCACATGCAGGATTTCGATGAACTCATTCGCCGATAGGCGCCGCACCACCGGCGTGAGGCCAGTCGTCCGCTCGACGAGCCCCTCCGTCGTCAGCCGCGTGATCGCCTCACGGATCGGCGTGCGCGAGACACCGAGCATATCCGCGAGCTTCTTCTCCTGCAGGGCATCTCCCGCCGAGAGCGCATCGGTGAGGATCATGTCGCGCAGACGCAGGTAGGTCGTCTCGCCAATCGTTGCACCCGCCGGGCGCTCGGCCTCGCCGGGTGCTGCCGTTGAGGAACGATCGGACATCTGGGCTCTCGGTGTGGAATTCACGACGTTCTTCCCTGCATCGCACCTGTGCCGGCACGTTTGGACTTGGTCGGGCTGCATTAGGCCCGACAGGCATGGTCTGACAACGCTCACGTCCCGCAAAAGCTGTCGCAAGGCCCCCACAGGATGCAGGGGCGGCGATGCCGATCACCTGCGGGAGGCTGACGAAAGAATGCTGTCTGAGAGGAATAGACACATTGTATACTAATCGTATGTTGCCGTCATTCTACCGTTCTGGCAACCTGCCTTTCAGCCGTTGGCTTCAGCAGAACAGCCTGCCTCCGGCCACAGGAATCGTATCATCCGGGCCTGGCTCACCATCCAAGATGGTTGGGCTGACGCGCCGGACTTCAGGGAGAGGCATCATGGCCAGCGGGGAATTCGATCTCGTCATCCGGGGCGGAACCGTTGTGACATCCGCTGGCGTGATGGAGGCCGATCTCGCGGTCGCCGGCGAAGCGATCGTCGCCATCGGGCAGAAGCTGGGCGCAGGCCGGCGCGAGATCGACGCCTCGGGCCGTTATGTGCTGCCGGGCGGGGTCGATCCGCATTGCCATATCGAGCAGCTCTCGGGCGGCGGCATCATGAATGCCGACACGTTTGAAACCGCTACGCGCTCCGCCGCCTTCGGGGGCACGACGAGCGTGATTTCCTTCGCCGCCCAGCACCGCGAGATGAACCTCGCCACCGTGGTGAAGGATTACGCCGCGCTCGCTGCAAAGGGCGCGGTGATCGACCACGCGTTCCACCTGATGGTCGCGAACCCCGATCGCCAGACCATCGAGCAGGATCTTCCGGCGTTGATCCGCGCGGGGCATCGCTCGGTGAAGGTTTTCATGACCTATGATCGCGTGCAGGTGCAGGACGAGCAGCTGCTCGATATCCTGCTCGTTTCGCGACAGAACGGCGCGCTGGTTTGCGTGCATGCCGAGAACCACGGCCTCCTCAAATGGATGGGCGAGAGGCTTGTTGCGCGCGGCTATATCGCGCCGAAATATCATGCAGTGAGCCATCCGCGCACAGCAGAGATCGAGGCGATCTCTCGCGTCATCGCGTTTGCCGAATTCATCGACCAGCCGGTGATGATCTTCCACGTTTCCACTGCCGAAGGCGCGGATATCATCCGGCAGGCGCGCGGGCGCGGCGTAAAGATCTTCGCTGAGACCTGCCCGCATTACCTGTTTCAGACGATGGACGATCTCGATCTTCCCGGCCTCGAAGGCGCGCGGATGATCTGCTCGCCGCCCCAACGCACGGCGCCCGATCAATCAGCTCTCTGGCAGGCGCTGGAACTGGGGGATTTGCAGGTGATCTCGTCTGATCACGCGCCCTATCGCATGGATGAAACCGGCAAGTTCAGCGCCGGGCCTGCGCCCGGTTTCAAGCAGATCGCCAACGGCATGCCCGGCCTCGAAATGCGCCTGCCGCTGGTTTTCGATGCGCTGGTGAGCCGCGCGCCGGCGGGAAAGCGTGACGAAAACCTGATGAAATTCGTGGAATGGACCGCAGCCGCGCCCGCACGCCTCTATGATCTGCCGAAAAAGGGCGTGCTCGCCATCGGCGCGGATGCCGATATAGCGATCTGGAATCCCGCCCGCCAGACCACGCTGACCGACGAATTGCACGACAACACCGGCTACAATCCGTTCAGGGGTCGGCACATCATGGGCTGGCCGGAAACTGTTCTCCAACGCGGCGCTGTGCTCATCGATCAGGGCCAGCTTCACGCAAAGCCGGGACAAGGCCGGCTGATGCTGCGGGAGGCGGGGCCAGCAACGCAGCCCACCGGGCGTCTTTCCCCGGAATTCGACCCGGCCCGCAATTTCGGCGCGAAGCTTCTCTGACGCGCCAATGGCTTGCATCGCCTCTCGTCTCGCCCGCCACAGGAAATCCGTCCATGTCCCTGCTGAATGAAACCGCGACCGGCGTCTTCGTGATCGCGGTCACGCCCTTCACGGAGACAGGCGCGCTTGATCTCGAAAGTGCGGACCGGATGGTCGATTTCTACCTCGAGAAGGGCGCAACAGGGCTGACCCTGCTCGGCATGATGGGCGAAGCGCCCAAGCTCACGGCGGAGGAATCGGCCATCGTGGTGCGGCGCGTGCTCGCGCGCGTCGCGGGCCGCGTGCCGGTGGTGGTCGGTGTCTCGGCACCCGGTTTCGCGCCAATGAAGGAGCTGACCGATCAGGTGATGGATGCCGGCGCTGCGGGCGTGATGATCGCGCCGCCGTCCCATCTGCGGACGGATGACCAGATCTTCTCCTATTACGAAACGGCGGCGGAGATGATCGGCCCCACGCCGTTCGTGTTGCAGGATTTTCCGCAGGCGACCAGCGTGCAGATCTCGGTTGGTGTCATCAACCGTATCATCAAGGCGTGCCCGACCTGCGTGATGCTGAAGCATGAGGATTGGCCGGGTCTGAACAAGATCACCGCCCTCCGCACGGCCAGCAAGAAGGGCGAGACGCGTCGCATCTCCATTCTCTGCGGCAATGGCGGCATCTTCCTCACCGAGGAATTGCAGCGCGGGGCCGATGGCGCGATGACCGGTTTCGCCTATCCCGAGATGATGGTCGATGTCTGGCGCGCGGATCAGCGCGGCGACACCACTCGTGCGCAGGATCTGTTCGACGCCTATCTGCCGCTGGTGCGCTACGAATTGCAGCCGAATCTCGGGCTTCTCATCCGCAAATACACGCTGGCGAAGCGTGGCGTAATCGCATCAGCGGCTCTGCGCAAACCGGCGGGGCGCCTCTCGCCGCAGGATATCGCGGAAACCGAGCGCCTCATCGCCCGGCAGGAGGCGCGCTTGCGGGCGCTGGGCTAAGCCAGCGCCGGAAGGCAGCGCACATCGAGAATGCCATCGCGCCGCATCGCCCAACGCGGATGCGCGCCCCTGACAGCGATGCCCCGGCGATGGTTGTAGAGGTAGAGCCAGGGCGGATCGGCCTGCAGCAGGCGATAACATTCCTGAAACAGGCTTCCGCGCGCGTCATCGTCCACCATGCGGCGGGCGCGGTCGATCAGCGCCTCGACGGCGGGGTTGGCATAACCCTCCCACCATGAGCCACGTACGCGTGAATCCACCTTCTCGTGCAACACGCGGAAAGTGCTCATGGGGCTCGAATCGAACACGCAGAGATCGTGGATCTGCTTCAGCCGCACCTGATTGGCGTAATGCGTGCGATCCGCCTCTAGATGCACATTGAAGCGCACGCCGAGATCGGCGAGCTGGCCTTCCACCGCCTTCACCAGTGCCTGCGCTTCGTCGGGCAGGCGCGTGGGGCAATAGACATTGAAGGTCACGCCATTCGCATGCCCCGCTTCCGCGAGCAGGCGGCGCGCCTCAGCCTTGTCCTGCGCGAAGCCGGGGGAATTGCGATCCGCACCGTAATGGATGGGGCTCACGAAGCCGTGGAGCGGCTGGCCCGCGCCATGCAGAACGTCACGCACCAGAGCTTCGCGATCGATGCCGAGATTGAGAGCGCGCCGCACGCGAGGGTCCGAACCCGGCCCTTGCGACGCGTTGAACATGAAGATGATGGCGGTCGGCGCGAGATAATCGACCGTGCTGAAGCGCGCATCGCCCGAAAGCGCCTGCTGCTCCCCCGTTTCCAAGCCGTTGGCGATATCGGCGTTGCCCTTCTGCGCGAACGCCAGCCGCTCTGCCGGCGTTGCGCCGCGAACATAGCGCAGGGCAGCATTTGCAACGGGACCATCGAAATGGCCCGGCACAGCCATGAGGCGGATTTCCTCATTAGGCACGAAGCCTTCCAGCCGATAGGGGCCGGTGCCGATGGCGCGCGCCGCGAGATCATCTCCGGCTGCTTGAATCGCGCGGGGCGACACGATGTTCCCGGCGACCAGTACATCGAAGAGGTCTGCCATCGGCTGGGCCAGCGTCACGGTCACGGCATGCGGGCCATCGCAGGTCACGGTCAGCCCCGCGAGATATTGCGCGTAGACGCCCGGCGCGCCGAGCGTCGCGCCCATATCAGGCCGCGCCATGCGTTCGATGCTATATTTCACAGCCGCGGAATCGAAGGCATCGCCATTGTGGAAGCGCACGCCTTCGCGCAGCCGGAAGGTGAAAGTGCGGGCATCCGGCGAGATGGTCCAGCCCGTCGCCAGCGACGGCCCATATCGCCCATGCTCGTCACGCTTCACGAGCGTGTCGAACAGCGCGCCGAACACCGTGAGCACATCACCGGAATCGGTGCAGGCATGCGGATCATCGAGAACAACGCGCGCTTGGGCGATGGTCACGGGCTTTGCCATCTTGGCTTCCTTCTGGCGTGGCGCGGGCGATCAGGTCGCCGCAAGAGCAGGCTCGGTTGCGGGTTCGTGCAGGTGGCAGGCGACGGCTTGTCCGCCTCCCACGGGCCGGAGTTCCGGCCGCTCCTCGGCGCAGCGCGCAAAGGCGAGGGGGCAACGCTGGCGGAAGGGACAGCCGCGCGGCAGGTCAATCGCGCTGGGCACCTCGCCGCCGACCTGCTCGGAGGCCGGGCCGAGCTTCGTGCCGAGTTGCGGCGCTGCGGCCAGCAAGGCGCGCGTATAGGGGTGCTTCGGTTCCGCGAAGATCGTGCGCGTCGGGCCCGTTTCCACCATGAAACCGAGATACATCACGCCGATCCGGTCACTGATGTAGCGCACCACCGAGAGATCATGCGTGATGAAGAGGTAGGAGAAGCCGAACTCGTCTTTCAGGTCCATCAGCAGGTTCAGGATCTGCGCCTGAATGGAGACATCCAGCGCGGAAACCGGCTCATCCGCGATGATCAGATCGGGCTGCACCGAGAGCGCGCGGGCAATGCCGATGCGCTGGCGCTGGCCGCCCGAGAACTGGTGCGGATAGCGATCAAGATGCTCGATGCCGAGACCGACCTTCGCAAGCAGGGCCAAAGCCCGGTCCGCGATATCCGGCACGGGGCCGGCTTGGCTTTCGAGGAAGGGCTCCATGATGATGTCGCGCACCTTCTGCCGCGGGTTCAGCGAGGCATAGGGGTCCTGGAAGATCATCTGCAGCTTCTTCCGCACCGGGCGCATGCGGGCGAAATCGTGGCGGGTGATATCCTCGCCCTCGATGAGGATCTGCCCGCCGGTGGGTTCGTGAAGCTTCACGATGGTCTTGGCGAGGGTGGATTTCCCGCAGCCCGATTCCCCCACGATGCCCAGCACTTCGCCGCGTTTCACCGCGAGGCTCACGCCATTCACCGCATGCACGATGCGGCGCGGCGCGGAAATACGCCCGCCCGCGATACGCAGCCGGTCAAAGAAACTTCCGCTGACATCGAAGCGCTGTTCGAGCTGGCGCACCTCGAGCAGGGGCTTGGCGGGATCTTTCACCGATTGGCTCATGGCGACACCGCCAACGGGTGATGGCACGCGACGGCATGCGGGCGGAGCTTGCCCGAGCCCATCGCAATTGCATTGTGTTCCATCAGCACAGGGTCCTGCATGCGGCAGCGTTCGCTCGCGCGGGAGCAGCGCGGCGCGAAGGCGCAGCCGGGGGGAAGCTTGCGGATATCCGGCACATTGCCGGGAATCTGGCTCAGCCGCTGCTTCGGACCGTCATTCTCGGCGGTTTCATGCGGGATCGAGTCGATCAGCCCGCGTGTATAGGGATGACGCGGCCGGGCGATGATGTCTTCCGCCGGGCCTTTCTCGACAATCCGCCCGCAATAGAGCACGACGATGGTATCAGCCATCTGCGACACCGCCGCGAGATCATGCGTGATCAGGATCATGGAGGTGCCGTTTTCCACGACCTGCTGGCGCATGAGGCGCAGCAACTGCGCCTGAATGGTCACGTCGAGCGCGGTGGTGGGCTCATCCGCGATCAGCAGGCGCGGCTTCGCGATCATCGCGATGGCGATCACCACGCGCTGGCGCATGCCGCCAGAAAACTGATGCGGATAATGGCTCAGCCGCTGCTCCGGCTGCGGAATGCCCACCTTGTGCAGCATCTCGATCGCCTTGGCGCGCCGCTCGCGGGCGGAAAGCGCGGTGTGCAGCGCCAACGTCTCCTCGATCTGGTTGCCGATGGTGTAGAGCGGGTTCAGCGCGGTCATCGGGTCCTGGAAGATCATGGCGATCTCCTTGCCGCGAATAACGCGCATCTCGTCTTCGGAAAGTCCCGCGATATTCTTGCCGTTGAACTCGATCCGCCCGCCCTCGATGCGTCCCGGCGGGTCGATCAGGCCCATGATCGAGAAGCCGATCATCGACTTTCCTCCGCCGGATTCACCCACGAGGCCCATGATCTCGCCGGGCGCGAGATCGAAGCTCACACCATCCACCGCCTTCACGAGGCCGCCGAAGGTGTAGAACCAGGTGCGAAGCTCCTGCACACGGAGAAGGGGCTTCGAATGTTGTTCGTTGTTGCTCATGGCGGGCCGCGCTCCTGTCATTTCAGGCGCGGATTCAGCTCATCCCGGAGGAAATCCCCGAGAAGATTGATGCCGAACACGAGAAGCATGATGAAAAGGCCGGGGAAGATCGACACCCACCACAGGCCCGAGAACAGCACATCAAAGCCATTCTTGATGAGGAGTCCCAGCGAGGGCTGCGTCACCGGCACGCCCACGCCGAGGAACGAGAGCGAGGCTTCGATGAGCACGAAGGTGCCGACCTGAATGGTCGCGACCACGATCAGTGGGGTCAGCACGTTCGGCAGCACATGCCGCAGAATGATCTTGCGGTTGGGAAGACCGGAAACGCGCGCGGCCTGCACATATTCCTTCTGCGTCTCGCGAAGAGTGGAGCCGCGCACCGTGCGCGCATAGACCACCCAGCCGACGGAGATCAGCGCGATCAACACCTTGTCGAGGCCCGTGCCGAAGGCAGACATCAGGAACAGCGCGGTCAGCACCGAGGGGAAGGAAAGCTGAATATCGGCGATGCGCATGATCACCGCATCGAGCCGCCCGCCATAGAAGCCGGCGATCAGCCCGAGGGTTGTGCCCAGAAGGCAGGCGCCGCCCATCGCGACAAGGCCGATAATCAGCGAGATGCGGCTGCCATAGACAATGCTCGCGAGCACATCGCGGCCCTGTCCATCGGTGCCGAGCCAGTATTCCGACGAGCCTCCCGCGAGCCATGCCGGCGGTTTGAAGGCCGCCATCAGGTCAAGCTGCGAGACATCGTAGGGGTTCTGGCTCACGATGAGCGGCCCGATCGTGACCATCACCAGAAAGCCGAGCACGATGAGGCTGCCGAGCACCGCCGAGAGGTTGCGCTTGTAGTTGTGGAAGAATTCCGAGGCGAAAAACCGCTGCATTCGCGAGCGCGCGCGGGTGGCGGGGATGGGTTGGGAGGATGCCATGCCGCGCCTCACTTGATCTTGATGCGCGGATCGATGAGCGCATAGCAGACATCGACGATGAAATTCACGACGACAAACATCAGCGCGACGAACATGAGGTAGACCACGATCACCGGCCGATCGCCGCGATAGATCGAATCCACCAGCAATTTCCCGATACCCGGCCAGGCGAAAATCGTCTCGGTGAGTGTGGCGAACGCGATAAGATCGCCCAGCATCAGGCCGAACACCGTCACCAGCGGAATGAGCGCATTCTTAAGCCCGTGCTTGAAGAGGATGACCTTCGCAGGCGCCCCTTTCGCGCGGGCAAACTTGATGTAATCCTGCTTCATCACCTCCACCATCTCGGCGCGGATGATGCGCATGAGGATGGCGAGCGTGCCCACGGACAAAGTGATGGCCGGCAGGATGAGATGCCGGAAGCCCTCCCAGCTCGTGAAGCTCACGCGCATGCCCAGCCATTCGGTGGTGGGGCCGCGACCAGAGGAGGGCAGCCATTGCAGCTTCACCGCCACCACGAAAATCAGCACCATGCCGAGCCAGAAACCAGGCAGCGAGATGCCAATCAGCGATCCCGCCATCACGGCGCGACTCGCGGGTTTCTTCGGGTTCGCACCGGCATAGACGCCGAGCGGAATGGCCACGAGCAGGGCCATGACCATCGCGAGGAAGACGATTTCCAGCGTCGCGGGCAGGCGCTCGAGAATGAGCGTCATCGCGGGTTGGCGGAACACGAAAGAGCGGCCGAAATCGCCCTGCGCGATATTCGACAGGAAGCGCCAGTATTGCACGAGATGGCTCTCATCGAGCCCGAGGATGCGCCGCGCCTGCGCGATTTGCTCGTCGGTTGCGTCCAGCGGCACCATCATGAAGGTGGGGTCGCCCGTGAAGCTCATCATCACGAAGACTAGCACCGACACCGCCCAGAGCACGATGACCATCTGGATCAGGCGTTTGATCATATAGCCGAACAAGGCGGCGGTTCCTCATGAGGCAGGAGCCGGAGCGCAAGGCAGCACTGCCGGGCAGGACGTTTCGGGCCAGCAAAAAGGGCGAGCGCCTACGCGCTCGCCCTCGGGAAAACCCGGTTACTTCACGTCCATCTCATAGGCCCAGATGAACTTGTCCATGCGGGGCACCACAGTAACGGAGTTTTTCGCGGCGTAGATGTCCTGCTCGTAATGGATGGGGATCATCGGGATTTCGCGCACGGCGATCTTTGTCGCTTCCTGCAGGAAGGCGTTGCGCTTGGCGACATCGGCGGTGGCGTCGGCCTTGTCGATCATGTCGTCGAACTCGGCATTAGAGAACGCGCCGCGATTGGCCTGGCCGTAGCCCTGCTTCTTGTTCCGGCTATACATCAGCACGGAATACATGTTGCCGGCATCGCCCGACGGCGTATCCCAGCCCGACATGATGAAGCTCGACTTGTCCGACGGCACACGGATGTAGCCGAAGAAATTCGAGCGCGGCATCAGGTTGAGGTTCAGCTTGATGTTGATGCGCGAGAGCATGCCCGCGAGGCCTTGTGCGATTGCCGCGTCATTCACGTAGCGGTTGTTCGTCGTGTCGAGCGTCATGGTGAAGCCGTTCTCGTAGCCGGCTTCCTTCATGAGGCTGCGCGCCTTATCGAGATCGAACGGATAGACCTTCCGGAAATCGAGCCCCGGCACATAGCCGAGATGCGACGAGGGCACATACTGGTCGCTGGGCGTCGAGAAGTTGTTCATGATCGCCGTGCGGATCGCATCGACATTGATCGCCCGGACGATGGCCTCGCGCACACGGCGATCCTGCATCGGGTTCTTCGGCAGGTCGATGGTCGGGGATTTATCACGCGTATCGAGCGCAATCACGAGGTTCAGCAGGCTCGGCCGCGTCACCACCTTGAAGTTAGGATTGGCCTGCACGCCGGCCACATCCCGCACCGAGAGATCCTGGATCACGTCTACGCCGCCGGTTAGCAGGGCTGCCGTGCGTGTCGCCGGGTTGGTGATCGGCTTGAAAACCACGGTGTCGATCTTCGGCTTGCCGCGCCAGTAATCGGCGAAGGCTTCCAGTTCGATCCGGTCTTCCTTGATCCACTGCTTCAGCTTGTAGGGGCCGGTGCCCATGGGCTTCAGGCCCATCTGCTCGTCGCCGATGGCCTTTGTGTATTTCTCGTTGACGATCAGCACCTCGGCGAGCGCCATGTGCAGCACGGCAAAAGGCTTCGGCGTCTTGAACTCGACCGTGTAATCGTCGATCGCGCGGGCCGACGCGATATTCGCAACGAAGCTCGCCATCAGCGCCTTCTTGAGGCGCTCGACCGTGTAGACCACATCCGAGGCCTTCAGCTCATCGCCGTTGTGGAACTTCACGCCCTTGCGCAGCTTGAACACCCAGGTCGTGTCATCGACGATCTGCCAGCTTTCCGCGAGGCCCGGTTTGAATTCCAGCTCCGGGGTGCGCGTCACCAGCGCATCGTAGAAATGGTAGAACATGATGTTGCCGGTCAGCTCGTTCGCGGCATGCGGATCGAGGATCACGGCATCGGCGGTGAGCGCAATGGTCACCGACTTGTTCTGCGCCTGCGCAAGGCCGGGCAAGGCGAGGCCTGCGGCCATCGCGAGAGCCAGCGTCAGGCGGCGCGACAGGAAGGGTCCGGATTTTCCGCTTGGGCGGTTGGTGCGACCTTCGGTCATCATGCTTCTCCGTCAGGTTGAAGGGGCGTTTCAGGCAAGGGCAGACTGGATTTCGAGCTGGTAGCCTTCGGGATCATTGAAGATGAAGGCGCGGATCTTCAGCTCTTCGTTGCTGCGCGGTCCACGCAGGATCTCGATGCCCTGCCCCTTGATGTACTCGGCCCAGGCGTCGACATCGGCGACACGCATGCAGATCTGCACCGGCTTGATCGGATTGGCGCGGTGGCTGCCGCGCGTCTCGTCCACGAGGCCGACATAGCCATTCGGCGTGACGCGATAGATTTTCGACCAGCCCTGATCGATCTCGAGCTTCAGGCCCATTACGTCTTCATAGAAGCGCATCGCCCGCGGCAGATCGACATAATAGAGAAAAGTGATCAGCTTTTCCGTGGTTTCGAAGGGCGGGCGGGGCGGTTTTGCGGTCATTTTTCCTCGGGCGCCGGGGGCGTTCGATACGGGATGAGGGGCCCGGTCGCCTACCGATTTTTCCTCGGCATCGACCTGTAGTATCGATGGTATACAGCATGTATTTCATCGTCAACACGCTGGCGTGGACATGCGTATCGCACCGCCAAAGGAAAATCGTTGCTGCCCGGGCACGTGCCACCCCCGGCGGCTTTCCGGTCGTCTGATTGCTCGGCATCGGCAGGCGTGCGTTCGCCAGCCGCCTCCGGCTGACCTTCCGGAGCGATGTCGATGCGGGCAACTCTGGTTCGGCGCAGTGCGTGCGGACCATATCCCCTTGGCTTGGCTTCCTGCGCTAAAGCGGGCCCTCATATTGGACAGAAGCGCCGCTTCAGAACCTCGATGATGCCGCGCGTCGCCTCGTCTGCCACCGAATAGAGAATATTCTTGCCGCTTCGCCGTCCAACGACCAGCCGCTCACCCCTGAGGACCGCAAGCTGTTGACTGACGGCCGGGCCGCGCATGGTCAACCGACGGGCGAGTTCGCTCATCGTCATCTCCCCATCCTGCAACAGGCAGAGAATTTCGAGGCGTGCCGTGTGGCCCATCGCGCGCAGCAAGGCGGCGGCTTGCGTGGAGCCCGGGAGGACGCTGCTGTCACCCGACATGATTTTTCCTCAAATTCAATATTGCGAATATATGAAATAAAGAATATGTAAGCTTCTGTCAAACGTCCCGAGAGGAGCTTCCCATGCAGGTTGAAAACGCAGTGATGGCCTTTGCTGGCCTGATGATCATGGCTTCCGTGGCTCTGGCCTGGCTGGTCTCGCCCTGGTTCTTGCTGCTCACGGCGTTCGTGGGTGCCAATCTGTTCCAAACCGCGTTCACCGGGTTTTGCCCTGCGGCCATTATCCTGAAGAAGCTGGGCCTCAAGGCCGGCTGTGTCTTCCGCTGAGCGAGGTTGCCCGATGAGCTTCCGCCACACCCTGCTTTTGGCTTCCGCTTTTGGCCTCGTCGCTATGCCCGGCTTCGCAGCCGAGCTGGTTCTTGCGCCGACGCGGATCGTTGAAATGAAAGCCGTGGTGGGGCGGATCGAAGCGCGGGATGTCATCCCGGCACGGTCGCGCATGGGCGGCACGCTCGTGCGGCTCAGGGTGACGGAAGGCGAGCAGCTTGTCGAAGGGCAAACCATCGCGACCATCATCGATGACAAGCTCGCGCTGCAATTGCGGGCGGCGGAGGCGCGCATTCGGGCACTCAGCTCCGAGCAGAGCAATGTGCAGGCCGAATATGAGCGTGCGCGCATCCTGCTGGAGCGGGGCGCGGGCACGCAGCAACGCGTGGACGCCCTGCGCACACAGCTGGAGGTCATCCGCAACCAGATCAGCGCAGCCGAGGCCGACAAATCCGTGATCGTGCAGCAGGGTGCTGAGGGCGAGGTGCTTGCCCCGGTTGCCGGGCGCGTGCTGAAGGTGCCGGTGACGCGCGGTGCCGTGGTGATGCCCGGCGAACAGATCGCCATGATTGCCGGCGGCGGTTTTTTCCTGCGACTGGCGCTGCCTGAGCGGCACGCGCCGCAATTGCGCGTGGGAGCGACCGTCCCCATCACCCTCGAAGGTGGTGCACGTGTCGATGGCAAGCTCGTGAAGGTGTTCCCGCAGATCGAGAATGGCCGGGTGATCGCGGATGTCGAACTCGCGAGCATTGGTGATTTCTTTGTCGGCGCTCGCGTTCTGGCTGATGTGCCGGTGGGCGAGCGTACGGCCTTGCTTGTTCCCAAATCCGCCGTCTCAAGCCGGTCTGGGCTCGATTTCGTGACCGTGCAAGGGGCAGCAGGCCCGCGCGCGATGGTGGTGGTTCTGGGGCCAGAGCAGGCTGGCGACCGGATCGAGATCCTGACCGGCCTTCAGGCTGGCGACCGTGTGGTGACGCCATGAAGCCCGCTTCTCCCGGCCTTGCAGGGCTTCTC
>Ga0075157_10001407_pt1 | contig 15065 bp, 8 predicted proteins | sample JI81BgreenDNA_FD_70967 | JGI IMG/M metagenome (GOLD analysis project Ga0075157, IMG submission 70967) | Wastewater effluent complex algal communities from Wisconsin, to seasonally profile nutrient transformation and Carbon sequestration -... | ecosystem: Engineered > WWTP > Effluent > Algae...
ATGGCCGAGGCCAAGCCGGCAGGCAATGTCGAGATCGGCCGGGGTGGCGACGCCTTCCTCGACCAGCTTCACCGCTTCGATCAGCATGGCATGCAGCATCCGGTTGACCGCGAAGCCTGCTACGTCCCTGATCCGCACCGTCTGCTTGCCGACTGCTTCGAGGATGGCGATGGTCGCATTCGTGATCGCCTCGTCGGTGGCAAAGCCGGGGATCACCTCGACCAGCGCCATGCGTGAGGCAGGGGAGAAGTAATGCGTTCCCAGAAAGTGCGCACGGCGCGCCTGCGGCATGCAAGCCGCGAGCGTGGAGATCGGCAAGGTCGAGGTGTTGGAAGCGATCACGCAGTCCGGGCGGACCACCGCATCGAGCGCGCGGAGCACCTCGGTCTTGACCTCGAGCGCTTCGTAGACCGCCTCAGTCACCATCGCACAGTCGGCCATCGCCGCCAGATCGGCGGCTGGCCTGATGCGGTCGAGCGCGGAACGCGCACGCTCGGCGGGGTAGGCCTGCCGCGCCACGCCTCTGTCGATCACCCCGGCGAGCCGCACGAGCGCAGCCGTCAGGGCCTCCTGGCTGCGGTCGTGGAGCAGGACCTCATGCCCGCCCAGCGCGAAGACCAGCGCGATCTCGGCTCCCATCAGGCCTGCGCCGACGACCCCGACCGTCACGAAACCTGTCCCGCCCGCTGCGCCGCCGCGTCGCGCCCGCTCTCGCGCAGCCTGCGCTCGGCTTGTTCGATGTACCAGTGCAGGAGTTCGGGCGTGGCGCTGGCATCGGCGTTGATCACCTTGGCGACCGGCCAGCCGGCGAACAGGCGCTTGATCGGGAGCTCCTGTTTTTTGCCCGAAATGGTGCGCGGGATGCCCGGCGCGGCGATCAGGCGATCGGGCACGAAGCGGGGCGAGAGGCGGGTGCGGATGGCCGTGGCCACCGCCGTCTCTAAAGCCTCGTCCAGCGGCACACCCGCGTCGGTCGCCACGAACATCACGAGTTCGCTGCTGCTCCCGGCCGTGTCGACCTCGATGATCATGGTATCGGCAATGCCCGGCAGCTGCTCGACGGCGGCATAGATTTCGGCCGTGCCCATCCGCACGCCGTGGCGGTTGATGGTCGCATCGCTGCGGCCCGAAATGGTGCAGCTACCATCGGCGTGGACCGTGAGCCAGTCGCCGTGCCGCCACACCCCGGGCCATTCGGCGAAATAGGATTCGCGGTAACGGCTGCCGTCGGCATCGCCCCAGAAATAGAGCGGCATGCTCGGAAAGGGCCGGGTGCAGACCAGTTCGCCCACCGTGTCGATGACCGGGCGGCCATGTTCGTCCCATGCCTCGATCGCCGCGCCGAGGTGGCGGCATTGGAGGCGGCCGGGCATGTCGGGCAATTCGGGATTGCCGGCCATGAAGGCCGCCGCAATCTCGGTCCCGCCGCTGACATTGCACCACCAGATGTCGGGCCGGCCGAGTGCGGCGAACCCGGCGCTGCCCCAACGCTGGACATCCGCCGGAAGTGGCGATCCCGTCGTGCCGAGTGCGCGGATGCGCGCCGCGCCGGGCAATTGCTCGATCGCCACGCCGGCCTTGCGGCAATTGACGAAGAACGCCGCGCCCGCTCCGAGCCATGTCACACCGGTGCGGTCCGCAAAATCCCACAGGTGCGTCCAGTCGGGGTCGGCCTTGCTGCCGCTCGGCGATCCGTCGAACAGGCAGATCGTGGTGCCGCTGAGTAGCCCGCCGACCTGCACATTCCACATCACCCATCCGCTCGCGCTGTACCAATGGAAGCGTTCGCCGAAGGTATTCTCCGCATAGCTCGGCCCCAGATCGAAGTGCATCCGCCCCGCTGCCGTGGCGAGCAGAACGCCGCCGTGGCCGTGGACGATCGCCTTGGGCAGGCCGGTGGTGCCGCTCGAATAGAGGATCCAGAGCGGATGATCGAAGGGCAGCCATTCCGGCGCGAACGCGGCAACCTCCGCGTCGCTGCGCGCGGTGGCTGCAGCGAAGTCGGTCGCGTCCGCGAGCGCCCGTTCGGCGAAACCGCTGGCAACCACGAAGACGGTCTCGATCGACGGGAGCTGTTCGCGGATCGACGCCACCGCGGCGCTGCGATCCATCGCCTTGCTGGCATAGAACACGCCGTCGACCGCGATGAGCGCCCTGGGCTGGGTCTGCCGCCAGCGGTCGAGAACGGCATTGGTGCCCATGTCGGGCGAACACAGTGTCCAGACCGCCCCGATGCTGGCGCAGGCGAGCAGGCCGATGACGGCAGCCGGGATATTGGGAAGATAGGCCGCCACCCGGTCGCCGCGTGTAATCCCGCGTTCCCGCAGAGAAAGCGCGAGCGACGCGGCTTGACGCTGTAGTTCCGCCCACCCGATCGAGGTGGTAGTGCCGCGCTCGTCCATCGCGACGATGGCGGGCTGTCCCGCCGCCTCCGCGGCCGCCGCATGGCTGAAGACGTGCCGCGCGTAGTTGACCTGTGCTCCCTCAAACCATCGCACGTGTGGCATCGCATCGCCGCTGAGGATCGCGACGGGCTCGGTCGGCGAGGCGATGCCCTCGTAATCCCAGATGCTGCGCCAAAATCCTTGCGGATCCTCGACCGACCAGCGATGCAGCTCGGGATAGCTGCCGAACGCATACCCGCGCGTCTCCTTCAGCCAATCGGTGTAGAGGCGGATTTGGGGAATGGGGCCGGGTGCAAGCACAGCGTTCCTGACACGGGTCATCGGTAGAGGGGCCTTGTCCTTTGTCTGGTGCCGCTGGCGCCGGGCGCGCGTGCCGGTGACGGACGGCGGCATGCGCCCGTCACCGGGATCGTTCAAAGCGAGGTTCGCAGGCTCATCGCCGCATAGCGCCCGATCACGTTGTAGGTGCCGCCGATGCCGTCGGTCCCCGGGAAGAAGGGCGGCGTCGCATTGAACAGGTCGTTGATCTGCAAGCCCAGTTCGGTGCCCTTGAACATGCCGATGTCAGGAAGACGCACATTCAGACGCAGATCGACGGTTGTGTAGCCATCGGACGAGAACAGCGCGGTTCCGGTCGGCGTGGCGTAGGATGCGGTGACACCCGTGCGGTGATTGACGAAGTTTACGAAGGTCACCGGCCCGGCCGTCACGCCGAGCGTGCTGCGCAGCGTCGCCCTCGGGATCCCGGCATCGAGCGAATTGCTGACCGGCGAGGTCGGCGATAGCTGGTTTTCGTAGTTGAGGATGTAGTTCCCCGCGACCCCGCCGAAGATCGTCGCCGAACCGACCGGCTGACGGTAGCGCAGGTCGAAATCGATCCCGTTGGTCTTTCGCACTCCGAAATTGCCCTGTCGCAGATCGAGGATGTTGCCGATCGTCGGCACCGCCGCGAAGGTGTAGAAAAACGGTACGGTATCGGTGATCGCCGCATCGAGCTGCTGCGCATTGGGGTCGCGGATGACGCGCGAGGAAAAGGTCGGATCGCTGAAGAGCAATGCGCCCAGGCCTGAAGGCGTGCCGATCACATCGTCGTACTTGATGTCGTAGAAGGTGACGCTGGCGGACAGATTGGGCGCAAAGGCAGGGCGCAGGTCCGCCCCTGCCGACCAGGTGCGCGCGGTTTCGGGGGTCAGGGCACGGTTGCCGCCGAACAGCAGCATCGTGTTGACCTGCGCCCCGCCGCGCACAGGATCGCGCGCACCGAATGCATCGACGAGCGCCGCAGCCGCGTAGTAGGACCCGACCGTCGAGCCGAGATCACGCAGACCGGGCGCCCGGAACGAGGTCCCGAAACTGCCTCGCAGGTTCAGGCCGTCGACCGGCTCCCAAGTGAGGCCGATCTTCGGATTGCTGGTCGATCCGAAGTCGCTGTAGTGGTCATAGCGCCCCGACAGCGACAGCGTCAGGCTGCGCGCAAGCGGGCCCGCATTGCCTTCACCCACGATCGGGACGAACAATTCGCCGTAGACCGACTGGATATTGCGCGAGAGGTCTTCGGGGAAGCCCACACCGCCGCTCTGGCCGCGCTGCATGTAGGTCTCGCGGCGATATTCCGCGCCAAAGGCGATCTTGACGTCGCCGCCGGGCAGCGCGGCGAGGGGACCGTCGATCCGCGCCGCGCCCATCCGCAGGCGCTGGCGATTGGTGAAGTCGGTCGGATTGTCGAGGATCGCCGCGACCACGTTTGGAGCCGTTGCGGTACCGAACGGATCGAGCGCGGTGGCGGTGGTCGTCCCGGCAGCCGCCGCGGTCAGCGCGGTGGTGTTGATGCCCGGCTGGAAGGTGTCGTTGCGCGACCAGTTGAAGGTGCCCGAGACCGTGGCCTTGAAATCCTTCGGCAACGCAATGTCCAGACCGACTGTCGCATTGCCCGTGCGCACGCGATAGGTCTGGTCGAAATGGTCAGCGCCAACGAGCCGGTCGGGCCGGAAATCGAAAAAGCCGAAGGCGGAATTCGTGCCCGGCGGGGCGCGGAAGAACGGATTGGCCGCGGTGATGAGCACGAAGGTTTGCCCGGGCAAGGCCGCCTGAACGATGTCCTTGCGGTCGGAATAGAGCACATCGGCCCAAGCCGTGATCGTGCTCGTTACGTCCTGGCGCAGCGAGAGGAGCCCAGCGTGCGTACGGTTCTGCGGCAGCAGGTCGACCGGTCCGCGCGGGTCGCAGCGGTTCACCCCCGACGCGAGATCGGGGGCGGCATAGATCGTGCCGGCGAACAGGTTGACGTTGGCATCCGGGCACACCGCCGAGCGCGTGTCGATCCCGCCCACTGCAGTGAAGTCGAGCTGGCGATAGCTGCGATCCGCGCCGGTGATGTTGCTGTTTTCCTGATACTGGTAGGCGACCACCAGCGATCCGCTGTCCCAGCTTTGGCCGGCGATCGCCCCGGCGTTGAAGGCGTTGTAATCGTCGGCAAAGCCGTAGCGGGCGATCGCTTCGATCCCGTTGACCTTCTTGCGGGTGATGAAGTTCACCACGCCTGCGACCGCTTCCGAACCGTAAACCGCCGAGGCGCCGTCAGCGACGATCTCGACCCGTTCGATCGCCAGTTCGGGAATGAAGGGGAAGTCGGGATTGGTCTGCTGGGTGCTGCCCGAGATCAGGCGGTTGCCGTTCATCAGCGGCAGGGTCGCGGCGGAAGGCAGGCCGCGCAGGCCCGGCGCGAAAGAGCCAAGCCCGCCATTGCTGACGCGCGGCGCGGTGTTGAAGCTATTGAGCTGGGGTACGGTCGCCAGTAGTTCGGGGGTACTCGCTGCCCCAACCAGTTTCGCATCTTCGCGGGTGACGGTGATAAGGTCCGACCCGATGGGCGGAACGCCGCGGATGCTTGAACCGGTCACGATAATCTCGGGTTCGGCCTCAGTGGAATCTTCCACCGCTGCCTCGTCCGCGCCGCCTGCCTGCGCATGGGCAATGGCTGGCAGAACGAGCAACGCCGTGGCGAGTGCCGACTGGCGAAGCAAGAGCGCGCGGCGCCTCGAATTGGTGCCTCTGACCGACATAATGTTCCCCTCTCCCGTTTTCGCGACATCTGCCGCGGTCGACTTTGCCGACTTGATGCCCTGCTTAGACTCTGACAGGTTGGACTGTAAGTGCAGTAGCGGACACCCATGTGTCTTCAGCGGACACGGACTGGTGCAACAGGGGACAAACCATGCAGGACGCAGGCAGCGAAACAGCCGATCTCCCGATCGACCGCTCAGGCTTTCCTTCCCTGAACCAGCGGATCTTTGCGCCGTTCAAGATTGCGACAGTAATCGACACGATTGCCGAACGCGGGATTGCCCCGGAAACCGTTCTCGATCGCACCGGCCTCACCCTCGCCGAGGTTCGCGATCCGCATACGCTGACGTCGATCGGCCAGTATCTGACCACATGCCAGAACATCGTCACTGCCGGCGCGGGCTTTGCCGATGCCTTCTCCATCGGCTCGCGCCTCCATCTCTCGGCTTACGGCATGTACGGCTATGCCCTGATGTGTTCGCCGACGATGCGCGACTTCTTCGACTTTGCGGTTCGCTACCAGCCGCTCGCGACGCCGACGGTCCGTCTGCACTGGCGGGTCGAGGGAGACCTTGTGATCTGGCAGTTCCGCGAGATCTACCGCGACTACATGAGCGATGATGTCAGAACGTTTCTGATCCGGCAGCAGATGAAGATGACCTTCACCCATATCCGCGACGCGGCCGGCACCGACAACCTGCCCGTTCGGGCGCTGTTCGCGCTGTCCGAGGATTCCGAAGCCAGTCAGGATGCGCACGAGCTGTCATGCGAATGCCACTACGATCAGGCCGCAAACGAGCTCCACTACCCCGCCGCCCTGCTCGATCGCACCCCCGCGCTGGGCAACCGGCTGACCCGTTCCATGCTCGAAGAAACCTGCGAGCGGCTGATCGGGCAATCACGGATCGCATCGGGGCTTTCGGGCGAAGTGTACCAGTTGCTGTTGGGCACGCCCGGGCAGTTTCCCTCAATGAAGGCGGTCGCAGCGCAACTGGGTCTGCAGGAACGGACGCTGCGCCGCCGACTCGCGAGCGAGGACACCACCTACGGGGCGATCATCGACGACGTGCGTCGCAAGCTGGCGATCGAATATCTGCAGACGACCCGGATGAGCGTCGACGATGTCGCCTGGAAAGTCGGATTCAGCGACAGCGCCAACCTGCGCCGCGCGGTAAGGCGATGGACCGGTATGACGGTCAGCCAGATCAGGCAGAAGCGGAACAGCAAGTGAAACGCCGCAGGCACGATCAGCCGCCGCGAAGCTACTCAACCTCCGATTGTCGGCAAGGCTGCAGCAGCCCGACATTCCAGTTCCACGGCAGACCGTGCGCGCGGCGCCGCGCGAATTCCTCGCACATCAGCCTGTAGCTGACCGAATCGAGCCCGTATGCGACGCGCGGCGGTTGCGACAGGCACAGGCAGGCTTGCGCCTCGGAAAATCTTGGCCACGCCGGTCCGGCCCGCGTCCGTGGCTGTCCGGATCGGGCGAAAGAGGTCCACAGCTCCCCAATCATGTCGGACATCGAGCGCTGCTCGTCGGTATCCGCGATCGGTGGCCAGCTCGGGCCGGTTCGGGAAAGTTGGCCGAACACGAACGGCACTTCGCTCCCGTGGAACGCCTGCTGGCCCTGCTCGTCGGCGGCCGGGTAGCTGTGTTCCCACCGGTAGAGGAAGGCCGGAACGCCCAGAACTTCCTGCGCTTCGGCCAGCCGCCGCGAGCCGAACAGATAAAGGGCATCCCTGGTGGCAGCGATGATGCTCTCTTCCATGTCGGCCGGGGGATAGAGTGCCAGAAAGCTCTCGGCGCGCTCGCCGTGAAGACGCCGGATCTCGCGGAAATAGGCCTCGGCACTTTCCGGTACCGGCGGGGCGAGTGATCGCAGCGAGCGGATTTCGCCTTCATTGAAACCGGTGAGCACGGGTACGGGCGCCTGCGCGCCCGCATCGAGGATCGCGACGAGTTGATCGGGGATCAGCGCCCCGTCGACCACGCCGATGCGCGAAACCCCGCCCTCGTCGCCCCCAGCATCAAGTCTCTTGCGTCAATAGAACGCAATGTGGCCAGATCATCCGCCTCCATCGCTGCCGCAAAAGCGCGTCCGAGGTCTTCGGCGGAAGCGCAGCCATAAACGGGCCTTGTCAGGTGCGGCATCGAAAAGAGGTAGGGGCTTTGGGCGATCACCTTGTGGAACAGGCCGCGCGCAGCGGGCGTCGCCATCACGTGGACAACGCTGAGCGCACCGGCTGATTGGCCCGCAAGCGTCACGTTGTCGGGATCGCCGCCGAATGCCGCAATGTTGTCGCGAACCCATTCGAGTGCACAGATCTGGTCGCGCAGGCCGTAATTGCCCGAAGTGCCCCCCTGCTCGGCGCTGAGATCGGGATGGGCCAACCAGCCGAAGACGCCGAGCCGGTAATTGATGGTCACGACGACGAGCCCCCGGCGCGCCAGCGACTCACCGTCATACATCGGCTCGCTGCTTGCCCCGATGACCAGCGACCCGCCGTGAATCCAGACGATGACGGGAGCGTTGTCGGCGTCCTGCGGGCTCCAGATGTTGAGCGTTAGGCAATCCTCGCTGAAGGCGATATGGGCCGGCAGCGTGTAGGTTCTCGAGATCTGCGGCGCGTTCTGGACGCAGGCCGGGCCGAAAGCAGCGGCCTCGAAGGTGCCGGCCAGCACGCTTTGGCGGCAGGGCGGCATCCAGCGCAGTGCGCCGACCGGCGGCTCGGCATAGGGAATTCCGAGGAAGCGGCGAACGCCCCCGGCACGGCGACCGCGGATCGTCCCGGCGTGGCAGCACACCACTGGGTACAGATCGCGCCGGGTCGCCATTGGGTCTAGGCGCCTGCCTTCACCTCGTTCCGCAGCCGCTTCGCGAGCGACAGGAAGATGAGGATCGCGATGACGAAGAAGGGGCAGAGCGTGTAGAGCGCGATCTGCAGCGAATTCTCTGTCCCCCGCGCCAGGAACCAGTCGCTCGCCGCGCCGACATAGGTCGGCCCCAACCCCAGCCCGATGAAGTTCATCACCAACAGCAGCAGCGCCCCGGCCAGCACGCGCTGGTTCGGCTTCACCTCGTCCTGCACCAGCGCGATCGAGGCAGAGAGGTAGAAGTAGTTCAGGAACATCACCGGGGTGAGGAAGATCAGCGCCAGTTCCCACGCAGGCGCCCAGACGAAACCGACATAAAGCGGCAGCGCCAGCGCGAGCGAAATTGCCGGGGCGAGCGCAAAGGCGGTGCGCGAGGTGCGCGTCCACCGGTCGAGCATCCGCCCCGACACCAGCATCCCGAGCCCCATGCCGAACCCGACGACAAGCGCATACCACAGCGCCACTTCCTCGAGCGTCATTGCCTTCTCGCGCATCAGAAAGAGCACCGCGAAATTGCCGAGGCCGTAGGTGACGAACTGGGTCGCCCCGCTCCCCAGCGAGGCGCGCACCAGCAGGGGATTACCGAAGAAGTCCCGGATCGTGCCGGTGAAAGAGGCGGGTGTGGCAGCGGCCTCGTCGCGGGCGAGATCGGTGGCACCGCGCTCGGGATCGCGCACGAGGAACTTGAGGATGACAGCGGTGACGATCCCGACGATGCCGACCGCAATGAAAGCGTCGCGCCAGTCGAAGGCGGCGGCGATCGAGGCACCGAAGGCAATGCCGACGGCGGCCCCGATCGGCGGGCCGAGGTTGAAGATGCCGAGCGCGGTTGCGCGGTAGCCCGGCGCGAAAGTGTCGGTGATGATGGCGTAGGAGGGCGGCACCCCGCCCGCCTCTCCGAAGCCGACGCTCATGCGCGCGGCGACGAGCTCGGGATAGGTTCGCGCGAGGCCGCAAGCGACCGTCGCCGCGCTCCAGATGCCGCAGGCAAGCGCGAGGATCGTCACGCGGTTTGTCCGGTCAGCCAGCCAGCCGACCGGGATGGCGATGAAGGTGTAGAACATCGCGAAGTAGAGCCCGCCGATCAGGCCCAGCTGCCCGTCGCTGATCCCGAGCGATTGCTGGATCGGCTGCGCCAGGATCGCCAGCAATTGCCGATCGAGGAAGTTGAGGACATAGACGAAGCCCAGCAGCGAGAGAACGCCCCAGGCCCGCGCGTCGGGCTTGCGGATCGCACTTGCACCATCGGCGGTGGCGGTATTCACCCTGCATTCTCCCCCTGAGATAGCGGCTTCGAGCCCTTTGGCCCGGTCCGGCTTGGACCCGCGCCGCGCAGCTTCTTGCGTCGCTTTATTATTCACTATCACGTTAATGAATATATTCGGCTGAAGCCATGGTCAATGCTCATCCGTCGAGCCAAAGCCATCACCCCGCTCGTTCACGCGCGTGAGAGTGAATGTTGACATTCACATATGCGTGAGTGAAATTGGCCGAAAGCGAACGTTTGATTCGCTGTATCGAGGGGAGGATTCTATGTTCGTTAGGTACCTTGCATCGGCGTCGGCGCTCGCCCTTGCTTCCGTCGCCAGCCCGGCTTTCGCCCAGTCCTCCGCAGGAACCGACGCAGAGCCTTCACGCGCCGACGAGGCCACGTCGCAGGACAGTTCCTCGACCATCATCGTCACCGCCACGCGCCGCGCCGAGAGCCTGCAGGATGTGCCGCTCGCAGTCACCGCCTTCGGCCAACAGGAACTGACCGAGAAGGGCATCTTCGGTTACGAGGGCCTAGCGCAGGAGACGCCGGGAATTGTCCTCAACCGGCCAACGGCGAACTTCAACAACTTTACGGTGCGTGGCATCGCCACCAACGGCTATGGCGCGAACCTTCAGGGCACGGTCGCGATCTACATCGACGAACTGCCGATCTCGGCCAACGGCAACTCGACGATCCTCGATCCCACGCTGTTCGATGTCGAGCGGGTTGAGATCCTGCGCGGGCCGCAGGGCACGCTGTTCGGGGCCAACTCGCTGGCAGGGGCGGTGCGTTTCATCACCAAGCGCCCGGACTCGAGCGGCTTCGATGCCGAGGCCGTGGTCGATATCGGCCTTACCGATGGCGACGCGCTGCGCCAGCGCTACAATGCGATGATCAACGTCCCGATCGTCGAAGGCAAGCTCGCCTTCCGAGCGGTCGGTTTCTATCGCAACGAGGAAGGCTGGGTCGACAACATTGGCACCGGTATCGCTAATGCCAACTCGCTCGACACCTATGGCGGGCGCGCCATGCTGCTGTGGGAGCCGACCGACCGGTTCTCGATCAAGGCGATGGTGCTCCATGAAAACAGCACCCCCGACGATTCCGGGCTGACCAACCCAAACCTAGGCACCTATGTCCGGCTCAGCGATCAGCCTGACCTGTTCCACGCCAATCTCGACAGTTACAACCTGACCGTCGAATGGGACCTGGGCTTTGCCGACTTCGTGAGCTCCTCGACCCTTGCCGAGTTCGACCAGCTGTTCGTGGTCGATCTCGCCGCCACCTTCGGACAGGCATTCCCCTTCGGCCTCGATGCCTTCGCCTATGACGATGTCTTCGTCCAGGAACTGCGCCTCGCCTCGACTGGCTCGGGGCCGCTCGAATGGATCATCGGCGGCTTCTACTTCGACCGGACCCGGACGACCGATTTCAACTACCGCTCGACGCTCGACTTCCTCCAGCAGCGCGGCCTGACCGGCCTGCCCGATCAGTATTACCAGCGGCAGACGACCGATACCTTCTCCGAGGAACTCGCCGCGTTCGGCGAGCTCACCTACCGCTTCAGTGACAATTTCTGGCTCACCGGCGGCCTGCGCTACACCGAAACCAGCGTCCAGACGGTCGCGCGGCCAGGTGGCTACAACAGCAACTACCTGCTGGCCGGCCTGTTCGGGCTGAGCAACATCCCGCTGACCGTGACCGATGTTCCCGGCGGGCCGGGTCTCAAGATCACCGACGACAGCGTGTCGTGGAAGGTCAGTGCCTCGGTGAAGCCCAGCGACGAGGTCACGGCCTATGCGACCGTGGCAACCGGCTTCCGCTCGCCCATCGCCAACGCCTTTGCGGGACGGGCGAGCATCACCGACCCAACAGACATTATCATCCCCGACGGCGCAGTTTCGGATTCGCTCACCAACTATGAAGTGGGCGTCAAGGGAAGCTGGCTCGGCGGGAATGTCAGCGCAACCATCGCACTCTATTACATCGACTGGAAAGACATCCAGGTCCAGGCGAACCGCGTCTCGGATTCGATCCAGTTCGCCACCAATATTGGCGGCGCGACCAGCCAGGGCGTCGAGTTCGAGCTCTTCGTCAGGCCGGTGAAGGGACTGAGCCTCGCGGTCAACGGCTCGTTCAACGACAGCGAGATCACCGATCTCACCGCGGCCGAAGCGGCGATATCGGGTGCGGAGCCGGGGCTCCAGCTTACCGGGCCGCAATTCCAGGGCTCGGCCACGCTGCGTTACGACTTCGCCTTGAGCGGCACCTCGGACGCCTGGGTCTCTGCCAACGTCGCCCATGTCGACGAATTCCCCGGCCTGTTCCCCAACGTGCCCGGCCGCCCCGGCGTCCGCAATCCGACCTTCGACTTCACCGAGCGCTACAGCACGGTCAACCTCTTCGCGGGGGCGGAGTTTGGCGATGTCACGGTGATCGCCTATGTCGAGAACCTCTTCGACAATGACGCGATCACCTATGTCCATCCGGAAGCCTTCCTCGACAGCCGTTATGCACGGCTGCGGCCGATGACCTTCGGCACGCGGGTCAACGTCCGGTTCTGACCGGGCGCCGCAGGGAGCAGGCGATGCAGGGAAGTTCCAGCAACCGGTCAACAGGTCGCGGCGGGGCGTGCGGGCGGCGCCTGCGCCTCGGCCGGGTCGCAGCGGCTGCGGGTCTCGCTCTGGCGTCCACGGCCGCCACCGCGGGGCCGGTGGTCACGACCACGGCCGGAGCCGTGAGCGGCGAGGCGCTGGACGGGGTCTCGGTCTATCGCGGCATACCCTATGCCGAGGCGCCGGTGGGTGAGCTGCGCTGGAAGCCCCCGGCTGCAAAGGCGGCGTGGGAAGGGGTGCGCGATGCCACCCGTTTCGGCCCCGTCTGCCACCAGCCCGAGTTCCCGAACGTCCCCGCCAACATCTATTTCGAGCACTTGCCGGCGATGAGCGAGGATTGCCTTTCGCTCAGCATCTGGAAGCCGGACGGCGCGGAGAGGCTTCCGGTTTTCGTCTGGATTCACGGCGGCTCGCTGCTGACCGGAGCGGGCACCTTCCCATTGTATGACGGCGCGCGCCTCGCCAGACAGGGGATGATCGTGGCCGCGATCAACTACCGGCTCGGCGCACTGGGCTTCATGGCCCATCCCGAGCTGTCGGCGGAGTCGCCAGACGGCGTTTCTGGCAATTACGGCCTGCTGGACCAGATCGCTGCGCTGCGGTGGATCGAGCGAAACATCGCAGCCTTCGGCGGCGATCCGGACAATGTCGCCATCGCGGGCGAGTCCGCAGGGGCGCTCAGCATCATGAACTTGATGACGGCGCCGCCCGCTCAGGGGTTGTTCGACAAGGCAATCATGCAGAGCGCCTACATGGTCTCGCAGCCTCACCTGAAGGAAATGCGCCACGGCCATCCTTCCGCCGAGAGTGAAGGACTGCGGCTGGCCGAGGCGCTCGGTGCGGGATCGATTGCTGATTTGCGTGCCGCCAGCGCCGCCGAGATCACCAAGCGGGCAACCACGCTGGGATTTCGCACCTGGATCACCGTCGACGGCAAGATCGTTCCGTACCAGTTGCCAGAAAGCTTCGACCGGGGCGCGCAGGCGCGGGTTCCGATCCTCGCCGGGTTCAACAGCGGCGAAATCCGCTCGCTGCGAATGCTGCTGCCCGCCCCGCAACCCGGCAAGGAGCGTTATGAGCGCGAGATTCGCGAACGCTACGGCGAGCTCGCCGACTTGTATCTCAGGATTTATCCTGCCGACACCATCGAGGAAAGCCTGCTTCAGGCTGTGCGCGACGGGCTCTATGGCTGGACCACGCAGCGTCTCGCGATGAGTCAGGCGTCGGTCGGCGCGCCCGCTTGGCTCTACCTTTTCGATCACGGCTATCGTGCTGCCGACCGGCTAGGACTGCATGCCTTCCACGGCGCCGAGCTGCCCTATGTGTTCGGGACCATTGGTGAAACCGGCCCGAACTGGCCGCGCATTCCCGATACCCGCGAGGAGCGTGCGCTGTCCGACGCGATGCTCGGCTACTGGGCGAGCTTCGCGAAGTCCGGACGACCGGTGGTCGATGGCGCACCCCCATGGCCCCACTATTCGCCCAAAGAGCCGTGGATGATCTTCGCCGAAAGGCCGCGGATCGTGAACGACGTGCTGGGCCTGCGCTACGAACTCAACGAGGCGGTCGTCTGCCGCCGCCGCGCCGCGGGCGACCTTCAGTGGAACTGGAACGTCTCGGTAGCCGCCCCGCCGCTCCCGCCAAAGGTCGAGCCATGCCGCTGAACGACGGAGCGATGCAGGATCACCCGCTGACGATCGACACCTTCCTCGATCACGCGGCAAAGTGGCATCCGCAGGTCGAAGTCGTGACCGCCGGCGAGGCCGGGGCGCGCCGCCGCACCAGTTACGCAGCGCTCCGTGACGAGGCCAAGCGGGTATCGGCTGCGCTTACCGCGCTGGGAACCGCGCAGGGCGATCATGTCGCTACGCTCGCCTGGAACACGCAGGCACATATGGAAATCTGGTACGGGATCATGGGCATGGGCGCGGTTTGCCACACGCTCAACCCGCGCCTCATGCCCGAGCAGCTTGCCTGGATGATCGGCCAGTCGGACGCGCGCGTCCTTGTCGCCAGCGCTGACCTTGCCCCCCTCGCCGCACAGATCGCGCAGCAGACCTCCGGGCAACTTCGCGCGGTGCTGACGATCGACGGCGAGAGCGAAGTGCCCGGCACCGCGCCGCTCGCAGGCCTCACAGCGGATCTCGCCCCCGACGCGAGCTGGGGCGACTTCGACGAGCGCGCGCCCTGCGGGTTGTGCTACACCTCGGGCACCACCGGCGCGCCCAAGGGCGTCACCTATACCCATCGCGGGAACTATCTCCACACCCTGCGCCAGTTGCAGGCCGACGTGATCGGCCTGACCGCGCGCGATGTCGTGATGCCCGCGGTGCCGATGTTCCATGCCAATGCCTGGGGGCTGCCCTTTTCCTGCCCGGCGGTCGGCGCGAAGCTGGTTCTTCCCGGACGCCACCTCGACGGCGCGAGCCTTGTGCGGCTCGTCGCTGAAGAGGATGTGACGCTCGCGGTGGGCGTGCCGACGGTGTGGGCGGGGGTCCTCGATCATCTTGACGCGCACGGCCTCGAACTTCCGAGCCTGCGGCGCATCATGGTCGGCGGAGCGCCCATGTCGGGTGCGCTGATGGAGCGGATCGAGGAGCGCGGGATCGCCGTGCAGACCACGTGGGGCATGACCGAAATCTCGCCCCTCGGCACCGCGACTCCGCCGGGCGAGCCGAGCAGAGATCCGCGCCGCTCTGGCCGCCCTGCGGCAGGCATCGACCTGCTGCTGACTGATACCGAGGGCCATCCATTGTCCGAGCAGCGCGGGGTGGAAGGCCACCTGTGGGTGCGCGGCCACAGCGTGGTCGAACGCTATTTCGGGCAGGAGAAACCTGCGACCCGCAACGGCT
>Ga0075157_10001408_pt1 | contig 15056 bp, 17 predicted proteins | sample JI81BgreenDNA_FD_70967 | JGI IMG/M metagenome (GOLD analysis project Ga0075157, IMG submission 70967) | Wastewater effluent complex algal communities from Wisconsin, to seasonally profile nutrient transformation and Carbon sequestration -... | ecosystem: Engineered > WWTP > Effluent > Algae...
CGAAGGCGCGCCATGATGGCAAGAAGCTGGGCGGTGTGGGGCAAGGATGGCATGTTGCAGTTTGTTCTAGATGCTTTATGAGGAGGCATCCAGAGAAAAACCATGCATCGTTTTGCCAGCCCATCTGAATTTGCCGCGTTACGCGCCGCCCTCATGCCCGTGCTGGTCGCGCTGGCGGTACTATGCGGCAGCCTTGGTCTGTATGGTGCGCTGGTGCTTTCCCCAGCGGATTACCAGCAAGGCGAGGCCGTACGTATCATGTATGTGCATGTGCCCGCCGCATGGATGGGAAGTATGCTTTATGCCATCATGGCGTTCGCCAGCGCGGCGTTTTTGATCTGGCGGCATCCGCTGGCGGATTTGCTGGCGCGCGAAGCCGCACCGGTGGGGGCAGTTTTCACGTTGATCACACTGGCAACCGGCATGCTGTGGGGCAAGCCCATGTGGGGCGCCTATTGGGTGTGGGATGCTCGGCTGACCAGCGTGCTGGTCCTGCTGCTGCTTTATGTGGGCTATCTCGCGCTTTCTGCTTCCGGCGATCACGATGAGCGCAATAAAGTGGTGTGCGCCTGGCTGGCGCTGATTGGGGCTATCAACCTGCCCATCATTAAATTCTCCGTCGATTGGTGGAATACGCTGCACCAGCCGGCTAGCATTCTTCGCTCGGGCGGTCCAAGCATTGATGGCAGTATGCTTACGCCGCTATTGCTGATGATTGTGGCCTTCATGGCGCTGGCGGGTCTGTTGGTGCTCATGCGCATCAGCACCGCGCAGCAGCGCCAGAAATTGAGGCGCTTGCAAATTCAGCGCATCGCTCGTAAGAACGCGGCCATTGGATAATCATTCCCACGTGGGTGGCCTGCTGCGTAGCGCCGAAGCTGCGCGAGCCGCGAAGCGAGGGGGTCAGTGAGCGCAAGCGAACGAAGGGCGGCGGAACGCCCCCTTCCGGCGCAAAGCGCCCACCATTCCGAAGGAAAAAGACGATGACGTTTGTTGTGACCGATGCGTGCGTACGCTGCAAATACACAGATTGCGTGGAAGTTTGCCCGGTGGACTGCTTCTACGAAGGCGAGAATATGCTCGTCATCAACCCCGATGAATGCATCGATTGCGGGGTGTGCGAGCCGGAATGCCCTGTCGAGGCGATCAAGCCCGAATCGGAGGAGCTGCTGCCCTGGGTCGAGATCAACCGTGAATATGCCATGCAATGGCCGGTGCTCACCAAAAAGAAGGATGCCCCCGCCGATGCCGAGGCCATGAAGGCCGAAACCGGCAAATTCGAGAAATATTTCAGCCCAAACCCGGGAACGGGCGACGCTTAAAAATATTTTTTGCCATTGTAGTTTATGGTTTTTTTGCCTTTTATTTTGCATTGCAATGGCAAACTACAATAATTAACTAAATTTTTACTATTTTATCGCGGCCAATTTTGTGGTATCTCTTGGGAATCCGCAAGGGAATGGCTTGCTGTTTAAGACAGGCCACCCGGAGGATCCAAGTGTATCGATGGTCAGCACCGTAAGGTGTTGTGTTTCAACGCCCACGGGGCCTGATTTCAGGTCCGTGGCATGTGAGGTTTTGATCTATGGCAACGCGTACCAAAGCAAAAACAACGACGAAAACGAAAACCACCGCAAAAGTGACCAGTAAGAAAAAAGCGCCGGCAAAAGCAGCCAGCAAGGCACCCGCGAAGAAAACAACGCCCGTTGCCGCAAAAACGGTAAAAAAGCCCGTGGCTAAATTGGTAAGCAAGGCGACGAAGCCTGCGGCTAAGCCTGTGGCAAAAGCCGCGCCAATGAAAATTGCCGCGAAGCCGGTAGAGCGTAAAACGCTGGACCGCGCACCGCAACAGAAAGCGCCGATGGCGACGGTTGCGAAAGCGGAAGCGAAAGCACCGGTGACCGCCATGGCAAAGAAGGCCAATTTTGGCGTCGGCGAATACGTGGTGTACCCCACGCATGGCGTTGGCAAAATTTTAGGTCTGGAGTCCGAGAAGATCGGTGACTACGAGCTGAAAGTCTTCGTGATCGCCTTCGAGAAAGATAAAATGACGCTGCGCGTGCCGGTGGGCCGTGCAGAAGCTGCAGGCCTGCGTGCGATCTCGCCGAACGACCAGATCAGCAAGGCCATCACCACGCTGAAAGGCCGCGCGAAGATTGCCCGCGGTATGTGGAGCCGTCGTGCGCAGGAATACGAAGCGAAAATCAATTCGGGCAACCTGATTGCGATCGCCGAAGTGGTGCGCGACCTGCACAAGAACGTGGATCAGAGCGAGCGCAGCTACAGCGAGCGTATGATCTATGAGACCGCCATGCACCGCCTCTGCGGTGAAGTGGCTGCTTCTGAGCGCGTAGAGCTGAAAGAAGCGCAGGATCGTCTGCTGAAGGTACTGCGCAAACAAGCGGCTGCGTAGTATTACAACAGGATACCAAATGAAAACCCCGCTGGCCATGCCAGCGGGGTTTTTTTAATCATGCGAGAGACGCACGCCCCAACCCTGATCGCAACCGGGCACGCGGCGTTCGTTAAACAAGCGGCGGCCTAGAGCTGGCGTTCCAGCAAGAGCTTCTTGATCTCTGCAATCGCCTTAGCCGGATTCAGGCCTTTCGGGCAGGTCTTCGCGCAGTTCATGATGGTGTGGCAGCGATAGAGGCGGAATGGATCCTCGAGATTGTCGAGGCGTTCGCCCGTCATCTCGTCGCGGCTATCAATGATCCAGCGGTAAGCATGCAGCAGCACCGCCGGGCCAAGGTAGCGATCGGCATTCCACCAATAGCTGGGGCACGAGGTGGAGCAGCAGGCGCAGAGGATGCATTCATACAGCCCATCGAGCTTGGCGCGATCCTCTGGCGATTGCAGGCGCTCGGTGTTGGCGGGCGCGGCCGATTCGGTCTGCAGCCAGGGCTGGATCGACTCGTACTGCGCATAGAAATGGTTCATGTCCGGCACCAGGTCTTTCACCACATGCATGTGCGGGAGCGGATAAATCGCCACGTCGCCCTTCACGTCGGCAATGGCTTTGGTGCAGGCCAGCGTGTTGGTGCCGTCAATGTTCATGGCGCAGGAGCCGCAAATCCCTTCGCGGCAGGAGCGGCGGAAGGTGAGGGAAGGATCCACCTCGTCTTTGATTTTGATCAGCGCATCCAGCACCATGGGGGCGCAGTTATCCATGTCGATCTCGTAAATATCGACGCGCGGATTTTTCGGTTGGCCGTGCTCGTCCTTGTCTTCAGGGTTCCAACGATAGATCTTGAACGTCTTGACGTTCTTCGCCCCTTCCGGCGCTTTATGCGTCACGCCATTCTTGGTGATTTTCGAGTTCTTCGGTAGGGCAAATTCAACCATAACGGTTCTCCTTTAATCTCTAGCTGCGCGGTGCAAGGTTGGGTAGCAGCGGCTGCTGGCCCGCCTGTTGCTTGGCGCGAATTTCGGCAACGGCTTTCTGCATGGCAACCGTACGCGATGGGTTATTGGGGTGGGTGCTGGAACTATAGACTGCTTGCGGCGCCTGCAGCGACATCAACCGCCAGAAACCGGGCGCATCCTCCAGCACATAGCCTGCGCGCGCGAGAATATAGAGGCCGATATAATCGGCTTCGTTCTCAAACGCGGGCGAGTAACGCAATAGCGCTGTCTGTGCGCCGAATTTACCAAGCTGCCCTTGCGTGTTCAGGCCCTGGCTTTGCGCCAGCGCGTCGCCCAGCGTGCCGAGAATGCCGCCGATGGCAACGTTCTTCTGTTGGCTTTTTACGTGGCCCATGATGCTGTGCGCAAACTCATGCGCGATCACGAAGGCGAGCTGGTTGTCGTTCGTGGCGTAATCCACCATCGCCGGGTAGATCACCACGTTCTGCCCATCCGCATGCGCGTTCAGGCCTTTCTCAGTGGGATCCAGAATCACCGCGAACTGGCATTGTTTTCCGCCAATATCCGCGCAGAGCGATTCAGAAGCTTTCTCAACGCGCGAGGCGATCGGTCCAAGCCGCACGGCGAATTGCTGTACTTGCTCAGGCGTGTAGTCTTTCTGATCGTCAAAATTGCCTTGCTGAGCGGCTTTCACGGCAGCTGCTTGGGCTTCTTGCTCAGCTTTGAATTCCGCATCGGAATAGACGGGGCGCTGCGTCACCGGGGCGGCGCAGCTAGTCAGCGTCATGGCGAGGAGAACGCCGCCCGATGCGGCAATCCATCGGGCGTATCTGGATTGCGCCGCGTTCGCTCGCAATGACACAGACTGAGATTGTAAATCCATGCTCAGTAAACCCGTTTTTTCGGCGGTACGGCGTTGACTTCCTCGGTCAGCGTGGTGAGCACCACTTTGCGGTAATCAAACGCATGGTCGCCATTGTCGCGGATGTGGCAAAGCGTGTGCTTCATCCAGTTCTCGTCGTCGCGCTCTTTGAAATCTTCATGCGCATGCGCGCCGCGGGATTCCTTGCGGTTTTCCGCACTGGCCACGGTGGCCAGTGCTTGACCGCGCATGTTATCCAGCTCCAATGCCTCGACGAGGTCGGAGTTGAAGATGAGGCCACGATCTTTCACGCTGACATCCTTGAAAGAGTCGTACACCCCACGCATTTTCACCACGCCCTCTTTCAGGCTTTCCGAGGTGCGATACACGGCCGCATGGTTCTGCATCACGCGCTGCATGGAGCGGCGAATCTGCGCGGTGGATTGCGCGCCGGAAGCATGGCGAATACCATCAAAGCGGGCCAATGCCTTTTCGGTAGCGGCCACGGGCGCAGGCGTCACTTTCAGGCCGGGCTTCACAATGGCTTTCGCACGGTGCGCGGCGGCGCGACCAAACACGACGAGATCCAGCAGCGAGTTCGAGCCAAGGCGGTTCGCGCCATGCACGCTGACGCAGGCGGCCTCACCGATCGACATCAGGCCCGGCACCACTTTCACGTCCAGCCCGCGATCGTGGGTCACAACTTCGCCCATATAGTTGGTGGGAATGCCGCCCATGTTGTAATGCACGGTCGGCAGCACGGGAATCGGTTGCTTCGTCACATCGACGCCGGCGAAAATTTTCGCCGTTTCCGAAATGCCGGGCAGGCGCTCATGCAGTACTTCCGGGGCGAGGTGATCCAGATGCAGGAAGATATGGTCCGCTTCTGCGCCTACACCGCGGCCTTCGCGGATTTCCATGGTCATCGCGCGGCTGACCACGTCGCGGCTGGCGAGGTCTTTGGCGCTGGGTGCATAACGCTCCATGAAGCGTTCACCCTTGCTGTTCACAAGGTAGCCACCTTCGCCGCGCGCGCCTTCGGTGATCAGGCAGCCCGCACCGTAGATGCCGGTGGGGTGGAACTGCACGAACTCCATATCCTGCATGGGAATCCCAGCGCGGATCGCCATGCCGCCACCGTCGCCGGTGCAGGTATGGGCCGAGGTGGCCGAGAAGTAAGCACGGCCATAGCCGCCAGTGGCGAGCACGGTCTGCTGCCCCCAGAAGCGGTGCATCGAGCCGTCATCCAAGTTCCAGGCGAGCACGCCACGGCATTCGCCATCGTCGGTCATCAGTAAATCTACGGCGAAATACTCAATGAAGAATTTTGCCTTGTGGCGCAGCGCCTGCGTATACAACGTGTGCAGAATGGCATGGCCGGTGCGATCGGCTGCGGCGCAGGTGCGCTGCGCGGCAGGGCCATCGCCGTAGTTGGTGGTCATACCGCCGAAGGGACGCTGATAGATCTTGCCCTCTTTGGTGCGGCTGAACGGCACGCCATAATGTTCCAGCTCAATAATGGCAGGAATGGCTTCTTTGCACATGTATTCGATCGCGTCCTGGTCGCCCAGCCAGTCCGAGCCTTTGATGGTATCGTAGAAGTGCCAGCGCCAATCATCCGGTCCCATATTGGCCAGCGCCGCCGAGATGCCCCCTTGCGCTGCCACGGTGTGCGAGCGGGTGGGGAACACTTTGGACAAGCACGCGGTGGAAAGCCCTTCGGCCGCCATGCCAAACGTGGCGCGCAAACCTGCGCCACCAGCACCCACCACGATCACGTCGTAGTAATGGTCGGTGATGGGGTAGGCGCGACCGCCGACCGAGAAGGATTTAGCAGAAGGTTGAATTTGCTCAGCCATGATGGATGTCCAATGTTCCTAGAGTCCGATGAAATGCAGTTTGGCGATGCCTGCCAGCGCCAGCGCCATCAGCGCATAGCAGCAGGTATCCTTGAAAAGGGTGGTAGCAATTTTCTTGCACTCGCAGTGGATGTAATCCTCGATCACCACTTGCAGGCCCATTTTAGTGTGAATGAAGCCGATCAGCGTGAGGGCGGCGAGTAACAGTGCCGTGAATGACGAGGAGAGCCACGCCGCCACGCCTTGCGCTTCGGCACCCAGTAGGGTGGTGAGCAGGCTGATGACGAACCACAGGCTCAAGGGAATCAGCGCGAGTGAGGTGAGGCGCTCGGTCCACCAATGCATGGCACCGTGGCGGGCCGAACCAAGGGCTCGCACGCGGCCCAACGGAGAACGCAGCGAAGAGCGGGAATAATTCGACATTAGAAACCTACCTTACGAATCACGATGGCCCAGGTGAAGATGGTGAGGCTTGCGGTGAACAGCAGCACTAGCCAGCCCGAGCGCGTCATCTCCGGCAGGCTGAAGCCGCGGCCCATATCCCAGTTCAGGTGGCGAATGCCGTTGCCGAGATGGTAGTAGAAGCACGCCGTCCAGCTGATCAGCGCCAGCTTGCCGAGGATACTTCCGGCGAGCTGCTGAATGAGGGCAAAATACTGCGCGTCATAGGCTGCGGCCCAGATCCAGGTGGCAAAGAGAATCATGCCGAAGGATAGAATCACGCCAGTGATACGGTGAAGAATGGAAAGCACGCTGCTGTTCTGCGGGCGATAAATCAGCAAATGCGGCGAAAGCGGGCGTTGGTCCTGCGGACGGGCCATAAAATACTCTCTCATGCGTTATTATTCTTAAGCGCTATCTATGATGCAGTGCATGCTTTGTCAAACCCACGATTTGCTTGCGTTTTGCTGCAAATCACGCAACCCGCAGATTGTCACGAATTTGTCACTGACACCTTAACGAAATGTAAGGAAATGACAGGTATTTTAGCTCGTTATGAACGCTGAAGAACCCACATCGCCCGATCTTGCATCACTGCCGTTGAAAAAGGCGGGCGTAGTGCTGCATGGATTCCTCAAAAAGCCCCGCATTCGCAAGAATGGCTCCGAGGAGATGGTAAAGGATCAGCATGCACTGATCGCGCCTTACACGCAGGGGCGTTTCTTTGATACGCAGCTTATGGACGCGTCGGTAACCAACATGTTGGGGCAGTCGGAAGACCTCACGAAATATTACATGCTACCCAAGGGCAGCATTGACCCTGGCGAAGATGCACTGGATGCGGCCATCCGCGAAACGCGTGAGGAAACCGGTATCGATCTACGCAAGCTGTTGGGTGACACGAATATCGGGCGGCTGCGGCAGGGCAAGACCATCGAGCATTGGCGTAGCACGGGCTATCCCGGTGTGACCGTGCTGCGCGCCGATCCCATTCCGTTCGAGCATATGTATTACTCACGTTCTTCAGTGCCCACACGCATGGCGCTGTTTAATGTCGAGCTGGATGGAATCGAGCATCTCAAGCCCTACTTGAAGAACCAGACGAATCGTGATCACCCCAGCGAGGGTAAAAAGACCGAACCGCAGGTGCGCCGTTCCATTGGTGAGATGACGGCCGACGCGATGAAATATCCGCCGTTCGCCACCTATCTCGAATGGCTGCGCCATGGCGCGATCCCGCCCGATCAATTTACACTGGGAGGCCCCGCCCGCGATCCGCGCCATAAACGCATGTTCCAACTGCTGCAAGGCGCACATGCCGGCGAATTCGTGACCGAATCGCCGTTGCAGAACCAGTGGTTCTCGCAGTTGGAATACCGCTACGCACCGCAAGGGCAGATCGGCTCGCGCGCGGATTGGCAGCAATTCTGCGCTGCGTTGCCGCCCGAGGAATACGACACGCTGCGTACCGCTTTCGGTCTTATCAAGGCGTATGCCAAGGGGCGCGGTATTGTGGGCAGCGACGATGCGCTGATCAAGATGGACGATAAAGACAGCCCGCTGCATTACTATCAGGAAGGGGCGGACCTCGTTTCTTCCGAACGGTTTGTGGCGCATAGCCTGACCATGGCGGCCGTGAACGAGGATTATCGTCGCGCCTCAAGCGGCGACTGCGCCGCGGTGGAGCAGGCCGTACAAACGCGGCTACGCCATGACCCTGCATTCGCCGCCGCGAACGTAGATGACGAAGCCCAGCTACGCCGCCACATGCAGGTGGAGCGTTCGCAACTTGCGGGCATCGTGGCGTTCGTGCCGGTGCGTAGCTTAACGCGCGGCGTAAAGCGGTTCCAGGATGCGATGGTGCAACGGTTCGACCCAAGCATTCGTGCCTACGGCATGCCAGGCGAATACGAGCTGCTTACGCCATTGGTACAAGCACGCGAAAGTCAGCATGACCAATGGCAGGTGCGCATGGAAGACGCAGCAACCAACAAACCAGTCGGCCTAGGCGGCCTTGGCGCGTAGGCCGAATTGCGCAATCAGCGTCTACGTCGACGGTTTCCAAACCCCAATATTTAACGAAGTTTTAAATGCTGCTATGTTAATTTATTGGTATGGATGCGCAGGATTCATCGAAAACCGGCCAAAAGCCCTTCAAACTTGAAGATGGGGTGGCGGATGCACATGTCGCCGATGCGTTGGTGACGGAACATAGTGAAAACCGCGCACTCAATTTGCGCTGGCGACAAATTCTACGTTCTGAAACATCCCGGTTAGACTACAGGGCTTCGCTGGTTCCCGAACGCTTGGCAAATTTGCCAGAAGCACTTAGAAAGCGTGTCGTTGAAGGGCCAGATGCATCAGAGAAATTCAAACGCGACATTGATGCTGAGGCAACGTATGCGTTCGTAAAAGCGCATCGGCCGGAGACTTACGTGATTAAATATTATATTGTGGATGATAAGACGGGGGCAGTGCCCAATCAGATTATCCATCCGTTTCTAAACAATAAGTCCGAGACGATTTCCCAAGTAAACGCTGACGGTTCATTAGAAAGTCAACAGGTTCCCTACATTCGGTCTGACAATCCTGTAGGTCCAGTGAATGGGAACATGCAATCCGCCATCTACCATGCGTTTGATACAATCGAATCGCAGCTACCGGGGCGCTTTCGCTTTGAACGGGTGAGTGACCCAGGCCAGGCCGATATCAGTTTCGCGGCGGTTCCGGATTCAGATACGATGGTAGGCGCAGCAACAATGGAATCCGGTGGTATTATGCTAAGTCAGTCTCATTTTAAGGGCAGCCTGAATGCAGATATGCAGAACACGGTGCTGCATGAGATTGGCCATGCTTTGGGACTTGAGCACCCGCATAACATGCAAAAAAAGGCTGGCAGCGCCTCGACCGATAACGCCACCTATTATGATACGGTGATGACGTATCTAGAGAATGACATGCGTCAGCCGAACGGCGTGGCGCATTCGTCTTATGGCCTCACGTATCCAACCGCACTGATGCCATCCGATTTGGAAGCTTTGATTAAACTCTATCCGATTGAAAGCGACGCCGCGCTCGGTGGTGCTCAGCTTGGCTGGTCAGGCAACACAGCCGCGCTAAATGGCGTAACGATTTCGCACGTGGTCAATGGTAAGGCGGTGAAAGAGGCGCTGCGATTACCTTTGGCGGAAGGTCTAGTCTATCAACCAATGTATGACACATCGAAGGATGTATTGGAGATTCAAACGTCGGTTACCGAACATATTGGGTTTGAAAAAACCGAACGCGGCCTAGAATTGATCGACAAGCGAACCGGTGGGCGAACGTTAGTACCCGTTCACATTGAACGGCTCCAATTTGTTGAGGCTGATGGAACCGTGACGCCATCCGCAGTTACTAAGGTCTCACCGCCTGAGGATGTCGCCAGTGCAAAAGCGAGAACCGAACGTTAGGCGGCCTTGGCGCGTAGCCCGAATTGCGCAATCAGCGTTTCGGCGATCTGTACGGCATTCAGCGCCGCACCTTTGCGCAGATTGTCCGACACCACCCACATATTGATGCCGTTGGGCACGGTCGGGTCCTTACGCACGCGGCTGATGAACACGCCATCCTCGCCCACGCATTCGAGCGGGGTGATGTAGCCACCATTCTCGCGGCGATCGACGACGGTGAGGCCTTCGGCTTCTTCCAGCAGGTCGTAGACTTCCTCGACCGTGATGGGGTTTTCGAACTCGATATTCACCGATTCAGAATGGCCCACAAACACTGGCACGCGCACGCAGGTCGCGGTCACTTGAATGTTCTCATCGAGGATCTTTTTCGTCTCCTCGACCATTTTCCATTCTTCCTTGGTCTGCCCGTCTTCCATGAACACGTCGATATGCGGAATCACGTTGAAGGCGATGCGCTTGGTGAATTTCTTCGGCTCTTTATGGTCGTGCATGTAGAGCGCCTTGGTCTGGTCGTACAGCTCGTCCATCGCGTCTTTGCCCGCACCGCTGACGCTCTGGTAGGTGCTCACTACCACGCGCTTGATGGGGTTGGCCGCATGCAGCGGTTTCAGCGCCACCACCATTTGCGCGGTCGAGCAGTTCGGGTTGGCGATAATGTTGCGGCGGCCATAATCACGCAGCGCCTCGGCATTCACTTCCGGCACCACCAGCGGAATCTCCGGGTCCATGCGGAAATACGAGGTGTTGTCGATCACCACGCAGCCTGCATCGGCCGCACGCGGGGCATGCACTTTGCTGACGTTGCTACCCGGCGAGAACAGCGCAATGTCGGTATCGGAGAAATCGTAATCATCCAGCACCTGCACTTCGAGCACCTTATCGTCGCCATAGCTCACCTGTTTGCCCTGACTGGTGCGGCTGGCAAGTGCCACCACTTCGCTGGCGGGGAAGTTACGCTCGGCAAGGATTTCCAAGATTTCGCGGCCCACGTTACCCGTGGCACCAACGACGGCGATTTTGTACGACATGATATTTACCGTGAACCGTTAACTGTTAACCGATAAGGGTTACTTTCAACCCCATCAACATTTTTCGCAGGCTTTCTATGGTATGGCGCAAATCGTTGCAAGTATCCTCGCCAATAAATTCAGGCGTAGCGATGATAATCTGTGTATCCAATTCCGCTAACGAACCAAGCGCAATCCCGATAAAATGATGAAATTCTTTCTTACTATTGCGCGATGCCCCTTCCGCAATGTTCGAGGCAATCGAGACCGAACATCGCCGCATTTGGCTGGTTAGTCCAAAGGCTTCGTTTTTGGGAAATGTAGCAGTCACGGCATAAATCTGTTTACTGAAAGCAACCGCATCGCTCCAGACACGCAGCTTCTCATAGGCATGCGCTGCCATTTACACGGCTTTCTTATCGGTCAACGGTAAACGGTGAGCGGTTAACGCCTCCAGAATCGCATCCCCCATTTCTACTGTCCCCACCTTTTTCGCGCCATCCTGCATGATGTCGCCGGTACGAAGGCCATCGGCCAGTACTTGGGCAATGGCTTGATCCACCATATCCGCCTCGCGCGTGAGGTTGAAGCTATAGCGCAGCATCATGCCCGCACTCAGGATGGTGGCGATGGGGTTCGCAATGCCTTGGCCCGCAATGTCCGGCGCGGAGCCATGCACGGGTTCATACAGCGCGGCGCGCTTGCCGTCTTTCTCGGCACCCAGGCTGGCGCTTGGGAGCATGCCGAGCGAGCCGGTGAGCATGGCGGCGCAATCGCTTAAGATATCGCCAAAGATATTGCCGGTCACGACCACATCGAACTGCTTGGGGGCGCGCACCAGCTGCATGGCGGCATTGTCGACATACATATGGCTGAGGGCGACGTCGGTATATTCCGCATCGCCGATCTTCTGCACTTCCTCGCGCCACATTTCGGTGGCTTCCAGCACGTTCGCTTTGTCGATGGAGCAGAGTTTTTTATTGCGCGCACGCGCCATGTCGAACGCCACTCGGGCAATGCGCTGCACTTCCCAATCGGCATAGACCATGGTGTTGCGGCCTACGCGGTGGCCGTTCTCCAGGCTCACGCCGCGCGGCTGGCCAAAGTAAATATCGCCGGTGAGTTCGCGGATGATGAGAATATCCAGCCCCGCAATCACCTCGCGCTTCAGCGTGCTGGCATCGGCCAGTGCATCAAAGCACATGGCGGGGCGAAGGTTGGCGAACAGGTCCAGATCCTTGCGAATGCCGAGCAGGCCGCGTTCGGGGCGCACTGCATAATCCAGCGCTTCCCATTGCGGGCCGCCGACCGCGCCCAGCAAAATCGCATCGGCTTTTTTGGCTTTCTCCAGCGTCTCAGTGGGGTAGGGGGTGCCCACCGCATCGTAAGCCGAGCCACCGATCAAGGCGGTGTCGTAAACAAAGCTAATGGCGGCGCTTTGCGCCGCCCAATCCAGCACGCGCTTGGCCTGCGCCACCACTTCGGGGCCAATGCCATCGCCCGGCAGCAGGAGAATGTGTTTCGTCGTCATAGGATGCTCCAGAGGTAATACACGCCTGCGCCCACCATCAGGCAGGCGAGGTGACGCAGGGTGATGAGGAAGAACAAAGCCAGCGGTTCGCGGCGGGCAAGCACGCCGGTGAGCTGCTCGAACATTACGGCCAGCCACAGCACTGCGGCTAGCATAAATAGCATGGCAGGGTGCGTGGCCGTGTGGCCTGCCAGTACGCCGAGCAAGATGGCGGTAAAGGCGCGGCCCAGCAGGCTGGTAATGACCACACTGCGCTTGTCGCCGCGGCGCAGATCGCCCGGGCGAATACCGCTATGGCGAATCCATGCGCGCTGGAACATCAGCGGCGAGACCCACAGGAAATGCAGCACCAGCATGGCCAAAAAGGCGATGCAGCTTGCGCCGAACCCAAGCGGGAAGATGGTAAAATCCGTTTGCATGCGGGCGTTGTAGCAGCCCATGCCTGCGTTTCAAGGGTTTATGCAGATTTAGCGTCCACGAAATGCTTCCTGAGCATGATTCCCTTTAGCATGCGTACTTTCAGTTAATTGCATCGGAATTCCAGTAATCTCACCCATTAAGTCAATCGCCGAAATTACATGGAGTGCACGTTCGCGTTGCGCAGCAGTACTATTGGAGAACAACGAAGGCTCAAGCTGGATGGCCAATCTTGCCTTAAGATATTTAAGATTCTCCGCAATTGGCTCCAGTATTTCTCTTACTTCCGCTACGCTACTCCCGGTATCCAGCATGCCGAGCGAGGCTGCAATACGGCCGTAAAGAATCGGCATGTTCATACCACTTTGCGACACGAACTGCATCGCCATGTCATCATATAAAATCACGGAAAGTGATTGTAATGCCTTAACAGCCGGTAGCGGAGTTATGGGCGCGGTGTGATTAGCCATGGACGATCCTGCCTGAGTTTGGCCTCATAAGCGTTGATGGCATCTTTCTTCTGTAGTGTCAGGCCGATATCGTCCAGCCCCTCAAGCAAGCATTGCTTACGGAATGGATCGAGCTTGAAGGAAAACTGATGGTTGCCCGCGCTCACGGTCTGGCTTGCCAGATTCACCGTGATTGCGTGCGCAGCCTCGGCTGCCTGCATGAGGGATTCGACCTGTGCGCGCGGCAGCACCACGGGCAGGATACCGTTTTTGAAGCAGTTATTGTAGAAAATGTCGGCAAAGCTGGGCGCGATCACGCAGCGAATGCCAAAATCAAGTAGCGCCCATGGCGCATGCTCGCGCGAGCTGCCGCAGCCGAAATTCTCGTAGGCCACCAGCAGTTGCGCCTGATCGTACGGCGCGCGGTGCAGCACGAAATCCTCGATACGCACGCCATCCACCGTGTAGCGCATCTCATAGAACAGGCCTTCTTTCAGGCCGGTGCGCTTGATGGTTTTGAGAAACTGCTTGGGAATGATCATGTCGGTATCGACATTCTGCAATGGCAGTGGCGCGGCAATGGCGGAGAGGGCGGTGAATTTCTGCATAGGTTTCTCGTCGCGTAAGGAAAGCGGCCTTATAATGCAGCAGCCCAGCCGGGGCAAGCCTTAGCTTTGCGCAGGCGCGCGCCCATAGATCACGCGCGTGCCGCAGATCGTATCATGCATGGCGGTTTTCTCAGGCGTGAAGCCTGCCATGGCATAGCCCAAGCCCAGCGGCAACCACGAGACGCCACTGGCAAGCCAGCGCACGGCGGACATTTTCCAGGTAAAAGGCCGCCCATCGGTGCGGATGCAATAGATGCCGCACCAGCGCTTACCCGGCGTGGCCTGCCACGCGCCAGCGGTGAAGCCGATATGATACAGCCCGCTGACCACCGTCATCAGCAGCAGATCCTGCATGCTGAAAAGCGGGGCGCCACTAGCGCCGCTGGCTAGCAGCACATCGTTTACCGATTGGCCGGGCTGTGGTGCAGGTAACCAGCCCAACCGTACCAGCAGATCCATGGTCTCTTGCGGTGTAGCCGCCTGCGCGGCATTACCCAGCAGGTACAGCAGCAGGAAGGTACCAAGCTGCACGATCGTGGAATCAATCCCGTAGGCAGTCAGCCTGCGCCAGAATCCTGCGTAACGATTGGTCGTGGCGTTAGCGCTTGCCATAGACCACGCGGGTATCGGCGATCAGGTCATGCAGCGCCGTTTTCTCGCGCGTGAGGCCTGCCATGATATAACCGATCATCAGGAGAAGGCCGGAGAGAATGCTGGCCAGATAACGGCCAAAGGCGCGGGCGTAAGTGATCGGGCTGCCATCGGTACGCATGACGTGAATACCGAGTACGCGCTTGCCGATGGTGGCCTGCCATTTGCCACCTTGTAGTGCGGTGTAATAGGCAAAATAGACCAACAGGCTAATCAGGCCAGCAAGCCCGCCGCCAGCAGCTTGCCCCGTTTGAGGGTCGACTTCGCCACCCAGAAACATACCGATCAAGACATTCGGTACCAGAAGAATGATGCCGTCAATAATGGCCGCGACAACGCGAATCCAGAAGCCCGCGAACGGTGTGCCAAGCGCTGATACGGTAACGGTATTCGCCGTCGATTGTGGCATCGCG
>Ga0075157_10001409_pt1 | contig 15053 bp, 15 predicted proteins | sample JI81BgreenDNA_FD_70967 | JGI IMG/M metagenome (GOLD analysis project Ga0075157, IMG submission 70967) | Wastewater effluent complex algal communities from Wisconsin, to seasonally profile nutrient transformation and Carbon sequestration -... | ecosystem: Engineered > WWTP > Effluent > Algae...
GGTCGAAGGGGCGATCATCGGCGGGGCCGTCGGTGCCGTGGCCGGCAACCTGATCGGCCGCGCGAACACGCCCAATGACTGCATCTATCAGGATGCCAATGGGCGCCGCTATGTGGCCCGTTGCCCGTAAACGGCCGGCACAGAACGGGAAAAGGGGCGCAGGTAGCGCCCCTTCTTCTTTTGCGGAACGCCTCAACGCCGCGCGCCTTGTCCCTCGCCCTTCCCGCTGATTATCTTCGTGCCGAACCGCTCAGGACTGCCCATGAAGATCGCCGCCGCCGCCTATCCGCTTTCCTTCCTTTCCGATTTTGCCGCCTATGCGGCCAAGATCACAGCTTGGGTCGAAAAGGCCGTGACGGAAGGCGCCACCCTTCTCGTCTTCCCCGAATACGGGGCGATGGAACTGGCCTCGCTGGGCGGGCCCGACGTAGCCGCCGACCTTGAACGCGCCCTGCACGAGGTTGCCCGACACCGCCCCGCCGTCGATGCCCTGCATCTTTCGCTTGCCGCGAAGCATGGCCTCCACATCCTCGGTGCCTCCGGCCCCGTCTTCCCTGCAGAAGACACACGCCCCATCAACCGCGCAACGCTTTACGGCCCCGATGGCATCGTCGGCCATCAGGACAAGCAGATCATGACCCGCTTCGAACGCGAGATCTGGAACGTCGCCGCCGGCAAAGGCCTGCCTGTCTTCGATACGGCCCTTGGCCGCATCGGCATCCTCATCTGCTATGACAGCGAGTTTCCCCTCCTCGCACGACACATGGCAGAAGCGGGGGCAGAGATCCTCCTCGTCCCCTCCTGCACCGACAGCCTTGCAGGATTCACCCGCGTCCGCGTTGGGGCCATGGCCCGAGCGCTTGAGAACCAGTGCATAACCGTGCAGGCGCCCACCGTTGGCCTTGCCGCCTGGTGCCCCGCCGTGGACGAGAATGTCGGCCGCGCCGCGATCTACGGCCCACCCGACCGAGGCTTCCCCCCAACCGGCATCCTCGCGGAAACCGAACTCGACGCACCCGGCTGGGCCATCGCCGAAGTGGACCTCGCCGCCATCCATAGCGTCCGGCGCGAGGGGGGCGTCCTGAACCACCTGCACTGGCCCGAACAGACCGCCCGCCTCACCCGCGCCTGACCCGCAAACGCCCGCGGGCCCCGATGCCCCTGCCATGGCTACCATCCCCAAGATGTCGCAGCCCTTTCGAGCCTTTACTTTTCCCTTGAAAATCCGCCTCGACAGGCGCATTAGGACGGCCCGTAGCCCATGGGTCCGCCCTTGGGCTTTAACCCTATTCGGAGTGACCATGGCCAAGGAAGACATCCTCGAATTCCCCGGTGTCGTGAAGGAACTCCTGCCGAACGCGACATTCAGGGTCGAGCTGGACAACGGCCATGAACTGATCGCGACGATGGCAGGCAAGATGCGGAAGAACCGCATCCGTGTTCTGGCAGGCGACAAGGTGCAGGTGGAAATGACGCCTTACGACCTGTCGAAAGGCCGCATCAACTATCGTTTCAAGTGAAACTGATCCTCGGATCGGGCAGCCCGCGCCGGAAGGAACTCCTGGCGCAACTTGGCATCGTGCCCGATGCCATCCTGCCCCCCGACATCGACGAAGATCCCGGGCGCGGCGAACTGCCCCGCCCCTATGCGGCACGCCTCGCGCGGGAAAAGGCCGAAGCTGTGCCGTCAGGTTCAGATGACATCGTGCTCTGCGCCGACACCACCGTCGCGCTTGGCCGCCGCATCCTCGGCAAGCCGCGCGATGCAGGCGAGGCAGCGGAATTCCTCACCGCCCTCGGCGGCAGACGACACGAGGTCATCACCGCCATCGCCGTTCGCCGCGGCGCGCGCCTCTGGACGCGCGAGTCGGTCAGCGCGGTCAAGATGAAACGCCTGTCGGATGCCGAACTGAATGCCTATCTCGCCAGCGGCGACTGGCAGGGCAAGGCAGGCGGCTATGGCATCCAAGGCGCGGCGGGCGCCTTCATCCCGTGGATTTCGGGCAGCTTCACCGGCATCGTGGGCCTGCCGTTGGCGGAAACGGCGGCTCTCCTGCAGGCTGCGGGCTGGCCGATCTGGAGGCAGCAATGAAGGGACGTGTCGTCATTCTCGATCATGTCGGAGACCGCGCAGCGGCGGCCCTCGTGGTGGATGGCCGGTTGGAAGATCTGCTGATCGATCCCGAAGGCGACGCCCCCCTCACCGGGGCCATCTACCGTGCCATAGCCGACCGCCCGGTCAAGGGTCAGGGCGGCATGTTCGTCCGGCTTCCCGGAGGCCTTTCCGGCTTTCTGCGGCAGGTTTCGGGCATAGCGCCCGGTCAAAGGATCATCGTGCAGGTCACCGGCCCCGCCGAACCCGGCAAGGCCATCCCCGTGACCACGCGCCTTCTCTTCCGGTCCCGCTGGGCCATCGTCACCCCCGGTGCGCCCGGCCTGAACATCTCCCGCCGGATCAAGGACGAGGACACCCGTGCCGCCCTCCAGACCCTTGCCGATGACGGCATGGCCGGCGCTGCGCCCGATCACGGCCTTATCCTCCGATCCGCCTGCGAGACCGCCGAACCCGAGGCCATTGCCGAAGACATCCGCGCCATGCGCGACCTCGCTGCTGCCATAACCGCCGATCTTGCGGGCGATGCCGAACTTCTGCTCGACGGCCCCGATGCGCATGACTCCGCATGGCGCGACTGGGCCGAACCGGAACCAGACGAGGTGGCGCAGGACGCCTTTGCCGAACTCGGCATCTGGGACATGATCGACGCGCTGCGCACAGCGCGTGTGGATCTGCCCGGTGGCGGACACATGATGATCGAACCCACCCGCGCGCTGGTGGCCATCGACGTGAATACCGGCCCCGACACCTCCCCTGCCGCCGCGCTCAAGGCCAATATCTCCGCCGCGCGAGACCTGCCACGCCAGCTGCGCCTGCGCGGTCTCGGCGGGCAAGTCGTGGTCGATTTCGCCCCGATGCCGAAGAAGGACCGCGGCACGCTCGACCAGGTGCTCAAGGCCGCATTTCGCGGCGAGGGCGAGTCGAACCTTGCGGGCTGGACGACGCTCGGCCTCTACGAACTCACCCGAAAGCGCGACCGAACACCGCTGGCTTCCCTGCTGGAGGGGCTGGAATGACCTGCCCGATCTGCGGCAAGGACGCAACGGCCCACTACCGCCCCTTCTGCTCCCGCCGCTGCGCAGATATCGACCTCGGGCGCTGGCTGACCGGAGGCTATGCGATCCCGTTGGAAACAGACGAAGACGACCACGACACCACATCCACTGACGCGGACGGAACTCCCACCGATCACCGCCCGCAATAGCCCCCACCGGAACGACAGCGCGCAGCGATTTTTCTGCGCAATCCCTCTGGACAGCCCCCGCGCCCTGACGTATCACGCCGCCATCCAAGGGCGACGCCCTTGCAACGGTGCCCAGATAGCTCAGTTGGTAGAGCAGCGGATTGAAAATCCGCGTGTCGCTGGTTCGATTCCGGCTCTGGGCACCACCTGACCTCATAGAAATTTCCTAACAAATTGAAAGAAAAGCGAAAGCTTGGTTTTCTCGTCTCGGCGGGGCCGGCTTTGTATGACATTTTGTATCACACTCGAGACTGAGAAATGGCGATTCTGCGGGTGCAAGGGGCGTGGCTTTCCGCCTCCAGGCCGTTGAAACGCCAGAGCTTTGTCCTTGGATAGAGCGAGCGTTGTAAATGGCGGAGAACAAAGCTGCACCCCACTCGTGAGAAGGGCACATCGGAATTGCATTCAAACCGCATCATGTCAGCGGCCGCCGTGCCGACCACGGCCTGATGCATGCACCTGGGCTGATCTCAGACGAAGGCGGGCCCGAGTTGGACGCCACCGGACGACTGCCTCCTACCTGTCCGCGCCTCTACGGACGAAAGTTCATGCCTGATGGGGCTTCACCGGGACGTCCCCGGTATCGAAGCCTGAACCCTAGGTTCTTTCTTCGACACCGATAATGCGGCCATCTTCCAATGTCAGGATACGGTCGGCCCTGTCGAGGATGCGGTTGTCATGGGTGACGAGCAGGGTCGTGGTCCCTCGCGCCTGACCCATGCGCTTGAGCAGGTCGACAACCTCTGCCGCGCTGTCCTTGTCGAGTGCGGCAGTGGGTTCGTCCGCCAAAACCAGCGCGGGGCTGGAGACGAGCGCGCGCGCCACCGCGACCCGTTGCTTTTGCCCGCCTGACAGGTTGGCGGGCAGATACGTCGTGCGGTCGGACAGGCCAACAAGACCGAGCGCGTGGATTGCTGCCTGTTCGGCGGCTTCATCCGACAGCTTTCCGTGGACCTGAAGACCCATCATCACGTTCTGCATGGCGGTGAGACTTTCGTGAAGGTTGTGCGCCTGAAAAATGAACCCAAGTCGGCGGCGCAACGCGACGAGCCGCGGTTCGCTCGCACCGTTGAGTTCTTGCCCCAGCAACCGCAGCGACCCGTCCTGCACTGCCCGCAGGCAACCGACCAGCGTGAGAACGGTGGTCTTGCCCGAACCCGACGGCCCCATCAGAACCGTGAAGCTGCCGCGGCGCAGTGTCAGGTTTACATCAAACAGGGCCTGCTTTTTCATCTCGCCACTGCCGAACCAATGGTTCAGACCGCGAACATCGACGACGGTTTCACCATTCATGGGACGCCCTCAGAACAAATCGGCCGGATCGGCAGCGGCAAGTCGGCGGGTCGCAATGGCCCCCGACATGGCTGAAAAGACAATGGTGCCCAGAAAAACGGTGATGGCCATTGATGGTGTCATGGCGAGCGGAAGTGTGGTGATGGCGCCCATCAAGGTCAGGATCGTCGTTCCGACGATCAGGCCCGGTAGAAAGCCGAGAACGCCCAGCACCAATGCCTCTTCGAAGACGACGCCGAGGAAGAAGCGCGGGCCATAGCCCATCGCCTTGAAGGTCGCGTATTCGCGCAGATGTTCGGCCACGTCGGTGGACAGCACCTGATAGACGATGACCAGCCCCACCAGCACACCAATCAGCACGCCAAAGCCGAAGATGATCCCGGTTGGGCGCTTGGTCTGCTGATAGCGCAGATCATCCTGTGCGGCCTGATCATAGGTGCGGATGCGCAAAGACGGATCCGAAATCAACGTCTTCAGCCGCGCTATCACCACATCGGCCTGCACACCCGGGCGCAGGGTCAGCAGGATATGGTCGGGTGCTGCAGAACTGCGTGACGGAAACAGCGACAGAAAGGTTTGGTCGGAGACCAGCATGTAGCCATCACCGCCAAAGCCGCCGCCACCGGCAAAGGTTGTGTAGGCGGTCACGGTGCGGCCCTGAGTCTCGAACGACAGGGGCGATTGCGGGCGGATCGCGGCCGCCTCCTCTTTTCCCAAGCCGCGCGCAAGGCGATCAAGAAGAGCGGCGTCCTGCACTTGCAAAAATGCCAGGTCAGCGGCGATCTCCGGGGTCAGAAAGGCAGGCTTCACCGGGTCGATGCCAAACGTCGTCAGGCTGATGTCCCTGTCGCCGCGATCCCAGGGAACGTTCGCGATAAAAAGCCCCATCCCGTCGGTCACATCCGGGTCGGCCATGGCCTGCAGAAGCCATTGCCTAGCAACATTGCCGCCATCGGTCAGGGAGTTCGCATCACCTGCCGAGATCGTCACATCGGGCTGAAAGAACGCATAGGGCCGCAGGGTCGCGGCCCCCATGGAGTTCATGATGCCAAGCTGCACGAACACCAGCACATTGGCGAAAGCGACGCCGGCCAAGGCCGCCGCAAATCGGGTGCGATTGTGGGTCAGTTGCAACCAGCCGATGGGCAAGCGTCCGAACAGCCGCTGCAGAAGGCGGCTCATGGCGTTCCTCGCGCTGTCGTGTCGATGCGTGCGATCACTTCGAGGTTGGTGAAGCGCGCGGCAATTTCGGAGGATACCGCATCGAGCGCCACCAGAACCCGGATCACGCGCGCATCCTTGTTCTCGGCCGCATCATCCGAAATCAGTCCCTGCCGCCCGACCGTCAACCCGATGCTCTCGACCCGGCCTTGCAGCGTTGTGCCAAGGGAAGCGGCCACCAGTTCAACCGGCTGTCCGGGCATGACCGCGCTGATCCGGTCCTGCCAGACCTCGACTTCGGCCATCATCTGGCCCGTGTCACCCATATCCATGATTCCGCCCGCAGGTGGGCGCTGACCGGGGGTGGCGTGGATATCAAGGATTGTCCCAGCGATCGGAGCGACCACCTCGGACCGCGCCAGATCGAGCTTTGCCCGCTCCAGATCGGCGTGGGCGGCGTCGACGTTGCGAGCCGCAACGATCACATCAGGTTGGTCCTCAAGGGCCACGGAAGAAAACCGGGTCAAGGTCGCTTCAGCGCGGATCACGGCCAAGCGTGCGCCTTCAGCAGCGGTGCGGACGGCATCCAGCGTGGCTTGGGTGGCCACCCCGCGAGAGAAGAGTTCTTCCGTGCGCAGAAACGTCGCCTCAGCCTCGCCGAGGCTTGCCACCGCCTGATCAAGGACGGCCTGCGCCTCATCCCGGCTGGCCTGAACGGCGGCGCGTGTCTGAGCAAGATTGGCGTCACGCACCGCGAGGTTGGCCTCGGCCATCAGAACAGCGCTTTCCAGCGCCGTGCGATTGTCGAGCCGCGCCAGCACGGCGCCCTTGGTCACCCGATCGCCCACGGCCACCAGCACATCGGCCACGCGGGCATCGCCCGAGCCGTACGGGGCGGCAACCACGGAGACATCGCCCTGCGGCATGACACGTGCCAACCCCACGACATCGGTCGGCAGAAGTGTTTCAGCTATCTTTGGCGGAAGGTCGATCTCGGGTGGCAAGGCAATCGGCGCGTCAGATCCGCCACCCGGTTGCAGGCCCGTCAGCGCGTAGAATTTCTGCAGGCCGGGAGGCTGGAAATACATGCCGAGGACAGCACCGGTGAACATGAACACGGGCACCAACAAAACCAGAAGATAGCGCTTGCGGAACCAGAGGCGCGGGGGGCGCGGCTGGTCTGGCGAAAGGTTCAGATCAAGCGGCAGGTCAGGCCGGTGCGGGCTGGTCATGCGTGGCGGCTTTCGGACTTTGGAAATGAAACGGCGTCACGCGGCGTTTCCGTTGCCTTTGCGACGATGTAGGGGTTCTCGGCGCGGGCTCCGAAGACACGCGTCGCGTCGATGGAAAAGCCTGCCGCCTGAAGCGTCTGATTCAAATCTGCCTGCTTCAGAAACCGGGCGGGCGGGAACAGCCCCACCAGACGCAAGGCCCGGAACAAGAGCCGCAGCCGCAGCGGCATATCGCCGAAACACCATGTCTTGCAGATCAGAAAGCCCCTAGGGGCAAGCCCACGCCGTAACTGATGCAAGAGGCCCGGCAGGTCATCGACCAGATGCAGCACGTTGAATGCAAGGATCGCGTTGAAAGGGCCACTCTCGGGGAAGGCTCCGGCCTCAGCCAGCAGGAACCGGAGGTTCGGTGGCGCGGGTTTGGCCTTGGCGATGCGGATCATCTCGGCCGAGAAATCAGTCGCCACATATTGCGCCACACCCGCCGCCAATTGGATGGCCGTGCCGCCGGTTCCACAACCGATCTCCAACACGCGGTCTTTCGAGGTCAGGCGGGCGGCGACATCGGCCAGCAATGCCTCATAGGCTGCAACGTCCTTGATCGGTCGGGCGGCGTAACGGTCTGCAAATCTGTTCCAGAACCTGGTGGCGGTACTCATAGACTGGCCACGGGGTGAGGACATGTATTGGACAGCGTTTCCGGAACGTTCAACAGGGCTTCCAGCCCGCAATTGCCCCGCGTGAGATCTTCGAGCGTGACCATGTCAAGCTCATGGTAGAAGGCCTCGACCGCGCGGGCGATGTAGCCGCGCAGACGGCACTCGGTGGACAGGGGGCAGGTGTTCGTCTCTGCGTCAAAGCATTCCGCAAAGGGATGCCCTGCCTCGAACACGCGAAAGACGGACCCCATCGATATCTGTTCGGGCGCGCGTGCCAGTCGCAGCCCACCATGCCGCCCGCGCTGGGTTTCGATGAAACCATGGGCCTGCAGGCCGTTCACCACCTGCAAGAGATGGTTCAACGAGGCGTTGCTCACTTGCGCGATCTCGGAGGTGCGCAGGGTCTTGTCCCGATTGAAGGCACAGGCCATCAGCACGCGGGCCGCCAGATTGGTCTTTGTGGTCAGGCGCATCGAAGTCTCATTCACGGTGCAACTTTTTTCCTCCTTACGCCGCCCTGACGCCCAGCGACTTGATCCAGATCACATGCGGGAGCCTTCTGGCGAGATAACTCTCTTCAAAGAATCAAGATATCGGTCGCCTCCCCGTGGACAGCAGCAAAACATCACGGCACGCCTTGCTGGCCCCCGGACAAAAGAGCGGCAACCGCGCTGCCGCGTTTTCGGTTTGCGCGGGCCTGTTGTGGATCGGCCAAGCTACGGTGGTCGCACAGGCCTTTGCCGCGCTGCTGCAGGACGCGCCGGTTCGACCGTTCCTCTCGGCAAGCCTGTTCGCACTTTTTGGCGCGACGCGCGCAGTTCTGACCTACTGGGCCGAAGCCCTTGCCCAAAGCGCCGCTGACGCAGTTATTCGGCAGGCGCGGGCATCGATCGTGCGGGCAGAGGCCGGACGAACTGATGACAATCCGTTCGGTGGGGCCGGGGCCATCACCGCCCTTGCCAGTGAGAAGCTGGATTTTCTCGGCCCCTTTCTCACCCGTTACGGTCTGGCACGGGCGCGGGTGATGGTTCTGCCCCTGGTGATCCTTGCGCTGGCCTTCTGGCAATCCTGGGCGGCGGGGGTGATCTTTCTGGTCGCGGGGCCGCTGATCCCGGTCTTCATGGCGTTGATCGGACTGGCCGCAAAAGAAGCCAGCGCCCGCCAGATGGCCGAGATCGGGACGCTGAACGATTTTCTGGTGGAACGCCTGACGGCCTTGGTGGACATCCGCCTGCTGGGCGCGGGTGACAGGGTCAGGGCGGGCTTTGCCGGGCAGGCGGGCGATCTGCGGGCACGCACCATGGCCGTGCTGCGGGTGGCGTTCCTGTCCTCGACCGTGCTTGAACTGTTCGCGGCCATCGGGGTGGCCATGGTGGCGGTTTATGTCGGCTTTTCCCTTCTGGGTGCCCTGTCTTTCGGTACTTGGGGCGCGCCGCTATCGCCGGAGGCAGGGATATTCCTATTGCTTCTTGCGCCAGAGTTCTTTCAGCCGCTGCGCGATCTGGCCGCCTCCTGGCACGACAAGGCGGCGGCGGATGCGGTGTTGGATGAGGTGGCTGCCTTTTTCGCCGATCCGGGCCAGCCGCTGCCAGGACATGGCGCGCGGGTGCTGCCCTTGTCGGGCCCGGCGGCCGTGAGCCTGTGCGGTTGCCACCTGCCTTCGGGCAAATCTTTACCCGAGATCACGATCCAGCCCGGAGAGCGCGTTGCCATCGTCGGGCCGAGTGGCTCGGGAAAGACAAGCATCCTGCGTCTGATGGCCGGCCTGACGTTGCCGGACCATGGCGAGGTGCGGGTCGCAGGCCAGTTATTGAGCGCAAGTAATGCCGATGCATGGCGGGCACGGTTGGGATGGATGCCGCAGGCGCCGCACTTTCTGACTGGAAGCCTGCGCGCGAACCTGATCCTCGGGCGGCAGGGCGATCTTGACCATGCACTCGGGGCTGCTGCCGCCGTGAATGTGGTCAAGACCCTGCCGCGCGGCCTGAATACCCGGCTTGGTGAAACAGGAGGCGGCTTGTCAGGCGGCGAGGCGCGGCGGATGACACTGGCACGCGCCATCCTTTTCGCGCCAGACCTGATCCTTGCCGACGAGCCAACCGCCGATCTGGACCCAGTCACCGCGCAGCTGGTGACCGAGGGGCTACTCACCGAGGCTGCAAGGGGTGCCACGCTGATCGTTGCCACCCATGATTCTACGCTTGCCGCGCGGATGGATAGGGTGATCGACCTTGGAGGTGCAGCATGAGGCATCTTTGGCTGATCCTCGGGCAGATCTGGCGCGACCAGCGCAGCGCGCTGATGCGCGGGGCGGCACTTATGGCCGTGGTGCTGGCGATGGGCGCGGCGCTGTTGGGCCTGTCTGGGTGGTTCATCACTGCTGCGGCGGCTGCAGGGCTGGCAGCGGCAGGGGCGACATTCGATGTCTTTCGCCCCTCCGCCATGGTGCGTTTCCTTGCACTTGGCAGGGCGGCGGCACGTTACGGCGAACGGCTTTTGACCCATGACGCCACCTTGCGCGCTTTGGAGAGCCTGCGGTTGCGGGTGCTCGGGGCACATCTGTCAGCGCCGCATGACCGGATGGTACGCATCCGAGGCGCGCAGGCACTGAACCGGCTGACGGCGGATATTGACGCGCTTGACGGTCTGCCGTTGCGACTGGCCTTGCCGGTGCTGTCGGGGGTCGCCGTTCTGGCCCTCGCCCTTGCCGTGTTGTGGGCGCTGAGCGGGCCGGTTCTGGCGATCTGGATCGTTGGTGGCTATGGGCTTGGGGCGGTTTGGATTTCGTGGCGGGCCGTAGGGGGCATGGTTCCGCTGTCGCGCCGGGCCGAAATGGCTGCACAGGCATTCCGCACGCGGCTGATCGACATGATCCGCGCAAGGACCGACTTGGCCGTTTACGGCCAGCTTGAGACACAATGGCAGGCTGTCCAGTCGGCCGAAGGTCGTCGCTTCGCCCTGTGCAGCGCGCTGAACCGGGCCGAACGGTGGGTTGGGATGGCGCTTTCGCTTTTGTCCACGATGGTTGCGGCGGTTGCGCTGGCCTTGGCGTTGACTGCCGCACAGGCGGGCACTTTGGCCCCTGCACTTGGGGCGATGGCCTTTTTCGCCGCTCTCGCCTTGGCAGAGCTGGTGGCGCCCCTGCGTCGCGCACTGTCTGATTTTGGCCGCATGGCCGATGCCGCCCGGCGGGTGGGTCGGGATGTGTCTTCTGCCTCCGTCACAGGAAGACCTGTCCCAGAAGGTGCAGTCGAGCTTGCCGTACAGGATCTGGCCCTGACACGGGCGGGCGGGCAAATCCCGATCATTGCGGGCCTGTCTTTTGCCCTCCACCCCGGGCAGACCGTCGCCCTTACTGGACCCAGCGGGTCGGGCAAATCGACGCTGCTGCTTGCGCTTGCAGGATTGCACCAACCGGCCGCAGGTCAGATTCATCTTGGCGGTGTTCCTGTCGGGGAATGGTCTGAACCGGGCCTCCGCTCTGTGCTGACCCTCTTGCCCCAGCGCAGCACGCTGATGGCTGGAACCGTTGCCGAGGCGCTGGCCCTGTCTGGCGCAGTGGGCGAGGCAGAGCTTTGGGAGGCGCTGCGCGCCGTCAGGCTTGACGCTGTGATTGCCGAGAAAGGTGGGCTTTCAGCCTGGTTTGGGCCAAGAGGTGCGGGACTTTCTGGGGGCGAGGCGCGGCGACTGACGCTTGCACGCGCCCTGCTGCGCCGCCCGAAGGTGCTGCTGCTGGACGAACCCACCGAAGGCCTGGACGACGCAACCGCCCGCGCCGTGCTGAGTGGCATTCGGGCTTTCCTGCCGCAGGCGGCCATCCTGATCGCTGCCCATCGACCGGCCGAGATCGCCTTTGCCGACCGGATCGTCGGCCTGAAATAACTTGTCACGCAGATACGACTTCTTGATCTGGATCAAGGCTGCGCCCCCCGATCGCCCCGATACATTCCGATATTGGAATTCGTGCCGGCCCGAGTCTCTGACAGGTCGCCGACCGATAACTGGAGCAAGAAACCATGGAATTCGGGATCGTCGAGCTGTCGCGGCTGCAATTCGCCATGACAGCCATGTACCACTTCCTCTTCGTGCCGCTGACGCTGGGACTTTCGATCATCGTGGCGATCATGGAGACCGTCTACGTCATGACCAACCGCCCGATCTGGCGGCAGATGACGAAATTCTGGGGCACGCTGTTCGGGATCAACTTCGTCCTTGGCGTCGCAACCGGCATCACGATGGAATTCCAGTTCGGCATGAACTGGAGCTACTACAGCCACTACGTTGGCGACATCTTCGGCGCGCCCCTCGCCATCGAAGGCCTGATGGCGTTTTTCCTTGAGGCCACCTTCGTGGGCCTGTTCTTCTTCGGCTGGGACAAGCTGTCGAAGGTGGCGCACCTGACGGTGGCGTGGCTGGTGGCCATCGGATCGAACTTCTCGGCGCTGTGGATCCTGATCGCCAACGGCTGGATGCAGAACCCGGTGGGCGCGGAATTCAATCCGCAGACAATGCGGATGGAGATGACCGATTTCTTCGCCGTCCTCTTCAACGAAGTCGCGCAGGCGAAGTTCGTGCACACCGTTTCTGCGGGCTACGTCACCGCGGCGGTATTCGTGATCGGCGTCTCGGCCTGGTATCTGCTGAAGGGCCGCCATATCGAACTGGCGCGCCGGTCGATCACTGTGGCGGCGGCCTTCGGCCTCGCCTCGGCCTTCTCGGTCGTTCTTCTGGGCGACGAGTCGGGTTATTCGGCCACCCACAGCCAGAAGATGAAACTCGCCGCGATCGAGGCGATGTGGGAAACGCATGAAGCGCCTGCGCCTTTCAATCTGGTGGGCTTCCCGGATCAGGAAGCGCGCGAAACGCATTACGCCATAGAGATCCCCTGGGCGATGGGCCTGATCGGCACGCGGTCGCTGACCACGGAAATCCCCGGCATCAACGATCTGGTGGCGCAAGCGGAGGATCGCATCCGTTCCGGCATCATCGCCTATGACGCGTTGATGCACATCCGCGAGGCCCGTGACGCCGCCGATCCGGCCATTGTAGGGACCTTTGAGGAGCATTCCGCCGATCTTGGCTTTGCTTTCCTCTTGAAGAAATACGTCGATGACCCGCGGCAGGCGACGGAAGAGCAGATCGTCGCCGCGTCGAACGACACCGTGCCGCAAGTCGCGCCGCTGTTTTGGGCCTTTCGGATCATGGTGGGTCTTGGCTTCGGGTTCATCGCCACCATGGCCTATTTCTTCTGGCGGTCGTCTTTCCGGGGCATGAACTATCCCCGCCCGGCGCTGTGGCTGGCGGTGGTGATGATCCCCGCGCCATGGATTGCCGCCGAAATGGGCTGGTTCGTGGCTGAGTTCGGTCGTCAACCCTGGACGGTCGATGGTGTGCTGCCCACGGCAATGTCGGTATCCGCGCTCTCGATCACCGAGGTCGCGCTGACGCTGGCGGGGTTTGTCACCTTCTACTCGGTCTTGTTCGTGATCGAGATGGGCCTGATGCTGAAATACATCCGCAAGGGCCCCTTCCAGGACGTGTCCGAAACCGAAGCCTGGGTTCAACGCCACAATGAACGGCTGGCTGGGCGCCGTAATGCCGACGCCATCGCACAACCCGAAATGATGCCTGCGGAGTAATCGCCATGATCCTGCATGAACTTCTAAGCTACGAATTCCTCCGCGTCGTCTGGTGGCTGCTGCTGGGTGTGCTGCTGATCGGCTTTGCCCTGACCGACGGTTTCGACATGGGGGTGGGCGCACTGCTGCCCTTTGTCGGCAAGACCGATGTTGAACGCCGCGTAGCGATCAATACCGTCGGCCCGGTGTGGGAAGGCAACCAGGTCTGGTTCATCCTTGGCGGTGGGGCGATTTTTGCCGCCTGGCCACCGCTCTATGCGGTCTCTTTCTCTGGCTTCTATCTTGCGATGTTCGTCGTTCTTGCGGCCTTTATCGTGCGGCCGGTCGCGTTCAAGTACCGCTCCAAGCGCGACGACCCGCGCTGGCGTAACGCCTGGGACTGGGCATTGTTCGCCTCAGGTGCCGTGCCTGCGCTCCTATTCGGCGTGGCCGTCGGCAATGTGATCCAAGGCGTGCCGTTCCACTTCACCGACGACTTGCACACGATCTATGAAGGCGCGTGGTACATCAAGTTCATCGGCCTCTTGGATCCGTTCTCGATCCTCGCTGGCGTTGTCTCGCTGTCCATGCTTGTCATGCATGGCGGGGCCTGGCTGACGCTCAAGGCGGAAGGCGAGGTACAACGCCGCGCCCGCGCCATCGGATCGGTGGCGGCGTTGGTGGCAGTTTCTGCCTTTTCCCTGGCCGGTGTCTGGATGGCCTTCGGGATCGAGGGCTACCGCATCGTCGGTGATTACGTCACCGGCGGCCCATCGAACCCCCTTCACTTCGAGGTTGAAAAGACGGCTACATGGCTGACCGCCTACAGTGACCGGCCATGGATCATCATCGCCCCAGTGATGGGCGCTCTCGGCGGACTTCTGACCTACCTTGGCCTGCGGGCCGGGCGCGAGGTGTCCACGCTGCTCTTCTCCAAGATGGCGATCCTTGGTGTGATCTCTTCGGTCGGGCTGACGATGTTTCCCTTCATCATGCCCTCGTCCAGCGATCCGCAATCTTCGTTGACCGTCTGGAATTCGTCCTCCTCGCACCTGACGCTCTTCATCATGCTGGTCGTGACGGTGATCTTCATGCCGCTGATCCTGACCTACACGGCATGGGTCTACCGTGTCCTCTGGGGCAAGGTGATCGAGGCCGATGTCACCGACAACTCTCACTCCGTCTACTGAAAAGGATCTGACATCATGTGGTATTTCGCCTGGATCCTCGGCCTTCCGCTCGCCGCCATCTTCGCCGTGATGAACGCGATGTGGCTGGAGCTGAAGGAGGATGAAAAGCTTCTGAACCGCGACGGCCCCACACCGGCGCGTCCCGCGCGGGGCTGATCCCCCGCGCAACGACCGGCAGGGCGGCCCTCCCTCCGCCCTGCCGGAACTCCTACCTCGATGGAACCACCCCATGGACGCCCTCAACACAGCAGCACAGCCGAATACCGCACCGGCTGTCCGGATCGCGCATTACCCGGTCACCTTCTTTGCCATCGGCATGGGGATGATGGGCCTGACCCTTGCTATACGCGGGGCCGAGCATGCTTTTGGGCTGTCGCGGCTGGTCTCGCCATGGGTGCTTGGCCTCTCTGTCGTGCTGCTTTGTGCTGTGGCCGTCGGCTATGCCGCCAAGGCGCTGGCCCATCCGGCCGAGGTCAAGGTCGAATGGAAGCACCCGGTCCGCATCGCCTTCTTTCCGGCGATCTCGATCTCGCTTCTTCTT
>Ga0075157_10001412_pt1 | contig 15039 bp, 12 predicted proteins | sample JI81BgreenDNA_FD_70967 | JGI IMG/M metagenome (GOLD analysis project Ga0075157, IMG submission 70967) | Wastewater effluent complex algal communities from Wisconsin, to seasonally profile nutrient transformation and Carbon sequestration -... | ecosystem: Engineered > WWTP > Effluent > Algae...
CGCAGCAGGTCGGTCTCGCGCGTGCCCGGGGCGCCACCGCGCACCGCCACACCGGCCGTGGCGCCCTGCGGGCACAGCACCACGGTGCAGCCGGTGGGCCGGCCCGGGTGGGTGAAGTGGCCCACCGACAGCCCCGCCACGTCGGTGAGGCTGCCCGGTGCGAAGCCCGCGGGGGTCATGCGGACCCCGTCAGGCAAACACGCCCGCCGTGTCCTGCATGCGGGCGCTGACCTCGCCGAGGTGGTGCAGCGTGTCGCCGAAGCTCATCTCGAGCATCGTCAGGCGCTTGAAGTAGTGGCTGGCCACGTACTCGTCGGTGACGCCGATGCCGCCGTGCAGCTGGATGCACTGCTGCCCCACGAAGCGCATGCTCTGGCCCAGCTGCACGCGCGCCTGCGACACCGCGCGGCGGCGCACCGGCGCCGGCTCGGCCAGCTTCAGCGTGGCGTAGTAGCTCATCGAGCGGCCCAGCTCGAGCTGCATCTTCACATCGGCGATGCGGTGCCGCAGCGCCTGGAACGACGCGATGGCCACGCCGAACTGCTTGCGCGTGTTCATGTACTCGACGGTGATGGCCGTCAAGCGGTCCATCAGGCCGACGGCCTCGGCGCACTGCGCAGCCAGGGCCACGTCGACGGCACGCTCCAGGGCGGCGTGCCCGTCTTCGGTCAGCACAACGGCCGGGGTGGCGGCCAGCGTCAGCTCGGCGCTGCGGGCGCCGTCCTGCGTGGGCGTGCCGCGCACGGTCAGCCCGGCCGCACCGCGCTCGACCAGGAACAGGCCGATGCCGGTGGCATCGTCCACGGCGCCGCCGAGGCGCGCGGGCACCAGGAAGGCGTCCGCCTCGTCGCCGGCCGGCACCACGCTCTTGGCGCCGTCGATCACCCAGGCGTCGCCCTGGCGGCGCGCCGTGGTCTGCACGTGCCACCAGCGGTAGCGTGCGGCCCGCTCCTGATGGGCCAGCACCACCAGCGCTTCGGCGGCGGCCATGCGCGGCAGCCAGGCGGCCTGCACCGCCTCGGGCGCGGCCGACATCAGGGCCGGGGCCACCAGCGCGCCCGCGGCCCACGGCGCGTTCACCAGGCCGCGGCCCAGTTCCTCGGCCACCACCATGGCCTCCACCGGGCCCATGCCCAGACCGCCGTGGGCCTCGGGAATCACCAGCCCGGCCAGCCCCAGCTCGGCCAGTTCGCCATACACCGCGCGCGTCGCGCCACCGGCCTTGGCCAGCTGGTGGCGGCGCTCGAAGCCGAAGCCCTTCTCGACCCAGCGGGCCACCGCGTCGCGCAGCGAGACCTGGTCGTCGGAAAAGTCGAAGTCCATGTCGTGCCCTCCTCAGCTGCCCAGAACGGTCTGCGCCACGATGTTGCGCTGCACCTCGTTGGAGCCGCCGTAGATCGTGGTCTTGCGCATGTTGAAGTACGTGCCGGCCAAGGGCGCGCAGTGGGCCGCACCCACGTGGTCGCCCTGCCAGCCCGCCTCCATGGCCTCGTGCACGAACGGCAGCGTGTACGGGCCGGCCGCCAGCATCATGAGTTCGGTGTAACGTTGCTGGATCTCGCTGCCGCGGATCTTCAGCAGGCCCGCCACGTCCAGGCTCTGCTTGCCGCCCTGCTCGGCCGACAGCACGCGCAGCACCATCATCTCCAGCGCCACGATGTCGACCTCCAGCAGCGCCACCTGGTCGCGGAAGCGGGTGTCGTTCCACACGCCCTCGGCCTTGGCGATGCGCTTGAGGCGCTCCAGTTCGCGCTTGGCGCGGTTCACGTCGGCGATGTTCGTGCGCTCGTGGCTCAGCAGGTGCTTGGCGTAGGTCCAGCCCTTGTTCTCCTCGCCCACGAGGTTCTCCACCGGCACCTCGACGTTGTCGAACCAGACCTCGTTGACCTCGTGCTCGCCGTCCAGCAGGATGATCGGCCGCACGGTGATGCCGGGGCTCTTCATGTCGATGAGCAGGAAGCTGATGCCGGTCTGCGGCTTGCCCTCGGTGCTGGTGCGCACGAGGCAGAAGATCCACTCGCCGTACTGGCCCAGCGTGGTCCAGGTCTTCTGGCCGTTGACGATGTACTTGTCGCCCGAACTTGTGGCGACCCGTTCGGCGCGGCACTTCAGGCCCGCCAGGTCGCTGCCGGCGCCGGGCTCGCTGTAGCCCTGGCTCCACCACACCTCGCCACTGGCGATGCCGGGCAGGAAGCGCTCCTGCTGGGCCCGCGAGCCGAAGGCCATGATGACCGGCGCCACCATGATGGGGCCGAAGGGCACCACGCGCGGCGCACCGGCCAGGGCGCACTCTTCCTCGAACAGGTGGCGCTGGATGGCATTCCAGCCCGGGCCGCCGAACGCCTTGGGCCAGTTCCAGCCCAGCCAGCCCTGCTTGCCGAGGATCTTCGCCCAGCGCTGCAGGTCGTCGCGCGACAGGCGCAGCGCGTTGTGCACCTTGTGGCTGAGGTCGGCCGGGAGGTTCTTCGCCACCCATTCGCGGATGTGGGCGCGGAACTCGAGTTCTTCCGCGGTGAAGTTCAGGTCCATGCGGGCGTCTCCAGGGGTCCCACGGGGTCAACGGCCCCGTCGGGGTCATTATCCGCACGACCGTTCGATGGCTGCGGTCGCCCGGGCGACAACCCCATGGCCCCTCACGTGGCCTGGCCGGGGGCTCCGCTCAGGCCCCCTCCGGACGGACCCGCGCCCGCCACAGGCGCCACACCGTGATGCCGTTGGTGACGGCCAGCACGACTTCCAGCAGGGTGCCCCCGATGGACCCCACCATCACGTTGTGCACCACCCAAAGCAGCGTGCCCACCAGCATCACCAGCCGCATGGCCAGCCCGCGCAGGAAGAACAGGGCCGTGGTGCCCAGACAGGCCGACACCACCGGCAGCAGCGAGATGGGGCCGCTGTAGAGCCAGGCCCCGGCGGCCAGATGCGCCGCCACGAAGCCCAACCCCACCGAGCGCCAGCGCCAGCGCAGGGCCGCCAGCGACCGGGCCAGCGACAGCAGCGTGCTGGCCGTCGCCACCGGCTGCCCCAGCAGCGCGAAGTGCAACGCGTAGGCGGCGCACTCCAGCGCCATGTAGACGATGAAGCGCCGCTCGTCGCGCTGCGCAAAGCACAGCACGCCGAACACGAAGGCCAGCACCCCCACGGCCTGGGCCGGGGTGGCCCAGTCCAGCCCCGAGAAACCACCCAGTTCGACGCCCACCCCGCCGCCCACCCCGCTCACCGGCACCCTCGACTCCCCGAGACGCCCTCGCCCATCGCCGTCGGACCCCGGGCGGACAAACGAGGTTGATTTGAACCACGCATCGCATATTATCGGAACGCTGTTTCAACACTGGGCGACCGCCCCCTGGTTCATGTCCACTGTTTCGTCCCCGCTGCGCGTGGCCGCCTTTGGCGAATGCATGCTCGAGTTGCAAGGCCCGCCGTTCGGCGCCCCGGGCGAACTGCGCATGGGCCAAGGCGGCGACACGCTGAACGCGGCGGTGTATCTGGCGCGGTGCGGGAAGGCCCGTGGCCTGCAGGTGGAGTACGCCACCGCCCTGGGCGATGACCGTTTTTCCACCGCCATGGCCGAGCGCTGGCACGCCGAAGGGGTGGGCACGGCGCTGATGCGGCGCCTGCCCGGCCGGTTGCCGGGCCTGTACTGGATCGAGACCGATGCGCAGGGGGAGCGGCACTTCAGCTACTGGCGCGACCGCGCTGCGGTGCGCAGCTACTTCGACGCCCCGGCCGGCGACACTCCCCTGGAGCAGGCGGCTCCCACGCTCGACGCGCTGCACTTCAGCGGCATCAGCCTGGCCATCCTGCCGCCCGAAGGCCGCGATCGCCTGCTCGCCGTGGCGCGTGTCGTCCGGCGACGCGGCGGCATGGTGTCCTACGACAACAACCATCGACCTCGGCTGTGGCCCGACGTGACGGCGGCGCGTGAAGCGGCACAGGCGGCCCTGGAGGTGGCGACGCTGGCCTTGATGACGCTGGACGACGAACAGACGCTGTGGGGCCTGGCCGATGCGGCTGCCGCGCTTCGACGCACGCTGGCCCTGCCGGTGCCCGAAGTGGTGGTCAAGCGCGGGGTGGACGCCACCGTCGTGCGCAGCGCCGAAGGCCGCTTCATCGAGGTGCCCACGGTGCGCGGGGTGCACGTGGTCGACTCCACGGCGGCGGGCGACTCATTTGCGGGCGCGTACCTCGCAGCGCGCCTGACGGGCGCCGATGAGACCACCAGCGCCGCGGCGGGCAACCGGCTGGCCGCCCGGGTGGTGCAGCACCGCGGCGCGCTGATTCCGCACGAGGCCATGGCCGACCTCTGACCCGCGGTCGAGGCGCCTCGCCCGGCCGCAGGCCGCCCGATCAAGGCCCGATCAAGGCGCCAGTGACGCCCATCCCGCCCGCGGCGCGAGGGTTTCGCGGTCCCAGGCCTCAAGCACAAAGGGCCGCGACGTGGCCCGGCGCAGCGGCAGCCCCTCCACCTGGGCCTCGTCGTCGATGATCCTGGGCAGAGGACCGGCGGCGGGCCGCCCCACCCCTTGCAGGATGCGCCGGTCGATCGGGTCGCGGTCCCAGGGCCGCGACCCCACGAGGGCCGGCAGAACGGCTTCCAGTTCGGCGGCCGGCAACACGGGCAGGCGCGGGGGCAACAACGGCCGATCGACCGCCGGCGCCACCGTCACCGCCGCGTCGGCCGCGCGGTAGCGCCCCTGAAGGGGTGCCGCCGAGCCGTCCACGCGCCAGGCGAGGTTGTCGTGCAGGTGCAGCTCCAGGGGCGCATCGCCGCCCAGGCCGAACAGCGGCGTCTGCGGGTCGGTGTCGGGCCCGTGGCGCAGCACGTTGCCGACCACCGCCAGCTGCCCCACCTGATGCGGCTGCCCGGCCCACTCGCCGGCCCACAGGTTGTAGTGCACCGCACGCCGGCCGGGGTTGACGATCAGGCTGTTCACCACGGCACCCCGCGTGCCGCCCTTGAACAGCGGATTGCGCTCGCGGTTGCTCACCCACACGTTGCCCAGCAGCAGCACGCCGCTGGCGTTGTCGTGCACCAGCGTGCCCTTGCTGTGCTCGCCCTTGGGGTGGACCGAGTCGGAGAGCCCTTCGGCGATGAGGTTGTGGCTGAAGGTGATGCTGTGGCTGGTGGCCCGGCGCCAGGCCTCGGGGCCGTCGCCGCTGAAGCGCGGACCGCTGGACGAGAGGTTCTCGTCGGTGGCCCAGGTGAAACTGCAATGGTCGATGATGACATGATGGGCACCGCCCAGCGTGCCCAGGCCGTCGTGGTCGGGCCCGCTGCGGCGCGCTCGTCCATAGGCGCCCGGCCGGATGGCGATGTGCTGCACGATGACGTCATGCGTGGCGATGTCCAGTCCGCCGCGCACCAGGGTGATGCCCGGCGAGGGCGCGGTCTGTCCGGCCACGGTGACGAAGGGCTGCGCCAGGCGCAGCGTCTGACCGCCCAGGTCGATGACGCCGCCCACCTCGAAGACGATGGTGCGCGCACCCGGCGCCTCCAGCGCTGCCCGCAACGATCCCGGCCCGGAGGCGGCCAGCGTGGTGACCCGCTCGATGCGGCCGAAGCGCCCGCCCATCGTGCCCACGGCCCAGCCCGCCGACACGAACTGCGCCGGGTGCAACGCCGAGCGACGGGTGTCGGCCGACGGGGGCGGCACGCGGCTGCAGTCCGGCCCCGGGGGGAGACGGGCGGCGTCAGGCCATCCGGCCCCCGCCAAGCCCTGCACCACCAGGCCCGAGAACACGCAGGCCCCGCGCGGGCCCAGGTGCGTGCGGTCGAAGCGCGGGTCGCCCGGCGGGCCCTGCGCCAGTTCGTCGGCCGCGGCAGACCCCATCGCCACGACGGCGCGCTGGCTCAGGGCATGCAGGTCGATGGCGCGCACGCCCTGCGCCTTCGCCACCTGCAACGCCGCCTGCGCCCACCGCGCCAGGTCGTCGACATGCCGCCCTTCGCGGAACGCGCGACGCACCAGCGGCGACAGCAGCACCGGCGTGGCCCCGGCGGCCCGAAGCTCCTGCACGAACCGGGCGAGGTTCTGCGGGTACTCGGTGGCCAGGTCGGTGCTGCGCCCGGGCTTGCCCGGCTGGTCGTTGTGGCCGAACTGGACCAGCACGGTGGCGCGTGTGCCCGCCGGGCTGGCGGCGATCCGGGCCAGCACGCGGTCCCACAGGCCTTCGCTGCGGTAGCTCAGCGTGCTGCGGCCGCCGCGGCCCAGGTTCAGGCAGTCGGCCACCGGGGCCAGGCGGGCGCACAGGGCATCGCCATACCCGGTCTCCGGCGCCAGGGTGGAGTCGCCCACCAGCAGCACCAGGGGACGAACGTCCTGGGCTGCTGCAGGCCCACCCGTGCCGGGGCGCACGGCGGGCCCGGGCGGCCCGGCGGTGCAGCCAACCAGCAGGCCGGCCACCACCATCCAGCCGGCCTTCCGCATCAGAACGTGTACTCGGCCGTCAGGCGCAGCGCCCGGCCCAGCACGTCGACGCTGCTGGTGAGGTAGCCGTTGTAGCCGTTGTGGTTGGTCTGCGGCGGGTTCTTGTCGAACAGGTTGCTGACCGCGGCCCCAAGCCTGAGCCGCTCGATGCCCGTCCAGGACACCGACAGGTTGTACTGCTCGTAGCTGGCCACGTCGCGCGGGCCGCTGGTGCCCGCGCCGGTGCGCGCGGGCAGGTTCTGGTCGCGCACGCGGCTCTGGTAGCGCTGCGAAAGCTGGACCCGCCAGTCTTCGCTCTGCCAGGCCACGCTCGCGGTGTGGCGCCAGCGGTGGTTCAGGCCGCGGGTGGCGTTGGACAGCCCGGCGTTCGGGTTCACTGGCACCACGTCGTTGTACTGCCCCAGGGCCGACACCCAGCCCCCGCCGGCCACCTCGGGACTGCTGGCATCCCAACGCGTGAGGTAGGCGATGTCGATGGCCGCCGTCAGCCGGCCCCAGGCGGCCTTCGGCGTCTGCGCCGACAGGCTCACGTCCAGGCCTGCCGCCCGCACCTTGCCCAGGTTGCCTGGCGCGTTGAACACCGCATTGATCGACAGCGTGCCGTCGGCTTCGCGGCGGAAGAGGTCGGTGTAGAGCGACGGGTTGTTCAGGATGAACGTGATGGCCCGGTTGCCGATGATGTCGTCGATCTGCGTCTGCCAGTAGTCGACCGAGGCCGACACGCCCCGCATCGGCTCGAAGGCCAGGCCGAGCGTCAAGCTGCGGCTCTTCTCGGGGCCGACGTTGGCGTTGCTGGGCACCTTGGTGATCTGGAACCGGTCGTTCAGGTTGCACACCTGCTCCACCGTGTAACCCCGGGCCGGCGCGTCCACCCCGTTGACCTGCGGGCAAAGCACCGGGTCGTCGAAGGTGTTCATGGCCGTGCGCTCGGTCTCCTTGCTGTAGATCTCGGGCAGCGAAGGCGCGCGGAAGCCGGTGTTGGCCGAGCCCCGAACCACCACGTTGCGCGCCGGTTGCCAGCGGAAGGCCAGTTTCGGGTTGACGGTGGTCTCGTCGAGGTCCTTGTACTGGTCGGCCCGCAGCGCCGCGTTCACCGAGAAGGTCTTCGTCAGCGGCATCTCCAGCTCCAGGAACGCGGAGAGGATGTCGCGGCTGATCTTGTTGGCGCTGCTGCTGCGCGCACCGGAAGCCTGGGCGTCGCCGCCCAGGATGTCGATCTGGTTGTTCAGCGAGGCGATGGGGTCGTTGCTGGCCAGGCCGATGGCCTCCCAGCCGTCCTTGCGCACCTCGGCCCCCGCGGCCAGCACCGCGCCCCCGCCGCCGAGCTTGAACACCTCGCGGCTGGCCGTGAGGTCGACGCTCGTGTTCGTGGCCTTGTGCAGGCGGAAGGTCTGGCCCGCCAGCGCGGCCTGCTGCAGCAGCGCCAGCCCGGCGGCGTCCTGCAGGCCGAAGGGGTTCAGCCGGGGGTCGAGAAACAGCGTGGTGCCCGTGGCGCCCACGGTGGCGACGGTGCTGGCGCGCAGCCAGCCCTTGCCGGCGCGGGTGTCGCGCGAGCTCCAGCCGTGGTTCAGGCCCAGGGTGTAGTCCCAGCCCGCAACGGCCCCTTCCAGCGTGAGCACCGCACGTTCGTTGGAATGGAAGTCCTCGCGCTGCCGAGGACCGGCATCGTCCACCGACCACAGTGCGTCGATGGGCCGTCCCCCGAGGTTCAGGCCCGGCACCGCCGGCACGCGCCCGTTGCCAGGGTAGTAGGGGTGGGCGCTGGTCAGCCGCACCGTGACCGGCGTGGCCAGGTTGTTCTGCAGCACCATGTACTCGGCGTAGTTGTATTCGGCGCTCAGGGTGTGCTCACCCAGGGCCAGCGTGCCGCGGGCGTACAGCGTCGTGATGTCGTTGCCGTTGCCCAGCGCCGTGTAGGTGTCGTTGGCGTCGAGCCAGCAGGTCTGCCGGCCGCTGGCCGTGCTGGGCTGCGAGAACGGCGCCAGGCAGCCGGCCCCGAACAGCGGGTTGTAGCGGATGGTGCGTTGGGCGGCCACCGGGTTGGTGGGGTCTGTGAAGTTCGCCGGCGTGGCATTAGCCCCCTGCGCCGGCGCGGTGCTGATGCCCAGCGCGTTCAGGGCGCTGCCGTCGATCAGTTCGGGCCGCTCCTCGCGCAGCAGGATGGTGCGCTTCTGCATTTCGCCGGCCACGTACACGTTCCAGCCCTGCGTCGAGAGATCGCCCAGGCCGCCGATGAAGCCCAGGCTCTGGTAGTCGCCGCCGCCGCGGCGCTCGGGCTCCATGGCTTCGAGCTTCAGGCTCAGGCCCTGGTAGGTGCGCTGCGTGTAGAAGGCCTGCACACCGGCAATGGCGTCCGAGCCATAGGCCGAGCTGGCCCCATCGCGCAGGATCTCCGTGCGGCTCACCGCCATGCGCGGCATCACCGACACCGCCACGTACTGGTTGGTCAGCGGCTCCTTGGCCAGCCGGCGCCCGTTGAGCAGCGTGAGCGTGCGCATCGGGCCGAAGCCGCGCAGGCTGGTCATGGGCCCGGCGGTGCCGCCGAAGGTGCCCAGCGAACTGGCCTGGGGCAGCTCGAGCATGAAGTCCTTCAGCTCGGTGTGGCCGCGGGCGTCGAGTTCTTCGGTCCGCACCACGGTGACGGGCAGTGCGCCCTCGGTGGCCACGCGCTTGATCAGCGAGCCGGTGATCTCCACACGGCTGCCGCCATCGCTCTGCGCGCCAACGGGCGCCGCGGCAAAGGCGCAAAGCGCCAGCGCGATCGGGGAAAGGGCGGGGGAAAGGGACGCCGGCACGCGGCGGCGTGCGGGCACGGCAGGTCGAAAGTCCATGGGCTTGTCTCCAGAAGTCTTGGATTTGAGGGCCCGTGGCAGATCCACCGGCCGTGGCCGGCGCGCGCAGGGCGCCGGCCCACGACAGCCGGCACGCCACAGGGCGGCCGGCCCATTGAGAATCAGGTCGTCAGGTAATCGTCGCGTCGGGGAGAGAACTGGTCGAGCAGCACGCTGCCTGGCTCCAGCGCCACCACGCCGTGCATCGTCAGACGCGGGGCGACGAAGGCGTCACCCACCCGCAGGACGCGCTTGACGCCCCCCACCTCGGCTTCAAAGGCGCCGGCCAGGCACACCGCAATCTGGTCGTGCGCGTCGTGCGCGTGCGGCGTGCCCACGGCGCCCTGGTCGAACTGCACAAGCACGCTCATCAGCTCGGGCGTGTGGCCCACGATCTTTCGGCGGATGCCACCGCCCAGCTCTTCCCAGGGCACGGAGGCGGCGTCGAAGTACGGCGAGGCAGCGGTCACGGGATGTCTCCGGATCAGCGATTCGCCGTGAATGTACCAAGCGTCAATTGAAAAAGAAACGCTGGTTCACTAAATAGAAACCATGATTCTGAAACACGGTTCCATTCTGCTAGCCTCTCGGCCGAACCCTGAACGGAGCACCCGACCATGGACATCCGCCAACCCGTGCACAGCGAGCACGCCAAGACCCTGGACACCGACGGCCTGCGCCGCCACTTCCTCGTGGAGAGCCTGTTCGTCCCGAACGAAGCGACCCTCACCTACAGCCAGATCGACCGCATCATCGTCGGCGGCATCCACCCGGTGGACAAGGACGTGCGCTTCGCGCCGGAACTGGGCCGCCACACCGGCACCACCTTCTTCCTGGAGCGCCGCGAGCTGGGCCTGATCAACATCGGCGGCGGCGCCCTGGTGATCGCCAACGGACAGACGTACGAGGTGGGCCCGCGCGAGGCGCTGTACATCGGCCAGGGGGCGAAGGACATCGTCTTCCGCAGCCTCGATGCCCTGCAGCCCGCCAAGCTGTACTTCAACAGTGCGCCGGCCCATTGCCACTACCCGAACCGCAAGGTGACCCTGGCCGAGGCCAGCCCCGAGACCCTGGGCGACCCCAAGACGAGCAACCGTCGCACCATCCACAAGTTCCTGGTGCCCAGCGTGCTGCCCACCTGTCAGCTGCTGATGGGCATGACGCAGCTGGAGCCCGGCAACCTGTGGAACACCATGCCCTGCCACACCCACGCGCGGCGCATGGAGGTCTACTTCTACTTCGACATGCCGGCCGACGGCGTGGTGTTCCACCTCTGCGGCGAACCCACCGAGACGCGGCACATCGTGGTGCGCAACGAGCAGGCCGTCATCTCGCCGTCCTGGAGCATGCATTCGGGCGTCGGCACGCAGGCCTACACGTTCATCTGGGGCATGGTCGGCGAGAACCAGGTGTTCTCCGACATGGACCACGTGCCCATGACCGCCCTGCGCTGAACCGGAGCCCGCCATGATCCTCCAGAGCTTCGAGCTGGCCGGCAAGGTGGCCATCGTCAGCGGCTGCGACACCGGGCTGGGCCAGGGCATGGCCCGCGCCCTGGCGCAGGCTGGCGCCGACATCGTGGGCGTCAACGTCTCGGCCCCCGTCGAGACCCAGCGCCAGGTGGAGTCGCTCGGGCGGCGCTTCCTCGATCTGCGCGCCAACCTGGCCGACATCGGCTGCATCGAGCCCCTGGTGGCCGAAGCCCGCGCCTGGGGCGGGCGCATCGACATCCTGGTCAACAACGCCGGCATCATCCGCCGCGAAGATGCGCTGAAGTTCACCGAGAAGGACTGGGACGACGTCGTCAACCTGAACCTCAAGACGGTGTTCTTCTTCTCCCAGGCCGTGGCGCGCCAGTACATCGCGCAGGGCCAGGGCGGCAAGATCGTGAACGTGGCCTCGATGCTGTCGTTCCAGGGCGGCATCCGCGTACCCAGCTACACGGCCAGCAAGAGCGGCGTCATGGGCATCACGCGGCTGATGGCCAACGAGTGGGCGGCCCACGGCATCAACGTCAACGCCATCGCACCGGGCTACATGGCCACCAACAACACGGCGGCCATCCGCGCCGACGAGAAGCGCAACGCCGCCATCCTCGAGCGCATTCCCGCCGGACGCTGGGGCCAGCCCGACGACCTCGCCGGGCCCGTCGTGTTCCTGGCCAGCCGCGCCAGCGACTACGTCAACGGCTACACCGTGGCCGTGGACGGCGGCTGGCTGGCTCGCTGAAGGCGCACCGTGTACGAGAACCGCCGGCTCGGGTTCCTCTTTGTCCTGCCGTTCGTGCTGGGGGTGGTGCTGTTCAAGCTCTTCCCCTTCGCGATGAGCTTCGCGTTGAGCTTCACCGAATACGACGTGATGGACCCGCCCCGCTTCGTGGGTCTGCAGAACTACCGCGAGCTGGCTCTCGAAGACCCGCTGTTCCGCCAGAGCCTGGGCGTCACGCTGTGGTTCGCCGTGCTGGCGGTGCCGCTGCGCGTGGGCTTTGCGCTGTTCATCGCGCACGTGCTGAACTTCCGCCTGCGCGGCATCAATTTCTTCCGCTCGGCGTTCTACCTGCCCAGCATCCTGGGCGGCTCCATCGCGGTGGCGGTGCTGTGGCGCTTCCTGTTCGCGCGCAACGGCCTGGTCAACGGCGTGCTCGGGCACTTCGGGGTCGAGCCCATCGCCTGGCTGGCCGACGAACACTACTCGATGTGGACCATCGTTCTGCTGTTCACGTGGCAGTTCGGATCGGCCATGGTCATCTTCCTGGCGGCGCTGCAGAACGTGCCGCAGAGCCTGTACGAAGCCGCGGAGATCGACGGCGCCAGCCGCAACCAGCAGTTCTGGCGCATCACGGTGCCGCTCATCACGCCGGTGATCTTCTTCAACCTGATCATGCAGATGGTCAACGCCTTCCAGGAATTCAACGCGCCTTACATGGTGACCGAAGGCGGCCCGCTGTCGAGCACGTACGTGCTGGCGCTGTACATCTACGACCAGAGCTTCCGCTACTTCAATCTGGGCTACGGCTCCGCGTTGTCGTGGGTGCTCTTCGCCCTGGTGGCCGGACTGGCGGGGCTGAGCTTCTGGAGCCAGCGCTACTGGGTCTTCTACGCCGGTGAGAAGGAAGGCCGCAAGTGAGCGCCGCGCCCGCCCCCACGACCGCATCGCAACGCGGTTCGCCCTGGCTGCGCTACCTCGCGCTGGCCCTGGTCTCGGTGCTCATGCTCTACCCGCTGGTCTGGCTGGTGGGCGCCACGTTCAAGAGCAATGCCGAGATCTTCACCGAGATCGGCTTCATTCCCAGCCGGCTGTCGTTCGAGGCCTACGTCAAAGGCTGGAAGACCTCCACCGAGTACACGTTCGCCACCTACTTCCTGAACTCGTTCCTGATCACGGTGCCGCGCATCGTGGTCACCGTCATCAGCTGCGTGCTGGTGGCCTACGCCTTCGCGCGCTTCGAGTTCTTCGCCCGGCGCACGCTGTTCGCCGTCATGGTCGGCACCATGATGCTGCCGCTGATCGTGCTGCGGCTGCCGCAGTACCTCATGTTCCGCGAGGTGGGCCTGCTGGACAGCTACTGGCCGCTGATCCTGCCCAGTGCCTTCGCCACCGACACCTTCTTCGTGTTCCTGCTGGTGCAGTTCCTGCGCGGCATCCCTCGCGACATGGAAGAGGCGGCGATGATCGACGGCTGCAACGCGCTGCAGATGCTCTGGCACATCATCGTGCCGCTGCTCAAGCCGGCCATCATCAGCGTCATCGTCTTCCAGTTCATCTGGACGATGAACGACTTCATGGGCCCGCTGATCTACCTGGCCTCGGTCGAGAAGTACCCCGTGAGCCTGGCGCTGAAGATGAGCATCGGCGCCACCGAGGAAGTGGAGTGGGCCAACGTCATCGCCATCAGCGTGGTGGCCCTCATTCCCAGCGTGGTCGTGTTCTTCGCCGCGCAGAAGCATTTCATCGAGGGCGCCACGTCCTCGGGCATCAAAGGTTGACAGGAAGATGGCCGAGCTGAGCCTTCGAAAGGTCGAGAAGACCTACCCCAACGGCTTCAAGGCCGTGCACGGCGTGGACCTGGAGGTCCGCGACGGCGAGTTCATGGTGTTCGTCGGGCCCAGCGGCTGCGCCAAGAGCACCCTGCTGCGCATGATCGCGGGGCTGGAAAGCATCACCGCGGGTGAACTGGCCATTGGCGGGCGTCGCGTGAACGACCTGCCCCCCAAGGCGCGCGGCATCGCCATGGTGTTCCAGAACTATGCGCTGTACCCGCACATGAAGGTGTACGACAACCTCGCCTTCGGCCTGCGGCTGGCGGGCACGCCCAAGGCGCAGCTCGACCAGCGTGTGCGCCACGCAGCGCGGCTGCTGGAGATGGAGCACCTTCTGGATCGCTACCCCAAGCAGCTCTCGGGCGGTCAGGCCCAGCGCGTGGCGGTGGGCCGCGCCATCGTGAAGCAGCCCGAGGTGTTCCTGTTCGATGAACCGTTGTCCAATCTCGACGCCAAGCTTCGCGCCGCGATGCGCGTGCGACTGACCGAGCTGCACCGCACCCTGCGCGCCGAAGGCCGCCCCGCCACGGTCATCTACGTCACGCACGACCAGACCGAGGCCATGACCATGGGCGAACGCATCTGCGTGCTCAAGGACGGCGTCATCCAGCAGGTCGACACGCCCGTGGCGCTTTACCAGCGGCCGGCCAATGCCTTCGTGGCCGGCTTCATCGGCTCACCCGAGATGAACCTGCTGGCCGGCGAGCTGGTGGCGCTCGACGACGGTCCGGGGGTGCGGCTCGGCCAGCAGGTGCTGGCCCTGCCGGCGGCCCGCGCCGGCGGCCTGGGTGGCCGCCGCGGACCGGTCACCTTCGGCCTGCGCCCCGAGCACCTGGGCGCCGTGGGCCGCCCGGATGCCCTGCCGCTGCAGTGCACGCTGAAGTTCGTCGAGCACATGGGCAGCGAGGTCTACGTGAACGCCGACCTGGACGGGCTGGCCGTGTCGGCCCGCGTGCCCGCAGAGCAGGCGCAGGCCCTGGCCGAGGCACCGCGTGGCGCCCCCTGCACGCTGCATGCGTGGATGTCCCACGCCCACCTGTTCGACGCGCAGACCGGCGCGGCCCTGGCGTGACGGCACTTCGACCGCTGCCCCGCCGGGCGCTGCTGCTGGGCGGTCTCGCCGCCACCCTGGGCGTCGCCGCGCAAGGCCAGCCCGCTTCCACGGTGCTTCGGCTGTCCTGGTGGGGGGGCGGCGCCCGGCACGAGGCCACGCTGAAGGCCTTGCGCCTGTTCGAACAGCGTCACCCCGGGCTGCGCATCAAGGCCGAGTACATGGGCTTCCAGGGCTACCTGGAACGCCTCACCACGCAGGTGGCCGGTGGCACCGAGCCCGACGTCATGCAGGTGAACTGGGCCTGGCTGGCCATGTTCAGCAAGCGGGGCACGGGCTTCACCGACCTCGCGCCGCACCTGGCCCCAGGCACCGCCGCGCACTTCAGCGCCGACGACCTCGCCACCGGCACCGTGCAAGGCCGGCTCAACGCCCTGCCGGTGTCCTACACGGCGCGCGTGTTCCTGTGGAACCAGGGCACCTGGGACCAGCTGGGGCTGCCGCTGCCCACGAGCTGGGACGCCCTCTTCGCCGCCGGGCCGCGCTTTCGCAGTGCACTGGGCCCGGGCGCCTTCCCGCTGGACGGCGAGCTGTACGACATGGCGCTGCTGTCGCACGCGTGGGTGATGCAGACGCACGGTGTGCCTTTCATCGCCCTCGGCACGCCGCCGCGCGTGGCGATGAGC
>Ga0075157_10001413_pt1 | contig 15034 bp, 10 predicted proteins | sample JI81BgreenDNA_FD_70967 | JGI IMG/M metagenome (GOLD analysis project Ga0075157, IMG submission 70967) | Wastewater effluent complex algal communities from Wisconsin, to seasonally profile nutrient transformation and Carbon sequestration -... | ecosystem: Engineered > WWTP > Effluent > Algae...
AGGCACCGTCACGTTATCCCGCAACGATAGCTGGACTTTTGCCAACAATACCAGCAGTGGCTCGGGAGCGCTCACGGTCGGCGGTGTGGCGGGCACTCTTGTCGCGGGAGCTGGCAGCCAGGTGGTCACCATGTCAGGCACCCACGCCTACACCGGTGCCACCACGGTGGGACAGGGTCGGCTGAATCTAACGGGATCACTGACGTCCAACGTCACCGTCCAAGCCAACGGTCGCCTTTCAGGCACCGGCAGCACCACAGGCACTGTCACGATGGCGGCAAACTCCGGCTTTCTTCTCACCGGCGGAGCTACCCAGAATGGTCTGGTGGCAAATGGCGTGACGATCAGCGGAGCCACCACGGTTTCCTTTGGCAGCAATCCCACTCCGGACACAATCTATGATGTGATCACTTACGGCGCGGGTGGACTGACGGGATTCGGCAATCTTACCGCCGCATGGCGCGGGAGTTTGGCCCATGACATCGGCAATCAAAAGGTCGTCTTCACGACCGGTTCATCAGCCCTGAGAACCTGGACCACGACATCCGGCACCTGGGACAACACCGGGACGAATCTCAACTGGGCGGAGGGTGATCAGAAATTTTACGATGGCGATGACGCGGTCTTTGGCGACATCGCCGGCAATGCCACCATCACCCTCACGGGCAATATCGCGGCGTCTTCGGTGACCGTGCAAAACACGGCAAACAGCTACACCTTTGCGGGAGGATCGCTCACGGGGGCAGCCAACTTGATCAAGCAAAACACCGGTGCGCTGATCATCACCAACAGCAACAGCAACTCGGGAAGCGTGACCATCTCCGGCGGCATCGTTGATGTGGGTAACGGCGGCACTGCGGGGAACCTGGGCAGCGGAGCGATCTCCATCGCGGCGGGTGCTGAGCTGGTGGTCAACCGCTCCAATGCGATCACACTCTCCAATGTCATTTCCGGCAACGGACAAGTGACCAAAAGAGCGGCCGGGCGACTGACGGTGAATGGCAACAATGCGGCCAACGCGGTGCATTGGAATTTCACGGGCACCAACAACGGTGACATCAGCTTCGCGAATGCGAATGCGTTAGGCGGCGGAGGATCGACGATCACAGTGGCGGAAAATGCCAGCGGCAGCGCGTTTATCAATGGCACAGGCAACACCTCGCCCGTGGCCATCAGCCTGGGCAGTGGCGCTGCGTTCACGTGGAATGGTGCCACGGGGAATAGCAATACGATTACCGGCGTTTTGTCCGGCAGCGGCGCCTTGACCAAAGTCTCCGGTGAAACGCTGATTCTCTCCGGAGCGAACAGCTACACCGGCAACATTACGGTTTCCGCAGGCACCTTGCAAATCGGCGGCAGTGGTGTGCTGGGCGATGGCAGCTATGCCGGAAACATCGCCATCACCGGTGTGTTTGCGATGAACAGCAGCAGCAATCAAACGATATCGGGTACCATCAGCGGCGCGGGGCGTTTGGACAAAGCCAACAGCGGCATGCTCACCCTTTCCGGACCAAACACCTACACGGGTGGCACGGAACTCACAGGCGGTGTCTTGGCCGTGGATTCCCTCTCACGACTGGGCACGCGCACGGCGTCGTTGGACAACACCGGATATCTCGCCCTGAAGCAAGGTGCCACCTTGCGTTATACCGGCACCAGCAATGAAAGCACAAGCCGCCGTTTATACATGGACAATGGAGCAGCGACCATCGAGGTGGTGAATGCCGCGACCACACTGACATGGGACGATGACAGCAATATGCTCAAAAATGGAAACCTCACCAAAGCCGGTGACGGCACATTGGTGTTGGCAGACCCTCTCACCGGCGGCACGCAAACGATCACTGTGAATGGCGGGACCTTGCATCTCACCGGAGTGAACACCAACGGAGGAGCCATCGCGATCCAGGCCGGGCAACTGCGGGTGAGCAACGCCGGCCGACTGGGTGGCGGTGCCATTGCCAACAACGGACAACTGCAGTTCAGCTATGGCGGTGCCACCAGCGTGGTCGTGGGGCAAGCCATTTCCGGCACGGGCAGCATTGTCAAAACAGGGGCCGGCGCACTGTCCCTCACGGGATCTGTAACAAGCACGGGGCCCATCCAGGCGCTGGAGGGAACCTTGCGCTTGCAACAGGAACTCTCCGCTCCGGTGACCATTGCCGAAGGGGCCACTCTGGCCACAGGAACGAATGCGGCCATCGGCTTTGCCGCCACAGGTGTGACAGGATCACTGACGCTGGCCAGCGGATCGAACTCCGTTTTCCGCATCGACACCGGCACCAACCACGACCGTTTTTACATCGATCAGGATGACCAACTCACGATCTCCGGGCCTCACGTCATCACGCCGGTGGTGGTGGGCACTCCCGAGGCCGATGAAGCCTTTCCGGTGTTCGATTACGTGGGCACCTTGCAGGGGAATTTTTCCGATTTCCAATTGCCACCCGGCACACGTTTTGCCTTGGTGCACAATATCGAAAATACCTCCATCGACCTGGTCTATCAAGGGGGCGAGTTGCTTTGGGCGGGCGGCACGGGAGACTGGGACATCGATTTGTCACCAAACTGGACACTCGGCGGAAACAGCACGAACTTCTTCGCCGCGGATCGCGCTCTGTTCGATGATTCCGCCAGCACGGGAAATGTCAATCTGGTCGGCAGCATCGCGCCGTTCACGACGAAATTCCAGAACAGCACGCTGGCCTACACACTCAGTGGTTCGGCATTGTCCGGCAGTGGCTCTGTGATCAAATCCGGTGCCGCCACGACGACTTTCTTGATCCCCTCCGCCTACACGGGGACCACCACGGTGCAGGGTGGAAAACTCCGCATCGGCGATGGCGGCACGGTGGGAGACATCGGCACTGGTGCGGTGACGGTGGAAACCGGGGCGACGCTGGAATTCAACCGTTCGAACGCGGTGACGGGCGAGATCGATCTCGATTACAAAACCACGGCGAAGTTGCGTCGGGTGTCCGGTGCGGGAGATGTGGTGCTCACCGGCGGTGCCATTTTGTTCCACTACCCCGGTGGCGGACTTGGCTTCGCTGAGGCTAACAGTTGGGATCAATTTTCCGGCAGCCTGCGGGTCAAAGGAGGCTCGGAGTTCCGCACGATTCGCAACGGGGCCACGGCCATGGGCACGGGGCCGATTGTGTTAGGTGATGCCAGTGGCAGCGGCCACCTCGCGCAGATCGAAGGCAGTTGGACCTGGACCAATCCCATCGTATTGGAAGGTGCGGACAATACCATCATCAACCGCTCCAGTCCGATTGCGGGTGGTCGCATTCACAAGCTGCAAGGAATCATTTCGGGCAGCGGCGGCCTCAGGCTGCGCGATGCCGCCTCATCGATGACGGATGTGAACCGCGGGTATATCCTGACCGCTCCGAATACCCTCACGGGAACTCTCACTGTCGAATCCGGCGTGCCTGTGCGCGTGGGTGGAGTGCCAGGTAATGCCGACGTGTCACAACTGAATGCGGCGGACTCCGGCGCGCTCGGCACAGCCACGGTGATCAATCACGGCACCCTGACATTTTCCCGCACGGCCGCCCATACGGTGAGCAATGCAATCAGTGGCAGTGGTTCCCTGCGCATCGGCATCCCCGCGGCGGCCAACCTGGGTGACACTTCCCCCCAGGTGCTGACCTACAGCGGACAGGCCACCTACAGCGGCACCACCACGGTGAACAACGGCACTCTTTTGTTAGCCTCCGGCGCATCGATCGCCGGCAGCACTCTCACGGTGGCGCCATCCGGAATATTGGCGGGCGCGGGCACGGTCACTGCCGCGGTGCAGGCGGCGGGCACGGTTTCTCCCGGAACCGGGCTGGCGACCTTGACCCTGGGAGCCACCACTCTCAGTGGCAACTACGTGTGCGATGTGAGCGGCACAGAGTCGGATCGTTTGGTAACGGGTGACCTCAATCTCACCGGGTCCACTCTGCAGATCAACGGTACCCCCACGGCGGCGAGTTACACGATCGCCACCTACAGCGGCACCTTGACGGGCAGTTTCGGCGGCACATTACCGGAGGGCTATGCGCTTTCCACCACCACAGCGGGGGAGATCCGCTTGGTCCGGGCGGGCTCGGCATTCGACAGTTGGATCTCCGGGTTTTTCCCGAACGAAACCAATCCCGTCATCATCGGTCTGAACGCCGATCCGGATCAAGACGGCATCCCCAATGGCTTCGAGTTTGCCTTGAAAAACGGCAATCCCGCCCAAGGTCAGGGAACCGCCCTGCCCACCGCCACGCGCGTGGGCGACAACCTGATTTTCACCTTCGAGCGCGATGACCGAGCGAAGGGACCGAATGCAGGTGTGACCTTGACAGTGGAGGCCGGCGCCACCTTGCAAACATGGCCGAAGACCTACACCGTGGGCGATGCCTCACAGGCTCCTGTCATGATTACGCAAGACGGCGATGCCTGGCCGGACACGGTAACCGTGACCATTCCGCTCGAGGGAGCAGCCTCGCAATTCGCCCGTCTGAAAGTCACGCAGGCACCGCCCAACTAAATTGCACAAGATGCTGCTTGAGTGATTGACATCGGGCCTTTGCTTGGCTTGCATTTCCCCACTCTCATGTCACCATCACCTCGCACGATTTTAGTCACCGGTGGAGCCGGATACATTGGTTCGCACACCGTTCGCCTGTTAGCCGCCAGCGGGCACAAGATCGTTGTGCTCGACAACATGGTCTATGGGCATGAAGAAGCGATTGTGGATGCCAGCGTAACACTGGTGCCGGGTGATATCGGCGACCATGCCTTGCTACGCACCTTGTTCCGCGAACACGGATTTTCCGCCGTGGTTCACTTCGCGGCATATGCCTATGTGGGGGAATCCGTCACCGATCCTCTGAAATACTACCGCAACAACACCGCCGCGCCCCTCGCCTTGCTGGAGGTCATGCAGGAGTTCGGTTGCCAACAGTTTGTATTTTCCTCCACCTGCGCCACCTATGGCGTGCCCGAGCAAATCCCCATCACCGAGGCGACAAACCAACAACCGATCAATCCCTATGGCCGTAGCAAGCTGATGCTGGAATGGATCCTGGCGGACTGCGAAACGGCATGGGGACTGCGCGCCGCTTGCCTGCGCTACTTCAATGCCAGTGGCTGCGCGGATGATGGCGCCATCGGCGAAGATCACAACCCTGAAACGCATCTGATCCCGCGCGTCTTGATGGCGCTGACAGGAGAAGCGGGGCCGGTGCAGGTGTTTGGCACGGATTACCCAACGCCGGATGGCACCTGCATCCGCGATTACATTCACGTCGAGGACCTCGCTGCCGCTCATGCCAAGGCGTTGGACCACCTGGCTGGCGGCGAAGCCTCATTGAAAGTGAATTTGGGCACGGGCGTGGGCATCTCCGTAAAAGAAATCATCGCTGCGGTGGAGAAGGTCACAGGCCAGTCCGTGCCATTGGAGTATGCCCCGAGGCGCGCAGGCGATCCGGCGCAATTGGTAGCGGACCCCTCCTTGGCATGGGAAACGCTGCAATGGAAAGCCCAGCGCACCAACATCGAGGAAACAGTCCGTTCCGCCTGGAACTGGATGAACGGCCCCCGCAAAGGACGCTATCGGCGCTAATTTTTGGCACTTTCAGTAATTGCGATGTAATCACATTTTTTTGTTGCAAAAAATCTCCCTGTTGTTAATTTCTCCCAGTCAGCACACCTTTTATGAAAAAACCTAATCATTGCTCAGCGCTGCCGAAACATGTCCTTCGTGGATTTAGCTTGGTCGAACTTCTGGTCGTCATTGTCATTATGACGATCCTAATGACGATGGGAGCCATGGGCATTCGCAATCTCACCGGCGGCAAAGGAACTTCCACCGCGCTTGCCAATACCGAAGCGGTCTTCGCGGAGGCCCGCCAGACAGCGCTGGGCCGTGGAGCACCGGCACGCGTGCTGATCGACGCACGCGACATCAACGACCAGAACAACTACCTGCGTCGCATCGTCATCGCCGCGCAGGACATTGATCCCAATACGGGACTGCCGATCAGCAACCAGTGGAGCCTGCAAAGCCGCGGCTACACTCTGCCGGAAGGGGTTTTCTACAGCATGGACCTGAGCCGCTCGGCTGGAAACGGTGGCGCCGCCATGCAAGCGCAAAACATGACGCTTACCAAAACCACCGACAGCGGACAATACGTGATCTATGAATTCAACAGCCAAGGTCTCTGCACCACTCCGGGCGCCACATTTGTGATCGGCTCCGGCGCACGACCCAAAGGATCCGCCCCCATTGTCAACGGTGCGGCCAAACGCGACTTCGCTGGCTTTGCCATCTGGGGTAACGGCGAGACATCGGCCTTCCGCAACCCCGCCCAGATCGGTGACCTTTCCTCCATCAAAAACTTCTAACAATCCTTCTGTTTTCCCGTATGAAAAAATACCTACCCAAATCGCCCGCGGGCTTCACACTCATGGAGACGGTGATCGCCATCGGCGTGCTCGCCGTGATGTTGACCGCGTTCATGGCAGTCTTCGGGCCCGCCACCCGTGGCATCCGTCGCTCCATCAATGTGCAGGAGGCGGATCGCCTCACCAGCGCACTCGAAAAAGAACTTTCCACCAATCGCCCCCGTAACGGTGCCGTACCGGAAGCCACCACCGCTTTCCATAAGGCCTACGAGTGGATCCTGAATTCCCATCAAAACAACACCGTGGTGTTTGCCTATCAATATCGTGGCAACCCCAATCAACTGCGAAGCGATGGCACGATGGAGCCCTACACCCAACGCAGCGGCCAGGCAGGCAAAGATTATGTCGTGCAGCCCATGTTCCGCCGCCGCAGCGACACGTTGTTGGAGCAGGACCTCCGAGCCCTCCAAGGCCGCGTGTTTTTCGTCAAAATGACCCAACTGGTGTTTGACGGTGCCAATGGCCTGCGACTCGGCACCCCGGGAACGATCACGAACCCTCCTCAACCTGCCGGCTCGGTTGCTCTCACCGGTGCTGGTGCGGATGGCTTTCCCGAGGCGGTGATCCCCTTCACGGCGGAGTTCTACGAAATCCAGACGACAGACCCCAACTTCCTGCGGACGGGCGGTCGTTTCGATGTGGCCAACTACTCCAAGCCCATGTTCACCCGCAATCTCGCCGTTCGTCGCTAACCTTGATCAAAACCCAGAGTATGAAATCCTTTTCCCGCAATCAACACAACAAAGGCTTCACCCTCATCGAACTGATGGTGGCCATGGGCATCGCCATCATCATCATGGGCATGCTGGTCGGTATCACCAACGTCGCCATGGGTGCATGGCAGCGCAGTCGTGCGGAAGTCCGCGCGTCCCGCCAAGCCAAAGCCATGCTCGATGCGATGGCCAAAGACCTGGAGTGCCTGGTGGTGCGTTCCGGCAACGTCAACGAGTGGCTGTTCGCCCGCACGGAGCAAACAATGCCAGGCTCCACCCGCGACCGCAGCACCAATGCCGCGGAGTTCATTTTCTTCTCCGCCGCCACGGATCGTTACCGCGGCGGTGCCGGCACGGCCACCGATCTCGGCGGGGATGTTTGCACGGTCTCTTACAAACTGGCCTACCAGGATCCCTTGGAGGGACTGGACAACGCCAACTCGACCTTCGTGTTCTACCGCCAACTGCTGGATCCCCGTCCGACTTTTGACAACGTTCTCGGACGCACGGACCTGCGCGCGGCATTCATGGCCACTCCGGGGAACAATACCTTCGAAACACGCACCACCGCCGGAGGCAACAACACGAATGCCAAGTATGACTTCGTCTGTGAAAACGTGTATCAATACTCCATCACCTTCCGCGTCGATGTCACCACCGTTTCCGGCACCACCACCACCGTGCGCCCCGTGCGTGTGACGCTTGGTGAAAATGCCACGGCCAGCAACCTGCGCTTGTTCGGCGACAGACTGGAAACCGATGCCACCGTTGGTGGAGCCATGAGCGCCACCAATGCGGAGATCCGCACCGGCAAGGTCACAGGCGTGGAAGTCAGCATCACGGTGCTCTCGGACTTCGGCATCAACCAGTTGAAAACCCGCAACTTTGCCAATGCCGATGCCAAAGCCCGCTTTCTGGCCGAGCACTCGTATCAGTTCTCCAAGTCCGTCGATTTGCCAGGAATGTGATTCGCAGCGCCGGATCTCGTGACGGGATCGATACGGAGGGCTCATCCGGCAACATATCGCGGCACTTGATTGAGCACCATCGACACGGCGATGACTTGCGGCACGGAAATGAGCGGTAAAATCAGCGCGCAAATCCATCGCCCGGTCGTGGTTCTCAGAGACATGATTTCGGTGTAGTCGGTGGCCGCACCCGCCATCAGGAAGGTGAACGCATTTCCCGGTGCCTGCGCCGCTCGCATCAGCTCGGCGGCCAGCGGAGAAGAACCCTCGCTGCACACTTCCAACACCGTGGTGGTCAGCAGCGTCAGGGCCAGCCCCCACAGCGTGGGACCGAAGTGATGGTGCAACCACTCCGGCGGGAGGAAGGCACGCACGGCAGCCGTGAGCACGAAGCCCAGCAAAATCCAGCGCAGCACCATGCGCGAATCAGCCAATCCCCGCTTCAACAACGCCAGCCCATTGGCCCACGTGGGACGAAACGCCGGTTTCATTGAACGCAGGGATTTCCGATAGGAAAAATCTTCGGGCAGGTTCACGCTGTGGGCATTCGGCGGCAACCAGCCGATGCGGGTCAACCACTCCACCGCGTATCCCGTGGCGATGCCGATGCACGCCGAGAGCCCCACGAATGCCAGCATCCACTTCCACCCGATCAGTGCGGCCAGCAGCAGGGTGAGAGACAAGGAATTCCACGGGCTGGCAATCAGAAAAGCGATCGTCTGGCCCAGCGATGCGCCGCGTTTGTAGAGCCCCATGCCCACCATCAAAATGCCGTGATTGCACAAATCCAGCAGCACACCTGCCGCTGTGGCTCGGAGGATGCCACGCCATGTGCCGGGTTTGCCTAACAGGGCTGCCACCATTTCCTTCGGTGTGTGCGCCAGTATCGCCATGATCACGATGCCGAAAAGCACGGCCCACCATGCCTGTCCCGCAAGGTGTCGGCAGGTTGACGAAAATGTCTGCAACCAGACCGGCGGCTGTTTCAGCAAAAACGGCGAAACCGCGCCACAGAAAAACAACAGCAGGGAAATCCACAGCACCGCGTCGAAAGAGCGCTTGCCGCCACCGCAACAATCCGGTTCCTGCTGCTTGGGCGGACGGGAAAAATCCGCGCTCAACAGGTCGAACTTGGTGGGTGTTGATTTTTCCGGGCGCACAGGGCCACCGCAGCAGTCGGACATGGCCGGATCCTAAGTCGCCCACGGTATCTGTGCGAAACTTTTTTTCGCATTCCTCCCCGGATCTCCCGCCATCCCCCTGCCCTGCCCGCATTTTGTCATGCATCCGCTGATTTTTCTCTAAACTTTTCCGCGTCCACGGCGTTATCATGGTGATGCGACGTATTTTTTTCCTCCCTCTCTGCCTGGCCATGGTGTGTTCCGCAGCGGCCGAATCACGCAAATGGATGAGCAAGGACGGCTCGAAGTTCATCATCGCGGACTATGTCAGCCACAACCAGTTCACGGTCACCGTCAAGCGCGTGGATGGAAAGGTAGTGACACTGGATCGCGGCGACTTGCACCCGGACGATGTGAATTTCCTTGCCAAACTCCCCTCGCCTCCCGCGGCGGCACCCGTGACCAAGCGCCCTGTCACCACCGACAGCCCGCCTGTGATGGAAGACAGCGCGGTGTTTGACACCCTCAAGCTGGGCGACACTCGTGCCGAGGTCCAAGCCAAGATCAAATCCAGCAAAGTGCTGGAACTGACCGTGGACGAGATCTACCTCGGGCGTTTCGGACTGAACGGCTCCTATCGCACCAAACAAACCATAGGCGGCTTGAAATGCCTGCTCTATTTCGACTGGGACTCGAGTGGCAACCTCAAGGAGCTGACCATGCAAACCCAGCCTCAACCTGCCTCCGCTTACAGCGGCTTGCTCAAAGACAACTGGAAGGAACTCAGCAAACTGATGACCACCTTGCACGGCAGGCCATTGCAAAACGCCGACTATCCGGCTTCCCATGTGTTACAAAACGACATGTCGATGAGCACCCATCTCTGGCGTCTCGCAGGTGGCGGCAGCGCCTTGTTAGGCACCTCCAAATCCGCCGAGGGCTTCATGGTCAGCGTGCGGTTCACCACCGATAAAATCGAGCCTGTCCGCGTGGAAAAATAACCGGATCCAACAGATTCATGCCGCGAAAATAATGTGGAGTTGACACAAATTCCTGCTTTCCCTGATGCCGGAAATAGGGCAAGTTAACGCCCTACACTATGGAGGAACGCTACGAAATTCGTGGAAAAATCGGCCAGGGCGGCGTGGGTGCGGTCTATCGTGCGTTTGATAAAATTCTCAGCCGCGAGGTGGCCATCAAACGCATCCTTCCCGATGAAAACGTCGAACCGAACAGCGAGGCCGCCTCTCAACTCGCCAAGGAAGCCGGTGCCCTCTCCGCCCTCCAGCATCCGCACATCGTTACCATCTATGACGTGGGCACGGATAAGGACGGGGCCTTCGTGGTGATGGAGCTTCTGCAAGGCAAAACAGTCGATGAAGTGGTCGAAAAAGCCGTCTTCACGTGGCCGGACTTCCGCGAATTCGCCATGCAAACCCAAGAGGCGCTCATCGCGGCCCAGGACCTCAGCCTGGTGCACCGCGATCTCAAGCCGTCGAACATCATGCTGACCTGGCTGCCCTCAGGAAAATTCCAGGTCAAGATTGTGGACTTCGGGCTCGCCAAGTTCACTCCCAAGCCATCCCTGCAAACCATCGACCAAAAAGACTCCATCTTCGGCTCGATCTTTTTCATGGCACCGGAGCAGTTCGAGCGCGTGGAACTGGATGCCCGCACCGACATGTATGCGATAGGCTGCGTCTATTATTACGCGCTCACCGGCGTGCACCCCTTTGACGGTGAGACCGGCCCGCAAGTCATGGTCGCCCATCTCGATCACCGCGTTTTCCCTTTGCATGAAATCCGTCCCGACCTACCACGGTGGGTGTCCGACTGGATCATGTGGCACATCAATCGTCTGCCTGAGCACCGCCCCGCCCACGCCCGTGATTCCTTGGCCTTGTTCATGCAAAACGACCAGCTCGGCGATCAAGCCGTGGTGGTGGAGACGCCCCCGCCACCTCGTGCCAAGCCCAAACTTCTCACGCCCGGTGCCCCAGCAGCAGCAACAGCAGCCCCGGAACGGCCTGCCCCGCCGCTCACCTCCCTGCTCAAAACAGCTCCCCAGCCTATCAAACCACCGGACAATTTCGGCCATCCCAGCATTCACACCTCAGCACAAGTGACTATTCAATCCAACGACGATTTCGCGCCCGCACCGAACGCGCCCGCCCCCGCCGATGTAGCCGCGCCGCCGGTCTCGGAGCCGCCACCACCGCCTGCACCTGCGGCAGAATCTACCGCCACTGCCGTAGAAGCATCCATGCCGAAGGCCAAACCGCGCCTGATCATCCCCGGAGGAAATACCACGAGCACCCCTGCCGCGGTATCCGCCACTCCAGCCGCCGTGCCTGCCGCTGCACCAGCCACCCCATCCGCGATCCCCGCAGCTCCAGCGGCGGTACCAGCGCCTCCCATCGTCATACCTGCCGTCGCAATCGCGACTCCCGCTGCCGTGCCACCTCCGCCTGTCATCCAAGCTGCCATTCCTGCGGCTGTTCCTATCGCCGCACCAGCCGCCATACCGGTGGCAGCCCCTGTGGCCGCCATCCCCGTAGTCGCCACGCCTGTCACACCACCTGTGGCAGTGGCAGTGGCTGTCCCAGCCGTGGCAACACCTGCCGCCATACCGACGGCCAAGCCCGCCATGCAAAACGGCCCCACACCCATCGCCCCGGCTCGCGCTGTGGCCACAGGGCCGGTCGCCGCCCCCAAAGCACAGCCGGTCCCCACGAAAGGCCCGGCCACCGCAGCCGCAGCCCCCCAACCGGTTCCCGCCGGAGCTCAACTCACCACATCATCCGCACAGAAAAAGAAGAGCATGAGCAACGGGGCGAAAGCCGCCATTGCCACCACACTCGGACTCATCATCATCGTCGCTGGCAGTCTGATGATCTCACGCAATGCGCAAGGGAAGGACAACAAACGCTACAATGAATTGGTGGCACTCGCCGCCATGCCCACCACCAAGGAAATCATGGTGAGTAGCAAAGATCTAGACATCCTGCTGGATGCCGCCACCAGCATCGCCGCCTCCACGAGCCGCGAAACCGTTTACAAAGCCCTCTACATTTCCGAGTCCAACGATGGCACGAACGTGGACGAAAAGCTCGTCAATTTCACCACCTCGGTGAACATGAATGAGACAGTCCGTGCCAATTTGCTGCGCCGTGTCATCGGCGGACGCATCGTGGCAGGACACAAGGATGATAAAACCGCCACGGCTTTGATCAACTTCGTCAAAACCAACCCCAAGCCCGATAGTGCCTCTGCCGCGCTCGAAGCCCTCAAACCCATGGCCAAGGACGATCACTTCGTTGATATCCTCGGCCTGTTGCAGTTTGCCGCCGACAGTGGCGTCCGCAAACGCTGCGAAGAAGTGGTGGTGGCCATCATCGATCAATCCTCGAATCGGGGCGCCCTCGATGAACTGGCGCAACCCGCCTTTCAATCCGCCACCGTGCCCGAGGTGAAACAGGCACTGCTGCGCGTGATCGGAGCCACCGGCACCCCCAAGGCCAAGGAGCTGATCATCAGCCAACTCAAAGGCTCGGACAAAGCCATGCAAATCGCCGCAGCGGATGGCTCCAAAAACTGGCCGGACGATTCCCTGCTTCAAACCCTGCTGGAAACCCTCGACGAGATCGATGACAAGGTCCTTCGCCCGCGGGTGTTTCAAAGTTGTCGTGAATCACTGCTGAGCGAGTCCAAGCGTGGCCCTGCGAAAAACGAGGAACTCTGGACTTTGCTTGCCAACGCCGCCAAGGAGGAAGCTGAACAGCTGGCGGTGATCCGTGACATCGTCGGTAAGTCCGAGATCAACAGCACGGACTGGGCGCGTCAGATCATCAAAAACTACGAAGAAAAATCCGATAGCGATAGCGTGGTGGACCTTGCCAACAGGGCTCTGGACCGACTCAATTCCAAAGCTCAGAAAAAGGACGACAAATCCGATAAGGATGAGTAACACGCCAGCACCCTTGACATTTCCTCTCTCTGCTCGAACAGTAGCCGCACCGAATCACCTTTCTCATGCACGAAGAAATCACACTTTCCCGCGACGTTGATGCCATCCAGATCCCCAGTGGTGACAGCCTGACCCTGCCCATCGGCACCGTGGTCTATATCACCCAGAGACTCGGCGGCACCTACACCGTCGCCACCTCCTCAGGTCTGGCACGCATCTCCTCGAAGGACGCCGACGCTCTCGGTATCAATCCGGAAGCGGAGCAGAAAAAAATCGAGGAGATCGAGCGACTCAAAGACGCCCCTCTCGAAGAACAGGTCTGGGCCCAACTCAAAGGTGTGTATGATCCGGAAATCCCCGTGGACATTGTCAACCTGGGACTCGTCTATGACTGCAGCTTGGAAAAACAAGATGGCAAAACGGTGGCTCTGGTGAAAATGACACTCACCGCCCCCGGATGCGGCATGGGACCTGTCATCGCCGCGGACGCACAGGCGCGCATCATGTCGCTGCCCCAGATCGATGAAGCTCGCGTCGATCTGGTGTGGGATCCTGCCTGGAATCAGGATATGATTTCCGAGGAAGGCCGCATGATTCTCGGCATGGTCTAACATTTTTTCACTCCATGATTCACCGTGTCATCCTGCTTGGCTCCCTCGCGTTTCTCCTGTCGCAATGCGCGGACCAGGGCAAGGGGGATGACATGGCCGCCACCGAGGCTGCCAAGCCGCGCAGCATGAACGATCGCTTCAACGGTCGCGGCAAGCAAGGCTACTACCAGGACAGCGAGGGGAACTGGAAAGTGCAGAACGACAAACGCAGCTCGTTCGAGAGGCAAGGCCAAGCCAGCATGGCCAACCAGCAATACTCCGGCAAAGCCTACCAAGCCGGTTCCGTGCAGCGGCAATCGTGGTGGGGTAACACCCAATACCAAACGCAAGCCTACGGCGGCAATACCTCCGCCAATCAGTGGAAAACTCCCGCCGCCGCCGCCGGCCAGCAGGCCGCCGAAGGCAAATCGCGCTCGATTTTTTCCCGTAAATCAGTGACCACCACGACGATCGACCGCAAGAGCGCATTGGAAGCCGGCACCGCTTCCGGTTATGATGCCAGCGGCACGGCACGCGAAGCCCAACGGTCCTACGACATGCCTGAAATCATCGACTGGAAGGAACAGCGCAGCCTGCAAATCAAGGACACCAAGTCCTGGCTGCGCAAGTAACATCACAACACGCCCAGTCGCAGCAATTCCCGGTAAGCCCACCACACCAGCACCACGGCGGTGATCAGCAGCAACACGGTGAGCAACGCGCTGCGGGTCAGGTTCTGACGCGCGATATTGACCTCGCCCATCGAGACCTTCTCGCTAAATGCCTTTTCGCGTTTTTTTTCCTCCAGCAAATCAAAGGGAGGCAGCGTAAGGCGGCGTTCCTCCTCTTCCTTGCGTCTGCGCTCAGGCTCATTCATAATATTCTCCATGGTGGCCTCGATTTCAGCCTTGCGGCGTTGGACCTCGGCCAGGTCAGGAAGTGGTTTGTCTCGAGTGAATGCCATGTTTCAACGCATGAGATACAGAAGAATCGCCACGATGGCGAGTGTAATGATGGGAAGATTGAACGCCAGGCCGCTTTTCATTTGCGCCAGGAAATCCCCATCGGTCCCTTGATGGGCCGCCAGCTTCTTGCGCTTGCCAGTTCCGAAAATTTCTCCCGAGCGCGTACCCGCAAAGTGCCGTGCAGCGCCCTCATACTCATCGGAGGCTTCATCAATGGTGGCGATGGCTTTGTCCAGATTGCTCCTCAGGTTGTCGCGTGACCA
>Ga0075157_10001414_pt1 | contig 15020 bp, 1 predicted proteins | sample JI81BgreenDNA_FD_70967 | JGI IMG/M metagenome (GOLD analysis project Ga0075157, IMG submission 70967) | Wastewater effluent complex algal communities from Wisconsin, to seasonally profile nutrient transformation and Carbon sequestration -... | ecosystem: Engineered > WWTP > Effluent > Algae...
GAGCTAATGCAGCTGCTTTAAACTTAAATAATATTACTGCAACGGATGCTGCCAATTATTCAGTTGATGTTACTGGAACTTGCGGAACTGTTACTTCTAATGTTGTTGCTTTAGCAGTTAATCCTTTAACCACTATTTCAACGCAGCCAATTGCGGTTACACAATGCGCTGGAACAAATGCTACCTTTACTGTTGCTGCCGCTGGAACTGGTATTTTAACCTACCAATGGAAAAAAGGAAGTAACAACATTGCAGGAGCTAATTCTGCTACCTTAAACCTGAGCAGTATTACTGCTACTGATGCAGCTAATTATTCTGTTGATGTTACAGGAACTTGCGGAACAATAACTTCAAATACTGTTGCTTTAATTGTAAATCCTTTAACAACTATCACTACGCAACCAACTGCTTTAACACAATGTGCTGGAACAAACGCTTCATTTACCGTTGTTGGTGCAGGCGCAGGTACTTTAACTTATCAATGGAAAAAAGGTACGAACAACATTACTGGAGCTAATGCAGCTGCTTTAAACTTAAATAATATTACTGCAACGGATGCTGCCAATTATTCAGTTGATGTTACTGGAACTTGCGGAACTGTTACTTCTAATGTTGTTGCTTTAGCGGTTAATCCTATAACAACTATTTCAACACAGCCAATTGCGGTTACACAATGTGCTGGAACAAATGCTTCATTTACTGTTGCTGCCGCTGGAACTGGTACTTTAACCTACCAATGGAAAAAAGGCGCAAACAACATTACTGGCGCTACAACAGCTACTTTAAACTTAAACAACATTACTGCTGCTGATGCCGCTAATTATTCGGTTGTTGTAACAGGAACTTGTGGCAATGTTACTTCTACTGCGGTTGCTTTAACGGTTAATCCTTTAACCACAATCACTACTCAGCCAACAGCTTTAACCCAATGCCCAGGAACAAATGCAACATTTAGTGTTGTTGCCGCTGGAACAGGTACTTTAAGCTATCAATGGAAAAAAGCAGGTGCTAATATTTTGGGCGCAATAAATGATTCTTACACCATCAACAATATTGGTGCAAGTGATGTAGCCTCTTACACAGTTGAAATTACAGGAACTTGCGGATCGGTGACCTCAAATGCTGCCGCTTTAGCACTAAACACTCCTGTTAGTATCACCACTCAACCAATTGGTGGAACAATTTGTGAAGGTGCTCCGGGATTAATTTCAGTTAGCGCAAACGGTTCAGGAACTTTAACTTACCAATGGCTATTTAACACACAACCAATACTTGGAGCTAATAGCAGCACCTTAACCAATCCGGCAATGCTTTTAGCCAATGCTGGCGATTACAGTGTAAGTATAACAGGAACTTGTGGAACAGTAACTTCTAACATTGCTACCATAATTGTGAATCCAGCAACTGTAATTCAAACACAGCCAATACCAACAACCCTGTGTGAGGGCGAAAACTTGATGTTGATTTCTGATGCCAATGGAACTTCTCCAATAACTTTACAATGGCAATTAAATGGTCAAAACATTTCAGGAGCCGACAATGACACATTGATGATTTCAGCAGTTACTGGAAATGATATTGGAAACTACAGTTTGATAGCTACCGGAACTTGTGGTGTTGACACTTCAGATTTAGCAATGGTTATGGTTAATCCAATATTTAATGAAACTGCCTCAGCAACCATTTGTCAAGGTGATGTTTACAATTTGGGAACACAAACTTTAACGACTGCAGGAACATTTACTGAAGTATTTCAAACTGTAAATGGTTGTGACTCAACAGTTGTTTTGACTTTAAATGTCAATCCAACATTTAATCAAACAGCTTCAGCTACTATTTGTGATGGCGATACTTACACTTTTGGAACACAAACTTTAACAACTGCTGGAACATTTACTGAAATATTCCAAACTGTAAATGGCTGCGATTCAACTGTAGTATTGAGTTTGGCAGTTACTACCATCAACACAACAGTAAATGAAGTAGACTTTGTTTTAAATGCAGTTTCTCAAACAGGTGCTACTTACCAATGGATTGATTGTAACAATAATAATACTCCAATTGCCGGCCAAACCAATAATATTTTTGAGCCAAGCGCTGATGGAAGTTATGCGGTTGTCATCAGTTTAAATAATTGTTCAGATACATCGAGCTGTTTCACCATTTTAGGTATAGGAATAGCAGAAAATGAAATAATGAAATACAATATTTATCCAAATCCTGCTAGAAATCAATTTACCATTGAAAATGCTGAAATTGGCAGCACTGTTCAAATTAATGATTTGTTTGGAAAAACCATTTTTGTTGGAAAAATTTACGATGTTAAAACAACTATTGAAGCTGAAAGATTCAACAATGGTGTTTATAGCATTATGATTGAAAACAATGGAAAAATTGGCATTCAAAAATTGATTATTAGTAAATAGAAAATTGTTTTTTTCATAGATCATCCGTCATCGACTTTGGTTGGTGGCGGATTTTTTGTTTTAATTACTTTTCTAAATTGCCTTACCATTAATAATAAGTTTGCAGCAAGCCTTCATCAATTAACATTGAAAAAATTCTTTATTCATTTTGATAAAAAAGGCATACAATTATTAACAATTCACACAGTCTGTAACTCAATTATTTGTTACTGAATTTGTTAAAAGCTTGTATAGTTAGAAATTGAAATTAGTTTTGCTAATTATTTATTACCCAATTATTTCTTTTTCAATGAAATTATTCTCCAAAATAATAAGTAGTTTTCTTTTTTTGACACTGCTTTTAACCAACTTAATTGTTAATGCCCAAAATTTAGGATTTGAGGCGACACCAGCAACCAGCCCCCCTAATGGTTGGACTGTAACCAACGGAACTTGGACTGTAACAACAGATCCAAATGAAGTTAGAACTGGTGTAAAAGCGATGAGAATCATTAATCCATCTCTTTTTGGATCAACTATTCGAACAACCAATACGCTTATTACTACAACCAGCTCACAATATTTAATTACCATCGGTTGGGGAAAATCAAATACACCTTCAAATGGTGTGCTCCGTTTAGGTTATAGAAATTCGGTAGGTGCATCTACTTTAAATCCATCATCAACATCAGTAGGACAAGTTTCAAATTTAACCAATTCTGAATGGACAAGAATAAGCTCAGTTTCAGCCAATACCGTCTCTTCCGGAAGTTATGGTGCTGCTATGCGTGCTTTTAGTTCGGCATCCATTACTGGAACAAGTGTTTTGATTGATGATGTAGTATTTTATGCCAGCTCAAGTAATATTCCTGATTTATCTGCACCCAATCCTGCAAGTAATCTAACTCTTTCAAATAATATAATTTCTTGGAATAATGGAATAGATAATGGTGCACCCGCTTCAGGAATTAAAGGAATTATGATTTTGCGAGCGAATGGCTTGTATCAAACACCACCAATATTAAACAATCAGGCAATGTATAATCCTATTTCTGGGGAATTAGGCACAAGCAGTGTGAACCATGGAGGTGTTAATTGGGAAGTTATAAGCAGCATAAATGATTCATCAACTACTTCATTTACAGATACAAGTCTGTCATCATCCCCTGTGACTTATGCTGTTTACATGTTTGATATGGCGCATAATTATTCAACTGCAATTACCCTATCAAATGTGTGTAGTAATATTATTGCAGGCCAATCATCTGCAAGTCAAACAACAATTTGCCTAGGAACAAATACCAATTTAGAACTTGTGGGAAATAGTAATTATTTCGGACAAGCATATCAGTGGCAATCTGCTGCTGCTGAAAGTGGAACATATACTAATATTAGCGCAGAAAGTGACATTTCAAGTTTAAGTATTAATCCAGTTTCAACAGCATATTATCGTTGCAAATTATCTTGCTTAAGTGGAGCTGTAGTTTACAGTAGCCCGATTTTAGTGACTGTTGCACCAACACTTTCATCTGGCACCTACACCATTGGTTCAGGTGGAGATTTTCAAACTTTATCTAGTGCTATCAGTGTGCTAAATTGCGGTATCTCGGGGCCTGTTGTATTTAATATACTTCCTAACTCAGGGCCATTTAATGAACCCATAATACTTGAGAACTCTATTGGTTCTTCCGCCATTAACACTGTTACCTTCAACTTTAATAATAACCAAATTATTGCCAGCCCAAATTCAAATAGCATGGGCATTGTTACACTTAATGGAGCAGATTATGTGACCTTTAACGATATGCAAATTATATCAATTGGGACATTACAAACGGCTGGAGTTTTAATCAGTAATCAATCAAACAACATTAGCTTGAATAGATGTTACTTTGATCTTAGTTCATTGCTAAATTCATTAGAAGGATCTGCCTGCATTGCAAGCTCTGGCTCCTTAACACTTTTTACACCTTCTGGACTCGCCAGTAACAACAATAATATTTCAATAAATGATTGTAACTTATTATCAGGTGGAGGATCGGGTATTTATTTAATAGGTCAAAGTGTTTCGCCCTATAACAGCGGTGGACATATAATTCAAAATTGTAAAATAAAAAATTTTAGAATCTCAGGGATATCAATAAGGTATTCAAGTAATTGTACCGTTTCAAATAATGATATTTCTTCCAAAATCGCATTTGTTAATAACTTCAACAACAAGCATGGTATTAGTTGGGATAATGGAGGATTTAATAATTTAATCTCAAATAATAAAATACATGATTTATATACTATTGAAACCGTATCCTCTATTACAACGCATGGTATAAGCTTTTATAGTTGTGATGCCCCATTAGGTTCTGAAAATAAAATAATCAACAACCTTATTTTTAATTTAAATCCTTATGGAAACACAGTAGGTATTTTAAATCAGGGTTCAGATGGGTTTCACGTATTCCATAATACTATTGCTGAAAAAGTCTTTCAAAATAATGCAGGAAGTTTTAAAGGATTCTCTCAGAGCGAACAGGCCGCAAACATCATATTTAGAAATAATATAGTTTCCTATCAAACTTCAAAGACTGGCGCGGCTTATAACCTACACTTCTCAACATCTTCTTCAAATATTATCTCTGATAACAATGTCTTATATCATAATGGCTTTGGTAATAATAGGTTTATAGGTAGAAATGGAACCACCGATGCAAATACACTTTCATCATGGCAGAATATAAGTTCTAAAGACCAACAAAGTACATCATTAAACCCAACATTTTTTGATTACGATAATGGCTTTTTGAGTCCAAACAATAGTTTAATTAACAATACTGGGGTATTTTTAGGTATTACAAATGACATATACAATACTCTCAGAAGCACATCCGCACCAGACGCTGGTGCAATAGAGTTTGATACAATACTAAATGATATAGCTATTAACTCAATTAGTTTCTCTTTAAAAAATTGTCCATCTGTTAGCGATAGTTTAATAGTTGCAATAGAAAATACGTCACCATCAATTGTCGACTTTTCCTTAAATCCAATTATTGTTAATTGGACTATAAATGGCCCTATAAACTCAAATGGATCAACAACTATTTCTTCAGGTATTTTATCTCCAAATTCTATACACAAATTTATTGCTGCGACTAATGTAAATACTTCTGAAAGTGGAATTTATAATGCTTTGGCAAATATTTCGGCCGTATGGGACATGTATAGCGCAAATGATACAAGTAAACCAGCAACAAAAATTATCCATAGCCTTGATGCGTATTTAAAACCATCAAACATTTTTCAAGGACAAAACACTCAACTAAATATTTTTACCAAAAATTTAAATCCAATTAAATTTACTGAAATAACTTTTTCTCCAACTGGGACTGGTAATAATAGTTCCACTTTACCAAATTACACAGGGATTTGGCCCAATAATAAAATTGAATTAAGTAATTTGAGTAATGATACCATAAATATTGGAGGTTATAAAATTGAATTCTTAGGTATTATTTGGGGCACATTTACATTCTCAATTAATACATTATTGCCACCAAATAAAACAGTGATTATTGGAATGGGACTTGGTCCAGACCAGCCTACCTCACTAATTTTTAGATCCAATTTAGGGATTGGCTCAGAATGGAATAGCGGCACACATCCACAAGGGCTAATTTTAAAATATCAAGATCAGATTTTAGATGCAGTTGCATTTAATGGTTACGACTTTTTGGCTGAAACTGGTGTAAATTCATTCTATTGGTCTGGATCAATAAATATCCCTAATAATGCTGCAGGCATGGGTTTATACATTTCTGACAATAATATCTCCAGCAATTGGATATCATCAAGTCTATTACAACAGTCAATAGGAAATTTAAACGTAGGTTTATCTTTAACCAACTCGTCAACATCATGGAGTGGGCCTAATGGTTTTTCTGGCATTGGAAATTCTCTATCAACAGGTGTGTTAAATAGCCTGGGAACATATGTCTATACCGCTACTGTTAATTCAGGATCTTGTGTCTATACCGATACGGCAATAGTAAACGTAATAACAGCAAATCCTGATGTTGCTTCATTGGGTTTGACTAATACCATTTCAAATAATTGTTACTCAAGCTCTGAACAGATTTCAGTACAAATAAAAAATACTTCTTTTTTGAGATCCTTAGATTTTACTGTTGATACTTTAGCTTTAAGTATTGAAATTTCAGGAGCTATTGATACTGTTTTAACAACTATAATTAACAATAATAACTTAAACGGTAGTTTGCCACTAGCTGCTGATAGTGTTTTGAATATTCCCTTAGGTTTTATTGATATGAGCAGCACTGGGACTTATCATTTCAAAGCTTGGGCAAAAATGAATGGCGATATCAATTGGCAAAATGATACAGCTCAAACAACATCTATAACAATTGAGCCTGTATTTATTACTTCTGAGCGCGATTCTATTTGTGCTGGTGATACAGTTCTTCTTTCTATTTCTGGATATAATAATGCTGTCAATTGGGAGGCCAACACCGGTAGCGGATGGACTTCAATTGGATTAGCAACAACCCTTGCTGTAAGCCCAAATACTAATACCCAATACCGAGCGGTATATTGCAACAATCGCATTACTGACACCGTTAACATTCAGGTTGTTTCTGTAAATCCTCCTACAATTGTAAGTCTCCAGCAATCTTCATTGACCCAATGCGAAGGGTTAAATGCCAATTTTAATGTAATAGTTAATGGAACGGATTTAACTTATCAATGGTTTAAAAACAACAATGCCATACAAGGAGCTGTAAATGCTAATTTGCAGCTAACCAATCTTTTATTATCTGATTCTGGGATTTATTTTGTTTCAGTAACAGGCGCTTGTGGCAGCATAGTATCTAGTAGTTTTACTTTTAATGTAACCCCTAAAACAACAATTACTTCAGAGCCATTATCTTTAAATATTTGTGAAAACACTAATGCCAACTTTAGTGTAGCAGCTAATGGATCTGGTTCTTTGACTTACCAATGGTTTAAAAATGGAAATATAATTATTGGTGCAAATGACTCTATTTTAACATTCAATGCCATAACTGCAAATGATGCTGCCAATTATACCGTTGCCGTTTATGGAACTTGCGGAAATATTCTTTCTGATAGCGCCCATTTGAGTTTAAAAGAATCTACTGTTATCTTAAATCAGCCAAGCTCAATTATAAAATGTTCAGGAAATCAAGGTGTTTTTTCTGTTACCCTAAACAATTCAAATAATGTTAGTTACCAATGGAAAAAAAATGGGTTAAATATTATAGGAGCAAATGCTTCATTTGTGGTATTAAATAATATTTCAGCTGCCGATACTGGCAATTATTCTGTTGATATATTTGGAGTATGCGGCATCACAAGTTCATCAAATGCCTCTTTATCTATCAATTCCCCTGCTACTATTTCAATTGCAAACCATCCTCAAAGCGCCTCTCAATGCGCAGGGACAAATGTAAATCTGTCGGTCAATGCTAGTGGTTCTGCTCCTCTTTTATATCAATGGAAAAAAGATGGTTCTTCAATTTCTGGAGCAAACAATTCCACATTAAGTTTAAATAATTTAAATAGTGCTGATAATGGCAATTATTCAGTTGAAGTAAGCAGCACTTGTGCCACTTTACTTTCCAATAATGCAACTGTAAGCGTTCAAACAGCACCTGTTATTACCAGCCAACCAATTGATAACTCCATTTGCCAGGGAGGAAGCGTTACCCTATCCGTATCAGCTAGTGGCTTAAGTCCAATAAGCTATCAATGGAAAAAAGGAAATAATACAATTGCAAACGCAACACAAGCTACCTATACCCTCAATAACTTTTCTGCTAATAATGCTTCAACCTATTCTGTTGAGGTATCCAATGCTTGCGGAACAACCACATCCAACAATGCTATTTTGACACTTTCCTCACCAACACTTATCACATCCCAGCCAAGTTCTACTTCTGCTTGCCTTGGAACGAGTGCAGTTTTTAATGTGTCTGCAATTGGCAACAATTTAACATATCAATGGCGAAAATCTGGTGTAAACATTAATGGCGCAACTACTTCTAGTTTAAATTTTAATAATGTTGCCTTATCCGATGTGGCTTTATACTCTGTGGCAGTATCTGGCCAATGTGGAAGTGCTACCTCAAATACTGCTGTTTTAAATGTAAATGCACTGACAACTATTACCACACAGCCAATCAGCACAGCTACAATATGCCAGGGTACTAATGCATCCATAAGTGTTGTTGTTGCAGGCACTGCACCTTTTTCATATCAATGGAAAAAAGATGGAATAGATATTGCCGGGGCAAATACTGCTGTTTTAGCCTTAAATAACATTACGGCTTCCGATAGCGGTAGTTATAAAGTTACCGTAAGTGGTGCTTGCGGAACAGTTACCTCCAATAATGCTGTAAGGAGTTTTAATATCATTCCTTCTATAGTAAGTCAACCTGTGTCTTTTTCTTCTTGCCTTGGAGTAGCTGCAGAATTTAGTGTTGAAGCAACAGGTTCTAATTTAGCTTATCAATGGCGAAAAAACGGCTCTAATATTTCAGTAAACTCCATAAATAATGGCGCAACAATGTATTTGCTCGGTATTATAAACAGCGATTACGCCAACTATTCTGTGATTGTATCGAACACTTGTGGATCCGTAACCTCTTCAAATGCAACATTAAGTGCTGGTTCAAGCCCACTAGCATCAGGCACATATACTGTTGGACAGGGTGGTGATTTTAAAAATATATCCAAAGCAATCAATGCCATAAGTTGTGGTATTTCAGGTCCAGTTATCTTTAACACCTTGCCAAATACTGAACCATTTGAGGTACGAATCATAATACCAAATATTCCAGGTACTTCTTCTACAAATACCATTACTTTTAATAATGTTAGTATTCAGGGAACCAATAATAGACTATTATTAAGTAATGCGCAATATTTAAGGTTTAATAGCCTAGTTTTGAATCAAACCAACAGTCCCAGTTCTGGAGGTTGTATGGAAATAAATGTATCTAGCAACAATATTTTTAATCAATGCGAAATTGATGCAACATTAGCAAATAACACAAATTCTAGTGCAATTAAAATAAACTCAAGTTCCTTAAATAATGCTTTTAATAATTGCACTATAAAAGGTGGCGGCAGAGGTATTGATATTACAGGCTCTGGACTTAATGTAGAAACCACAATACAAAATTGCACAATTGAGAACTTTGGATTCTATGGAATTTATGCCGTTAATCTTAAAAATACGATTATTAAAAACAACGATATTTCTCGTCCAACCTTAAATCAAGGTGCTGCTTTTTATGGTATTTATATGCAAGGTCAATGTTCCAATAATTTAATTGAGAGCAATAAAATTCATGATTGTAATACCACTTCTAATGCAACAACAACTGCTTCTTATGGTATTTATTTTGATGCTGTTTCTGCGACCATAGGTTCAGAAAATAAAATAATAAACAATGCCATATATAAATTAAATAATAGAGGAGATGTTTATGGTATTTATTTTTCAAGTTCAAGCGGTGCGCGCATTTATCACAATACAATTGCAATCCATGAACCTCAAATAACTAGTTCTTCCGGTTTTAATGGTTTTTTTAGTGGAACAGGTAATAATTTGATTTTTAGGAATAATATTATTTCCCATAACCGTAACACTACAGGATCATCCTACAACTTATACTACGGCTCAAATACATCGGGGGTAGTTTCCAATAATAATTTATTTTATAATGGCGGAAAAAGTAATGAACACATTGGGTATTTTGGAAGTAATAGAACAAGTTTGGCCAATTGGCAAGCGGCTAACAGTGCCAATTTTTTTGATCTATTAAGCTTTTTTGATGATCCTGAGTTTTTCGATTATGATAGAGGTATATTAATTCCAACTAATAATTCTTTTAATAATATTGGTGCCTCACTGGGCGTATTAACTGATATAGATAGTGTTAGCAGAAACCAATTTCCAGATATAGGTGCTCATGAATTTAATCCAAACAAGGACATTAGTTTAACTGGCTTTACAATCCCGGAAAATCTTTGCAGTAGTATATCAGATTCATTGTTTATAACAATAGCTAATGCAGGCGAACAAATATTAGACTTTTCGGTCAATCCATTTACTATCAATGCAGATATCTCAGGGGCAAATAACTTTAGCAGATTGCTGTTGGTAAATTCAGGGACATTATTTCCTGGTACTTCACAAACCTATATAATCGACAATATAGATTTATCATTAAAAGGTATTTATGAAGTAAGCGCTAACTTAGAAGCATCATGGGATTTGCAACCCTTTAATAATAGATCAGGAGTAATAACCAAAATTTCACATGGTATTAATGCATTTGCAAATCCATCAAATATTTTAGTTGGGCAAAACAGTAATTTATCAATATTAAATGGTGGATTAAACGCAATTAAAATAACAGAAATAACCTACTCGGCTACAGGCTTAGGGAACAATACTTTATCGCTTCCAACATATTCAACTACATGGCCTGATGATAAATTAGAAATAAGTAATCTTAGTAATGAAGCGGTTGATATTGGTGGTTATCAAATCGAATTTTTAGGTACAGTAAGTAGTAAATTTACGTTTCCTCAAAATACTATCCTGCCTCCTTATCAAACCGCAATTATTGGCATGGGTAGTGGAAATAATATACCTGCATCCTTCATTTTTAGAAGCAATAGCAGTAGCAACAATATTTGGCAAAGTGCCTCGCAACAAGGAATTATTTTATCAAATAAGGAGCAAATACTTGATGTATTGGCTGTTAATGGCTATATATTTCCTACTTCAAGTGGCGTAAATGCTAGTCATTGGTCTGGAACAATAAATATTCCGACTGCCAATGCTGGGATTGGAAGAGCTGGCTTTGATACCAATACAGGTGGTGACTGGGTCGCCTCTTCAATTACCACACAAACAGTTGGGAGCATTAACAATGGATTGATTTTGTCAAATAGCCCTGTTAATTGGACCGGCCCAAATAATTTCTCAGGTGTTGGATCTCCGCTTTCTACCGGACCAATTACAACGCAAGGTCAGCATATATATACTGCATCGGTTACAGTTGGCAATTGCACTTATACAGATACTGCTATCGTCAATGTTTCATCAAACATGCCAGAAATTGCTGCAGAAGGTTTAATGAACCCTAGCCTCTCTTCTGAATGTTACTCGAACTCTGAACCTATTGTAGTTAAAGTAAGAAGCACCTCGCAATCTTATCCTATCGACTTTTCAGTTGATACTTTAAATGTTTATGTTCAAGTAACTGGGGAAATTGATACATTATTAATCACCACTATTTCTAACAATTTACTAAATGGTGGCGTGTCTTTAGCCACAAATGATACATTAAACATTCCGGTTGGCAATTTAAACATGAGCAATGCTGGAGTTTATAATTTTAAATCATGGGTAAAATAAGCGGTGATTTGGTGCCACAAAATGACACTTCTTCATTGCAGAGTATTTCCATATTACCTGTTAATATAGCTGCAAACGGGGATACCATTTGTTTTGGAGATTCTGTTAACTTAACTTTTTCAGGTTATAGCGGATCAATGACATGGGAAGCCAACAGCGGAAATGGCTGGGCTACCATTGACTCTTCTTACTCTATATCCTTAAGTCCATCAACAAGCACTTTATATAGAGCAAAATATTGTAACAATAATTTTACAAATACAATAAGTGTTACAGTATTAACTTCTGGTTTACCAGTTGTAGGCAATATTCAACCTTCTTCGATAACCCAATGTGAAGGCAATGCAGCAAGCTTTAGTGTGAGCGCTACTGGTAATTCACTAAGTTATCAGTGGCAGAAAAATGGTGTAGATATTCAGGGAGCTGTATCTTCTATTTTAAACTTAACTAATTTAACTTTAGGAGATTCAGCATTATATAAAGTTGATGTTACTGGAACTTGCGGAACTGCTTCATCCAATGAAGTTTCCCTAACTGTAAATCCTTTAACAACTATAAATACACAACCACTTTCCATTGCACAATGTGAAGGAACGAATGCTTCATTTTCGGTTGCGGCTGCTGGAACTGGCACTTTAACTTATCAATGGAAAAAAGGAGGTAATAACATTATTGGAGCTAATGCGGCTATTTTAAACTTGAACAATATAAACGCTACTGATGCCGCTAATTATTCGGTGGATGTTACTGGAACTTGCGGAACAATTTCATCAAACGTGGCTGCATTAAATGTAAATCCAACCACTAATTTAATCAGCTTATCAAATGATACTTCTTTGTGCACAGGAGAAAATTTAACTTTAAGCGCACAGGCATCAGGAACTGGAATACTAAGTTATCAATGGAAAAAAGATAATATAAATATCTCTGGAGCAAATTCTTCAAGTTATCTAATTTCAAATGCGCAAATTTTAAATGCTGGAAATTACAGTGTTGAAATAAGTGGAAGTTGCGGAACGCTTATATCTAATCCTATTTCAGTATCCATATTTGATGAAACAGTTATTACCGCACAACCATTAAGTTTAATTGAATGCGTAGGCGCAAACGTTTCGTTTTCAGTTGCTGGTTTAGGTGGCGGAATTTTGAGTTATCAATGGAAAAAAGGTGCAAATAATATTATTGGCGCAAATAGCCCAGCACTTAATTTACCTAGCGTTTCAGTTGCTGATATTGGAGATTATTCAGTAGTCGTTACAAGTAGTTGCGGATCTGTTACTTCTGATACGGTTAATTTAGCTTTAAATCCAATCTTCAACCAAACAGCTTCGGCCACAATTTGCCAAGGTGATGTTTTTGCTTTCGGAACTCAAAACTTAACTACTTCTGGAACTTATACAGAAGTATTTAATACAATAAATGGTTGCGATTCGACTGTGGTATTAACTTTAAATGTTAATCCAAGCTTTAATCAGACAGCTTCGGCTAATATTTGTCCTGGTGATGTTTACAATTTGGGAACACAAAGTTTGACTAATGCTGGAACTTATACGGAAGTATTTAATACTGTGAATGGTTGTGATTCGACTGTGGTATTTACTTTAAGTGTTAATCCAATCTTTAACCAAACAGCTTCGGCTAACATTTGTCCTGGGGATGTTTACACTTTTGGAACACAAAGTTTGACTAATGCTGGAACTTATACGGAAGTATTTAATACAATAAATGGTTGCGATTCAACGGTGGTATTAACTTTAAGTATTAATCCTATTTTCAACCAAACGGCTTCGGCAACAATCTGTCAAGGTGATGTTTTTGCTTTTGGAACGCAAAGTTTAAGCACTGCGGGAACTTATACCGAAATATTCAATTCAGTAAATGGTTGTGATTCGACAGTGGTATTGACGTTAAATGTTAATCCAATCTTCAACCAAACGGCTTCGGCAACGATTTGCCAAGGTGATGTTTTTGCTTTCGGAACTCAAAACTTAACTGCTTCTGGAACTTATACAGAAGTATTTAATACAATAAATGGTTGCGATTCTTCAGTGGTATTGACTTTAAATGTTAATCCAAGCTTCAATCAGACAGCTTCGGCTAATATTTGTTCTGGGGATGTTTACAATTTGGGAACACAAAACTTAAGCACTGCGGGAACTTATACGGAAGTATTTAATACTGTGAATGGTTGCGATTCGACTGTTGTTTTAACTTTAAGTGTTAATCCAATCTTTAACCAAACAGCTTCGGCTAGTATTTGTCCTGGGGATGTTTACAATTTGGGAACACAAAACTTAACAACTGCCGGAACTTATACCGAAATATTCAATTCAGTAAATGGTTGCGATTCAACGGTGGTATTAACTTTAAGTATTAATCCTATTTTCAACCAAACGGCTTCGGCAACAATCTGTCAAGGGGATGTTTACAATTTTGGAACGCAAAGTTTAAGCACTGCCGGAACTTATACGGAAGTATTTAATACAATAAATGGTTGTGACTCGACTGTTGTCTTGACTTTAAATGTTAATCCTATCTTCAACCAAACAGCTTCTGCCACAATTTGCCAAGGTGATGTTTTTGCTTTTGGAACGCAAAACTTAACTGCTTCTGGAACTTATACCGAAGTCTTTAATACAATAAATGGTTGTGATTCAACTGTTGTCTTGACTTTAAATGTTAATCCAATCTTCAACCAAACAGCTTCGGCAACGATTTGCCAAGGTGATGTTTACAATTTTGGAACACAAAACTTAAGCACTGCGGGAACTTATACCGAAATATTCAATTCAGTAAATGGTTGTGATTCGACTGTAATATTAACTTTAAATGTTAATCCAATCTTCAACCAAACTGCTTCGGCAACTATTTGTCAAGGGGATGTTTACAATTTGGGAACACAAAACTTAAGCACTGCGGGAACTTATACCGAAGTATTTAATACAATAAATGGTTGTGATTCAACTGTTGTCTTGACTTTAAATGTTAATCCAATCTTCAACCAAACAGCTTCGGCAACTATTTGTCAAGGTGATGTTTACAATTTGGGAACACAAAACTTAAGCACTGCGGGAACTTATACGGAAGTATTTAATACTGTTAATGGTTGCGATTCGACTGTGGTATTGACTTTAAATGTTAATCCT
>Ga0075157_10001417_pt1 | contig 14997 bp, 14 predicted proteins | sample JI81BgreenDNA_FD_70967 | JGI IMG/M metagenome (GOLD analysis project Ga0075157, IMG submission 70967) | Wastewater effluent complex algal communities from Wisconsin, to seasonally profile nutrient transformation and Carbon sequestration -... | ecosystem: Engineered > WWTP > Effluent > Algae...
TGACTAACGGCGCGCTTTCGTTGGAGAATGTAGCGCCGGGGGTGTATTGGGTGAGGGTGTTTACAGAAACTGGCACACAGACCTTGAAATTGATTAAATCGTAAGTGCTTGTTTACGCCGGAGGACTAGGACTACCCCACCCGCTCCAAATCCTCCGGCGTATCAATACCAATGGAACTGAGCGGCGTGATGCCCACCGCAATACGATACCCATTTTCCAACCAGCGCAACTGCTCCAGTGATTCGGATTGCTCCAAGGGCGAAGGACTCAGGCGGGCGAGCTTCAGCAGGGTGCTGCGCTTGAAGCCGTACAGGCCGATATGCTGAAAGTAGGGCTGTTGCGAAGGCCACTCGCTCATAGGCGTATTATTCCGCAGGTAAGGAATCGGGTGCCTGCTAAAATACAGGGCATGGCCGTTTTGCGCCAGCGCCACCTTCACCACATTAGGGTTTTGCAGGGCTTCCGCTTCTTGTATGCGCCGGGCCAGGGTGGCTATTGGCGCCTTGCTGTGCAGCAGGGTTTCGGCCAAAAAGTCGATTTGTTCGGGGTGGATAAACGGCTCGTCGCCCTGCACATTGATCACAAACTCCGCTTCCGGATGGCGCTTAGCTACCTCGGCGCAGCGATCGGTGCCGCTGGGATGCGCTGCTTTTGTCATTTCCACTAATCCGCCGAAGGCTTGTACATGCTCAAAAATGCGCGCATCGTCGGTGGCCACAATCACTTTGGCGGCCCTTTTACACTGCCGCGCCTGCTCGTATACGCGCTGAATCATGGATTTACCCTGGATGTCCACTAACGGTTTGCCGGAAAAACGCGTGGACGCAAAGCGTGCAGGAATGACGATCAGCATCATACAAGAAGATTTTTTTCGTTTAAAGGTACTTTATAAGCTGGCGGAGCCTCCCAAAAGCGGGAAGCGCCGTACTTTTGCCGCAAAAATCAGACAAATACATACTATGTTGAAACTTCAACCCCTTTTTTCTGTCCTCTTGCTGTGCTTTTTCTTTGGGCCGGCACGAGGACAGGTCAATCCGCCCCCCTTGCTGAAGCCTACCGACTCCTTGTTTCTGGTAGTGAAGGATAACAGCAAAATACTGATGCACACCGTCAAGCCCAAGCAGACGCTGTTCAGTATTTCGCGATTTTATGGCCTGAGTGTGGAGGAAATTCTGGAAAACAACCCGCAATTGGCCGATGCGACCTCGGTGCCGCTGGGTCTGAAAGTTGCCATTCCGGTACCCAACCGGGCCATCAAACGCTACAAAAAAGCAGATTTTAACCCTAAAAAAAATACGCCGATTTATTATCAGGTGCAGGCGGGCGATAACCTCTACCACATCTGTAAGCGCTATTTCAACATGGAGGTTGACTCCATCGTAAAGCGCAACCGATTGAAAAACAACAACATCAAACCCGGCCAATTGCTTATGGTGGGCTGGTTGGGCACGGAAGGCATACCGGTGGAATGGCGCCCCGCACGGCCCGTAACCCAAGGCGGGGTTTTACAGACCCGCTATGAAGAACTGAAAGCCAAAATGAAGGAATACAGCGTGCAAGGCGTCTGTTTCTGGCAGAAGGAAAGCCGCGAAACCGGCCACCTGTACGCCCTGCACCGCGAGGCTGCAATTGGCTCCATTATTGCAGTGAGCAACCCCATGTACAACGTGACGGTATATTGCAAAGTAGTGGGCCGTATTCCCGACGGGCACGACAGCAATGTCATTGTTATTGTTTCCCCGGAAGCGGCGCGCAAGCTCGGCGCCATTGATCCGCGATTTTTTGTCAAATTGAAATATTTGAAGTAACACAACATGAACAAATTGTTTTCCCTGAGCGCTTTTGCGCTCTTGCTGGCTTTTGCCGCCTGTAAATCTGATACCAAAACCGGCGCGGATGCGCCACCGAATCCCAGTGCGCAGGAAGACCCAACCGCGCTTGCCGGCCACTGGATTCCTATGGACTTTTGCGCCCGCGCCAACCAGTATGGTTCTGTGCTGGCCGCTATGAACAACGGTCACCTGCCCTACGCCTACGCCGTTACATTCGGCGCCAGCAAAACCGATAGCGTAACCTGTTATGACGGCATTAAAAGCTGGAAACTCGCTGCCAAATTTAATGTGGATACCGTAGAGCTGCAAAATGCCTTTCAGGGCAAATCCGTCTTTTTGGTTTATGATTCCAAAGGAAATAAGGAAATGACCATGTTCAATACCACCAAAGGTCGTACGGAAATGGATCGTTTTATCAAATCCCGCGCCACCACCGATGAAGGTTATAAAGCCTTCCTGATTGCGCTCAACCACAATGTACTGCAAGGTAATTTCAAACCGGTTGGCAAAGGAGCCGCTGCGGAAACGGTGCAGTTCAGCTCGGGCGGTACTATCAACAATCTCAAAGAATACAACCGTTACCGCCTGTGTACCGGCGGCGATTGTTTTGTAGCCGGCGATCAATACGATGTCATTACGCTCATGCGCTCCGAAGATGCCAATTCGCCCAAAGATTTTGCCTACAAATACAATGGCCAAAACGATACGCTGTCAATTTACCAGCTTATCAAAAATCCGGCCGATGAAAAAGCAGCCGCAACGGTAGGTCCACTGGTGTATCGCTTTGCGCGCACGATTCCCAAAGCTGCGCCCTCCAACCAACAACCGCAAGCCCAGCCCCAACAGCAGACAACACCCAACAGCAAATAATATGGCCAGCGCATTAAAAAACCTGTCGGCCTATAACCCCGACAACATTCCTGATGCTTCCGAGATGCAATTCGGCATCGTCGTGGCTGAATGGAATGCCGAAATCACGCACGCCTTGTACGAGGGCTGCTACGATACCTTGCTCAAACACGGCGTCAAGGCAGAAAACATACAAACCATGCAGGTACCCGGCGCTTTCGAGCTGCCCGCAGGCGCCCGCATCCTGTCGGGCAAACACAAACTCGACGCGGTAATTTGTTTAGGCTGCGTAATCAAAGGCGAAACCAACCACAACGAATACATCAATAACGCTGTGGCAAACGGTCTGATGAACCTCAGCATCAGTACCGGCAGGCCTTATATTTTCGGCGTACTAACGCCCAACGACCAGCAACAAGCGCTCGATCGCGCCGGCGGCGTACACGGTAACAAAGGCGTGGAAGCAGCCGTGACGGCTATACGTATGGCAGCGCTGAAAACCGAAGGCACAGAAAAAAGGAAAATCGGCTTTTAAGATCTTTTCAGGATGCACAAAATCGACATGCACACCCACCTGCTCCCGGAGCGCTTGCCCAACTTCGCGGACAAATTCGGCTACGGTGATTTTATACACCTCCAGCACCACCGCAAGGGTTTTGCCCGGATGATGAAAGGCGATGTGTTTTTCCGCGAAATCGGAGAGAATTGCTGGGATCCGCAGGTGCGCATACACGAGTACGCGCGCTACCGCACCCCGGTGCAAGTGGTGTGTACCATTCCTGTGATGTTCTCCTATTGGGCCAAAGCGCAGGACTGCCTCGATTTGTCGCAATTTCTGAACGACCACTTAGCCGGAATTGTAGAAGATTTTCCGGAACACTACATCGCGCTCGGCGCCATTCCGATGCAGGATACCGACCTGGCCATCAAAGAGTTGGAGCGTTTGAAAGCATTGGGCTTCCCGGGGGTTCAGATTGGTTCGAATGTGAACCAGCTGAACCTCGGGGAAGCGCAATTTTACCCCATATTTGAAGCCTGTGCCGCGCTCGACATGGCCGTTTTTGTACATCCCTGGGAGATGATGGGCGAGGCCGATATGAAAAAATACTGGCTGCCCTGGCTCGTGGGTATGCCCGCCGAAACTGCCCGCGCCGCTGCTTCATTGATTTTCAGCGGTGTGCTGGAACGCCTGCCCAAATTGCGGGTCTGCTTTGCCCATGCAGGTGGTTCGCTTATCCCGACAATCGGCCGCCTGGAGCATGGTTTCAATTGCCGGCCCGACTTAGTGGCTGTTGATAACCCGATCAGTCCACGGCATTATTTAGGTAAATTCTGGGTTGACAGCGCCACCCACGACCCGCAACTCCTGCGTTATATCCTCGATGTAGTGGGAGAAACAAAGGTTTGTATGGGCACCGACTACCCTTTCCCGCTGGGCGATCTGGAAATCGGGACTTTTATAGAACAAATGGGCTTTACGGAAAGTACCTTAGAGCGGATTATGTATAAAAATACGTTGGAATGGCTTTACGGGTAGAAGATGAAATTTTTTTAATTAAACGATTGATTAATTTTTTAAAAACCTTTACCTTTGCCCCGGCAAATGCAAACAAGCTATTAGCCAACGTCAAATGTTACATCTCGGTCGAAAAAAGAAGGATGATACGGCAAAAGCCGACGCCCGTGAGCGGCTCCTAGAGGCTGCGCTGACCTTGTTCACAGCGCATGGTTTTGAAGGTGTTTCTACGCGTATGCTCGCACAGGAGGGCGGGGTGAACATTGCCATGATTTCTTATTATTTCAAGTCGAAAGAAGGCTTGTTTTTTGAAGTTATGGAGCAAAAACTGCCCCAAACCCGCAATCTGTTGGCCGGAATCCGAGACAACCAATCGCTCAGCAACTGGCAAAAAGTAACGTCGGTCGTAGAGGTGTACATCGAGCGCATTCTCCACAATAATTCTTTTACCCGACTGATTCTGATTGAGCTGGGTATATCGCAACGCGGTGAACAATCTCGTATTTTATTGGAAGGCCTGTCGCAGAATTGGGATATTATGCTCGAAATTTTTGTTCAAGGTCAACGCGACGGTGAGTTCAACGCCGACTTTGATGCGCCGCTCATGCTCAGTACTTTCATCTCAAGCTTATTTCAGCTGGCCGCTACCCCGCAAATGTCGATACGTATGTTGCACCTGGAGCACCAGCAGGAGCTTTTTACGCCCGCTTTCAAATCCCGTGTAAAAGATCACCTGCTCGGGCTTCTTGGAGCGACGATGCTAAAAAAGGGTTAATTTTTTTTACCCGAATATTAATCAATCGTTTGAATAAAACATCAAACATGAACACCAAACATTTTATAGCCGGACTGCTGCTGCTGGCATGCCTGTTCTTCTGCGGTCTTGATTTGAATGCGCAGAACAGCCCGGAACAGGTAGTATTGACGCCGGAAAAAGTATTGCAGCTCGGACAAAGCAATTCGCCGCTGCTCAAGGCGGCGCAGGCCCGCGCTGACGTTGCGGAAGCCCGCTATGATGCCAACCTCGCTGCGCAGGTACCTACCATTCAGCTCCTCAGCACCTACACTCGCCTGAGCGACAACATTGAGCCTTTTGTAATTAACATTCCGGGAGTTGGCGAGGAACCGCTGAACCCCCAGATTTTGAATCAGTATAGCAATAAATTATCGGCTCAACAAATCATTTTTGCTGGCAACAGGGCTAAAAACACCTTTAGAGCAAGTGACTATCTTCGTAAAGCCGCCGTGCTGGATGTGGAGAAAGACGCTATGGAAGTGCGGCAAAACCTGCTCTCCGCCTTTTATGCCTACCATAAACTCCTGCTGGCACAAAACGCCATCCGGCAAAATATCGAGGTTTCCAGGGGCCGCAAAACCGACGTTGATAACGCCGTTAAAAACGGGACGGCTATTGAAGGCGACGCCCTCAGGGCGGCTGTCAATCTAGAACAATTGAACTGGCAGCTGGAAGAGCTTGGAAACACCATTGAAGCTGCCCGCTTCACCTTGTGTACGCTGCTCGGACTTCCGGAACAGACGCCCTTGCTGATTGACGAAAACACCCTCTATGCCAGTCGCGATAGCCGCAACCTGGAAGCCCTGCTCTCCGGCGCACAAAACCGCCCTGATTTGAAGGCAGCCGAGCTACGGCTTGCGGCCAATGAACGCAATATTTCCATTGCCAAAGGCAGCATGTTACCTGTGCTTTCGGCAGGTGCCAACCTGTACTACAGCAACCCCAACAACCGCGTTTTTCCGCAGGAGGCGGCTTTCAAAAGCACCTGGGATGCCGGACTAACGCTTTCCTGGAACCTCAGCAATCTCTACACCGCGCGCTTTCAGGCGCAGGAGGCCAAGGCCAATTTGCAAAACAATACGGCCCTGCGCAGCAACCTGCTGGATAACACCCGAAACCAGATAGTAACAGCTTATCAGGCCCTGCAATCGGCAGATTCCAGGATTGCCCTAAGCCGCCGCACGGTAGACATGGCCACCGAACAGCAGCGGGTTTTCAAAAACCGCTACGACGCCGGCACTGCCACCCTGACCGACCTGCTCGAGGCCGATGCACAGCTTTTGGCAGCGCAAATCAACCTCGTTACCTCCCGCGACGACGCAGAACTTGCCTACCTCAAGCTGCGCAACGCAGCTGGATTCTAACATCAACAAAAATTGAAAATCATTATACAAATGGAAAAGAAAAGAGCCATTCGCATCGGCATTTTAAGCCTCATTGTACTCGCAGCCGCTTATTACGGGTTCAAAAAAGTGGCATACATGATGAACAATGAAGAAACAGAAAACTCCCAATTGGAAACCAATATCGTGCCGGTACTCCCCAAAGTAGGCGGCTGGGTAACGGCTGTCAGGGTAAAGGATAATCAGCAGGTAAAAGCAGGCGACACCCTCATCCTGCTCGATCAACGCGACCTGCAAATCAAGGTGATACAAGCCGAAGCAGCCCTCAAAAACGCAGAAGCAAACCTGGGATTGGTGAGCGCCAACGCGCAGACTGCCGTTGCCAATGTGGGTACTTCAGAAGCACAGCTGTCTACCCAAAATGCCACCGTCACCAGCACCCGCTCTGCCATCGGCGCCGCTGAGGGCGTTTACGACCAGGCCAAAGCCCGCCAATGGCGCGCAGGTCAGGATTATGAGCGTGCCAAAAAACTGTTCGACCTCAAATCCATTCCGCAAAACCAATACGATGCCGCCAGGGCAGAAAAAGAAGCTGCTGAAGGCGCCCTTAAAACCGCCGGCGAACAATTGGCGACGGCTAAAGCACAGCTCGAAGTAGCGCAAAAACAAACCCGCATCGGATCCGCACAACAGTCGGCCGCCCAAACCCAGCAAACCGCCGCGCAAAAACAAATTGAACTGGCCCGTACACAAGTAGAACAGCGTCGCGCCGATCTTGATCTGGCACGCCTCCAACTCAGTTATGCAGTCGTTACAGCGCCGGTTTCAGGTCAGGTGTCCAGAAAAAATGTAGAATTGGGCCAATTGGTAAATGCGGGTCAGCCGCTGATGAGTATTGTAGACGACAACAACCTCTGGGTTATCGCCAATTTCAAGGAGACACAAATTGGGAAAATGCGCGTCGGCCAAAGCGTTAAATTGTATGTAGATGCCTATCCTGAACGCGATTTTGAAGGGAAAATAGAGAGTTTTGCCGCAGCCACCGGCGCCAAATTCAGTCTCTTGCCGCCCGATAACAGCAGCGGCAACTTTGTAAAAGTAGTTCAGCGGATACCAGCAAAAATCATTTTGGAGAAACAACAGGAAGACACAAACACGCCACTGCGGGCAGGGATGAGTGTCGTGGTGACGGTGCCCGTAGATTAATCGCATTCCTTAAATTATTATCCAATGGCTTTAAGCAAAATAAAACAGTGGACCCGGGTGGTGGTGGTGCTCACAACCATCTCCGCTGCCATCATGGAATTGCTCGACACTTCCATTGTGAACGTAGCGCTGTTCAACATGGCCGGCAGTTTGGGGGTCAATACGGAAGATGTGGCGTGGGTAATTACCTCTTATGCCATTGCCAACGTCATCATCATTCCGTTGACGGGTTTTCTGGCGGCCTACTTCGGGCGCAAGAATTACTATATCGTCTCGATGATTATTTTTACCATCGCTTCCTACATGTGTGGCGCCTCGGAGTCGCTGTGGACGCTCGTGTTTTGGCGATTTATACAAGGTATTGGCGGTGGCGCTTTGCTCTCTACTTCTCAGGCCATCCTGTTTGATGCCTTCGAACCGAAAGACCGGGGTATGGCTTCCGGCCTGTTCGGGATGGGTATTGTGTTAGGTCCGACCTTGGGGCCGACCGTTGGCGGCTGGGTGATGGAGCATTTTGACTGGCCCTGGATTTTTTACATCAACCTGCCCATTGGATTTATCGCCACCTTTTTGGCCTACAATTTTATTGACAAAAAGGAAGGCGAAGGGCAGCAAAAAGCGAATATCAGCATTGATTATTGGGGAATTGGCTTGTTGATGCTCTTTGTCGGGCCTTTGCAATTTGTGTTGGAGCGCGGCGAAGCAGAAGACTGGTTCAGCTCCCCGGCGATCCGTATTCTTGCGCCTGTTGCAGTGCTTTCATTAATCGGATTTATCTGGCGGGAACTCAGTACCGCCTCGCCAGCAGTTAACCTTCGGGTACTGCGTTTCCCGACTTTAGCGCTGACCAATATATTCACTTTTGTGCTGGGTGTCGGGTTGTTTACTTCGGTGTATGTTTTTCCGGTAATGGTGCAGCGAATCAATGGATACACCGCGTTGGAAACAGGCTTGGCCATCTTGTGGCCTACCCTTGTGGGCGTGTTTCTGTTTCCGGTGGTTGGTCGCATGATGTCGAAAGGAGTTTCGCCTTTTCCCTTTATTTTTATTGGCAGCATCATGTTCATCACCTTTGGTTTTATGGGTGCAACGATGAACGGCGAAGCGACACGCTGGGATTTCTTTCACGTGCTGGTATTCCGCACTTTTGGTATCGCGCTGATGCAATTGCCCATGATTTCAATGGCAGTTCAGGGCATTCCGACTGCGGAATATCCTGGTGCGATTGCGATTAACAACATGATCCGCCAATTGGGCGGCGCGTTCGGTGTAGCCTTTGCGAACAACTATATTTCAGGGCATTTTGCGCAGCATCGCGCAGATTTGGTTACCAATGTTTACCCGCAATCGCAGTTATATCAGGAGCGGGTTAACTCCATTGCGCAGGGCTTGAGCGCCCGGGGAAGCCTGGACGCAAGCGAGCAGGCTTCCCGTTTACTCAACCTTGCTGTCGACAAACAAGCATATCTGTTGAGCTATCTGGATACATTTCAGATGATTTCAATGTTTTTTGTGGCAATTTTTCCTTTGATTTTTGTGCTGCAGTACATCAGTAAAAAGAAACCCAATGCGTCGGTTGCTGCCAAAGATGATGAGGATGCCAAAAAGGCAATGATGGAGGCACATTAATAATAGGCACCGCAAACTGCCTGAAACGCCACATAATCAAAAATGGCTTCCCGCTTAATCAGCGTACGTTGCTGCACCTGCCAGCCATTTTGCTCTAAAAGTTGCCGGTAGGCGGCTTCGGTATATTGGTGCGGGTGCAAAATATCGCCCGGAACCCAGGAAAAAAGCAGGCGCAACCCCGCAAAACGATGCGCATCGGTTGAAATCAAAAGGGTTGCGCCAGGTTTGGCGGCCGCGGCTAAGCGACGAAGCGCCGCACCGATATCCGCCACATGGTTGATCGCATTCAGACAAAAAATAGTATCATAACGGGCATTTTCATCTAAATTTTCAAGCAAATCCGGCAAAAACCGCACGTAAGGGTAATCCGTACGGGAAAAATGCGGCAACTGCTTTTCGTATTGTTCCAGCAGCGGATCCAGGGCGTCCACGACCTGATTTTCCAGTATGATAAAAATACCCGCAGGCCCACAGCCAGCATCGAGTACGGTTTGCCCGGGGGCAACCGCAATACCACATTTTAACAAAAAATCCTGCCAGTAGGCGCGTTTCCATTGCAGGTAAACGGTTTTATCTTTATCACCCAGGTAGCGTTTCCACCAGCGGATTTCAAAAAACTGCGCAATTTGCCAACGCCGGTTCATATAATTTTTTCTACTTCGTAAATGGAATTGATTTTACCCGCAAACAAACAATAAAAGCGCGGAGTGGCATTTAACAGACTGATTTCCGTCGGACGCCCATCATCAATGTAACTCGCTTTGAGTTTCGATTTGATGGTAAAAAAGGAATGCAGGTATTCAAACTGCACCGAAGGCGCAAAGTATTGCTGCATTTGCGCCAGCATTTTGCCGGCATTGGAGGCAGGGCGTCGGGGGCAGGTACTGCAAATGCCCGGCGCTTCGGGCCGACAAGCCGTATCCTCAAGCGTCATGCAATCAAAATGCGGCAGGTTTTCATAGGAAATTTTATGGTGGGTGTACGCCACCGAAGAAAGCGACAACCAGCCCGTGAGGCCGTAAGGCATGATGGAGCCGAAGGGGCCGTCCATTACCGTAAGTCCTTTGCCCGCAAATTGGGGCGACGCTAAAAAGGCAATTTCTGAAATCTCGTGCGTGATGGCTAATTCCGGCACCCCAAAAAGCCGATTGATGGCGCTGCTGGCAGCATAAGTGGCGTTGATTACGACCGGACTTTCTATGTTTTCGCCGTTAGATAGCAGCATTTGCCAGTTTTCGCCTTGCGCAGTAGCTTGCTCAACGCGACAGCCAGTTTTTACCTGAATCAATGCATTGGAAAAGACCTTTTCCCTGTAATATTTTCCCAATAAAAGCGGGTCAAAAGAATACTCTTCCGTGAGATAAAGCGCTTCTAACCGATCGTAATTAAACAATGGGTGATCGTCAAGACGCTCACATCGGATACCGAGGTAATCGCAAAAACGCTCAAACTGCTGCGCATCGGTAAAGGAGGTATACCGCTCGATGGCGTAATATTTTTCAAAACTGAAATTAACGAAATCGCGGTGCTCCTCCGTGAAGCGGGCCTTGTGCTCGTCGCTCATAGCCGCAGTAGCCAAGCTGCGCGGATAGTGGTAGCCGCTGTGCAGGCGCGCCTGATTGACGATAGAGGCCTTCTGAAACAACTCGTTTTCCTTTTCAATCAATGCCACAAGCATGCCGCGCGCCGCTAAGTGCAGCGCCGCGTAGCAGCCAAAAATGCCGCCGCCGATGATCGTATAATCGTAGTGGAGCGTGGGTTTCACAGGCCGCAAAGTTGCTGCAAGTTTGGACTTAAAAAAAATATTTTCCCAAATGCTTGCGTTGAATAAAAGTTTCGTCTTATGTTTGCGACCGTAACAGTACAGCAGTACGGTTTAAAACACACAACACATGACGCGCCAGTTCGCATTCTTTTTTGGGTATTATTTTTACTTTTTCTTTTTTGGAAAGCAAGAAAGGAGCACCCAATATGCGTTGGCACGAATAAAATAAACACTGCACAACGAATGCGCAAAAGGGAGTTCCTGACCATCAGGAACTCCCTTTTTTTATGTGCATTTTCAAACAGAAGGCTTAAAAAATATTATGACCAACACATCCAGTACACGCAACACCGACGTAGCGTCCCGAATTTCCGCCCCGCCCGCCCGTGTGGTAATACAAGGCGTACGGGGCGCATTCCACGAAATGGCGGCCCGAAAATTCCTCGGCGACGACATCGAAATTGTACCGGCTTTGTCTTTTCGCGAGCTTTTTGTCCGCGCCAATGACCCGACTCAAACCGACATAGCCGTTTTGGCCATCGAAAACAGCATAGCTGGAAGTATTATTGAAAACTACCTGCTGTTAGAAAACAATGCCTTGCATATTGTCGGAGAAGTCTTTCTGCCTATTCATCAAAACCTGATGGCCTTGCCGGGCGTAAAAATTGAAGAAATCGAGGAGGTACACTCCCACCCTATGGCCCTGGCCCAATGCGCCGTTTTTTTTGAGGCTTACCCGCATATCCGCCTGGTTCGGAGCGATGATACGGCTGCCAGCGCAGCCGAAATTGTGCAAAAAGGATTGCGCACCCGTGCGGCCATAGCCAGCGAACTCGCTGCACAGCTTTACCACCTCGACATCATTGCGCCTTCCATTGAAACCGATCAGGAAAACTATACCCGCTTTTACATCCTGCAACGGGATACGCCGGATGACTGCCTGCCAGAAAATGCCAACAAAGCATCCGTTTGCTTCAGCTTGCGGCATGAAAACGGCAGCTTAGCCAATATCCTGAACCTGCTTGCCCGCGCGGGCGCCAACCTGACCAAAATCCAGTCGCTTCCCTTGCTCGGCCGCCCCTGGGAATACCGCTTTTTTGTGGATTTCACGGCAAAATCAGGTACTTTGAATGCCATTTGCGCCATTTTGAAGGGCAATACACACAATTTTAAAACCCTCGGCCTGTACCATCACGGATTTGAAGGATAATTTTATGAGCACAATAACAAACCGCATAAACATAAAGCCGGCGCAACGGCTCAATGGCATCGAGGAGTATTACTTCTCCGCCAAGCTGCGCGAAATTGCCGAACTGCGCGCAGCCGGAGCGGATATTATCAACCTTGGCATCGGCAGCCCCGACCTGCCGCCCGCGCCAGAAGTCAATGAAGCCCTGCGGGCAGCGGCGGAGGCAAATGATGCGCATGGCTACCAATCCTACACCGGCTTGCCTGCCCTGCGCCAGGCATGGGCAGCCTGGTATCAGCGGCACTATGGCGCTGCGTTGGATGCTGAAGGCGGCATTCTTCCGCTCATCGGTTCCAAAGAGGGCATTATGCACGTAGCCATGGCCTATTTGGAGCCTGGCGATATCGCACTCGCGCCCGATCCCGGCTACCCGACCTACCAGGCAGCAACCCGATTGGCAGGCGCTGAGGTGCGCTACTACGCACTAGATGCGCAAAACAACTGGCAGCCCGATTGGGAAACACTTGAACGCAGCGACCTGTCGAAAGTAAAATTGATGTGGCTCAACTACCCGCACATGCCCACCGGCGCCCCGGCCGGAACAGGGGTATTTGAACAGGCGGTTGCTTTCGGATTGAAACATAATATCTTGATTATCAATGATAATCCCTATAGTTTTATCGGCACAACACAACCCAAGAGCATACTTGCCATTCCTGACGCACAGGAGGTTGCGCTCGAACTGAATTCCCTGAGCAAATCGCACAATATGGCGGGTTGGCGCATCGGTGTGTTGGCGGGCAAACGCGCGCATGTTCAGACCGTTTTGCGTTTTAAAAGCAATATGGATTCGGGTCAATGGCGGCCCCTTCAAACCGCGGCGATTGAAGCGCTTGCATTGCCCGACAGCTGGTACGAAACACAAAATGCGATATATGCAACGCGCCGTAAAGCTGCCGGGGCATTGTTGGAGTCGGTGGGTTGCCAGATAGCGCCGGGTCAGCAGGGACTTTTTGTTTGGGCTAAAGTGCCGGACAATTACGCCGATGGCTATGCCCTTAGTGATAAATTGCTGTATGAACATCAGGTGTTTCTTACGCCTGGCGGCATTTTTGGCGACCAGGGAAAAGCATTCATCCGTATCTCGCTGTGCGCCGACAAATCAGTGATTGAAAAAGCAACGCACAGAATCTTAAACATAACACAATGACTATCAATATTATAGGACTTGGTCTGATTGGCGGATCGCTCGGACTGGCACTGCGCAAAACCGGGCAGGTGACGCGACTTATCGGTAGCGACAAGAACCCGCAACACGCGGCGCGGGCATTGGAGTTAGGGTTGGTTGATGAAATCATGGAAGCAGAACAGGCCGTGCAGGCCAGCGATCTGATTGCAACTTGTGTGCCGGTAAACAGCCTGAGCAAATTATTGCCCCAACTGCTTAACCAAATCAATGAAAATCAGATTGTTATTGATGTAGGCTCTACCAAAGGGCCGGTGACTGACGCCATTGCCGGGCACCCGATGCGGAGCCGTTTTGTGCCCACCCACCCCATGGCCGGTACCGAGTATTCCGGCCCTGACGCCGCGATAGATGGCTTGTTTGAAGGCAAAGGATGCGTCTTTTGCGATACGCAGGACAGCGCGCCCGATGCCCTGGAAACAGTACAACAACTGTTTCGTGCCATGGGTATGCGCCTGACGGAAATGGAGAGTCACAACCATGATTTGCACGTAGCTTACGTCAGTCATATTTCGCACATAGCCTCCTTTGCGCTGGCGCTCACCGTGCTGGAAAAAGAAAAAGCCGAAGATCGCATTTTTGAGCTGGCAGGCGGTGGTTTCAGCAGTACCGTGCGGCTTGCCAAAAGCAGTCCGGACACCTGGATACCCATTTTTGAACAAAACCGCGACAACGTGCTCGACGTATTGGATGAATTCATCAATACCGTCAGTCGCTTCCGGACTTTACTCATCAAACGCGATTTTGAAACCTTCTCCGAACTCATCGGCAAAGCCAATGACATCCGAAGAATTATAAAGTGAGGGGTTTGAGTGTTTGAGTGTTTTGGTGTTTTAGTGTTTAAGAAAAAAACACTCAACCTCTAAAACACCAAAACACTCAAATACCAAAACACTCAAAAACTCCCCATTCATCATTCATCATTACTAAAAATATGTTTACAAAAGCTTCTTCAACCCGCCCCTTCCTCATTGCCGGCCCTTGTTCGGCTGAAACCGAAGAACAGGTGATGGCCGCAGCGCGCGGTCTGGCGCCAATTGGTATTGATTTGTTTCGCGCGGGCGTATGGAAGCCGCGTACCCGTCCGGGCGCCTTTGAGGGCAACGGCGCCGTTGCCCTGCCATGGTTGCGCCGGGTGAAACAGGAAACCGGTTTAAAAACCACGATTGAAGTGGCCAATGCCAATCAGGTCTACGAGGCGCTTAAATTTGGTATTGATGTGCTCTGGATTGGCGCGCGCACGACCGTGAACCCATTCTCCGTGCAGGAAATTGCCGATGCCCTGAAAGGGGTAGACATTCCGGTGCTGATTAAGAACCCGGTAAACCCCGATCTGGAGCTTTGGATTGGCGCCATTGAGCGCGTCCGCAATGCAGGAATTACACAGGTCGGCGCCATTCACCGGGGCTTTTCCTCCTACGCTAAAAGTTCGTTCCGCAATGCCCCCTACTGGGAAATGCCGATTGAGTTGCGCCGTCGGATGCCGGATTTACCTTTAATATGCGACAACAGTCATATTTGCGGTAACCGCGTGGATCTGGCGGAAATTGCCCAACAAGCACTCGACCTGAACTACGATGGCCTGATGACCGAAGTGCATTGCACGCCCGATGAAGCCTGGAGCG
>Ga0075157_10001422_pt1 | contig 14948 bp, 16 predicted proteins | sample JI81BgreenDNA_FD_70967 | JGI IMG/M metagenome (GOLD analysis project Ga0075157, IMG submission 70967) | Wastewater effluent complex algal communities from Wisconsin, to seasonally profile nutrient transformation and Carbon sequestration -... | ecosystem: Engineered > WWTP > Effluent > Algae...
TCCTCAAGTTCACGCCGGCGATCTGGTTTATCGGCAAGGGCCTTGCGCAAATCGCGGCGGCGACCGTGCTCCTGTCGGCTGGGTCTGTGGTGGACCTTGCCAGTGCCATCAAGCTCTTCGCGGCCGGCGAGATCATGGCCGGGATTAAAGCGGTCGGCTTGCTCGGGGTGAAGTTCGCAGGCATCGCGGCATCGGTCGCAGCGGCCTACATCGCGATCGAAAGCCTGATCGCGCTCATGAACGGCGGCCTCACGGATGGACAGATCAACCGCTTCGGCTTCCTGGCTGATGCGGTCGGTCTCGATAGCCTGAAGGCCTTCCTGGAGGACATCAGGAAGACGCCGCAGGATCAGCGCGCCGCGAAGTTTGGCGAGGCGCTGGGGGAGGCTGGGAAGAAGGCTGAAGCTGGTCTCAACCAGATCCCCGGTCTGGCGGCACTGACGGACGCGATCTTCGGGGAGAAGGCCAAGCCGACAATCCCGGCCCCTCCGATGATCGCCGCCCCTGCAGCGCCGACGGTAACGCCCGGCAGTGGCAAGTTTACCGCCTCCGGCGTGCCGGCAATTCCGCCACCGCCACAAGAGCCGCCGCGTCCGACCACAAGCGGAATCAAGGTCTCACCGGCTGCGCCTTACTGGTGGTGGGACAAGATGCTCCCTGAAATCAAGACGCCCGAGCCGCCCGTTATCCCCGTGCCGAAGCTGGAGAAGGGCGCCAACGGCGTTTTTGATGAGATCAAGGAGGGCATCCGCCAAGGTGGCGCGGCAGCGGCTTCGGAAGCCAGCGCGGTTGGCGGACGGGTCGACGCTGCCTTCGATGCCGTGAATGGCATGCTAATGGGGCAAGAGCTCATGCAGGCGTTCGCGGCCGGCATCCGTTCGGGCGGGGCAAGCGCGGTCGGTGAGGCGCGCTCGGTCGCGGGGCAGGTGCGCGGCGCTCTGAGTGGCGCAGGTGCCGTGGGTGGCGGCGGTGCGGGACCCGCAGCGCCGTCGGCGGTGCCAAACCGCACGCCAGGGCCACAGTCGCGCGGTCCGACCAATAACAACATCGCGGTCAATGTGCCGCGAGCTGATGACGTCAAGCTCGCTCGAGCCATCGCGCGCGAGGTTCGCGGAAACCTTGGCATGTTGGGCGACGGCTATGGCGCGGGAGCGGTTGGATGATCCTCATGGGGCTTGGGCCGTTTCGGTTCGGCGTGACCGACACGGCCTTCCAGGAAATCGAACGTCAAACAGCGGTTCGGTTCCCGGTCGCGAAGCCCGTCGGCGCCGGCCCGCTCTATCAGTACAACGGCCCTGACGAGGACATCTTGCGGATCTCGGGGATTTTCTATCCCGAATGGTTCGCCGGTTACGACCAGTTCAAGGCCATGCGATCAGCGGCCGTGCGCGGCGGGGCAAACCCGCTCGTGTCCGCGCTCGGCAACTACTATGGCAACTGGATCACCACCAACATCGAGGAGATCGGCACGCTTTACAACGCGGGCGGGACCCCTCGGAAGGTGGAGTTCAACGTCGAGCTCGCCAATGCTGGCTCCATGTATGGCGGCGGCTTTGGCGGCCTTGGCGTGGGTCTTGCCGGTCTGGATCTATCGCTCGGCATCGATCTGTCGCTTGGGATTGACCTGTCGCTGGGGGTCGATATCGGCTTTGGCGCCGAATTCTCCGCGACCGCGGGCTTTTCAATCGGGCCTGACGGAATTGAGTTTTCCGCCGAATTGAACGCCAGCCTTTACCTGTGAGGTAACGATGAAGCGCGTCGTGACGCAGGAGGGGGACACCGTCGACATGGTGTGCCTTCGCCACTACGGCCTCACGGCCTACGTGACAGAGGCGGTGATTGCGGCCAATCCCGGGCTTGCCGCGCGTGGCGTGACCTTGCCGGCCGGCGTGATCGTCGTACTGCCGACCGTGCGCGTCGCGCCGGCCGTGGCCAACAGGCTTTACTCCTGATGCCGCTGTTCACGCTGGAGGTCGACGGGAAGTCGATCACCTCCACAATCGGCTCGATCCTGCTGGAGATGCGGATCACCGATAAGGTCGGCGGCGAAAGCGACGCCATCGACATCACGCTCAAGGACGAGGCCCACTATTCGATCCCCAAGAAGGGCTCGATCATCAAGGCCTCAATCCTCAACGTCCCGTTCGGCTCCTTCGCGGTGGATGACGTCTCAGGCAATTGGGGCGAAGACGAACCGCGCACGATGACGATCGTGGGCACGTCGGCTGACATGAACAAGACCCTCAAAGAGGGGAAGACGCGCCAATTCAAGGAAAAGACCCTGGGCGAGATCGTTGAGCAGGTTGCTGGTGAGCACGGCTTCACCGCGGCGATCGCCGACGCCATCAAGAACATCGAGATCCCGTATTTGCCGCAGACCGAGCAGTCGGACATGCAGCTCCTTGCCGCTCTAGCGCGCCGGTTCAACGCGACCTTCTCGACGAAGGACGGGCGCATCGTGTTCGTCGAGCGCGGGAAGGGCAAATCGGCTTCTGGTGGCGAGCTGCCGGAAGCTGTCGTGAGGGGCACGGAGGTGCGCTCGTGCGACTGGAACGTCACCGGCCGCGCCGTGTTTGGCAAGGTCAAGGCGCCCTATGTCGACCCCAAGACACAGCGCGAGGAGGTGGTGGAGATCACCACGGGCATCGGCCCCACCTTCTGGATCAGAAACCCCTTGCCATCGAAAGAGCAGGCCGAAAAGGCGGCGGATGCGCGCGGAAAGCAGCTTGCCAGTGAAGAGGCAAGCCTCAGTCTGACGCTCGTGCCGCGCCTGGACATCAAGGCCGGCCAAAAGCTCAAGGTGGTGGGGTTGCGCTCTGGCATCGACCCGCTGCCATGGATCACGGAGACCGTGTCGCACACCGTGTCGAGCGAGGACGTGATCACCACCGAAGTCGATGCCAAGCTCAAGCCCGAAAAGTGACCTGGTGCTTCGACTGCCCTCGAGCGTCATCGAGCGGCTGGAAGCGCGGGCACGGGCGCGCGGTGTCGCGCCGGACGTGATTGCGCTCGAGGCCCTCATTGCCGGGCTCGACAGACCCGACAGAACCCTCCCAAACGCGAAAGACTGACCATGATCTCGCTTCCGCTTTCGGCGGTGCGTCGCCTCGCGCCGCGCGCCCATCCTATTTACCTGGCCGCGTTCGAGCGCGCCGATGTGGTGCTCTCGAAGTATGGCGTCAACGCCACGCCGCTTCGTCTCGCGCACTTCCTCACTCAGGTGCTTCATGAGACCGGCGGCCTGACCGTGACGCGCGAGAGCATGAAGTATCGCGCCGCGCGCATCACCGAGATTTTCGGCCCCAAGCGCTCCTCGGCTCGGATCTCGCCGGAGGAAGCCGCCAAGCTCGCCGGAGATGAGAAGGGGCTTGCGATGCGCGCCTACGGCTCCGAATCGCCGTTGGGTGTAAAGCTGGGAAACAAGACACCGGAAGATGGTTGGACCCTGCGCGGCACGGGACTTTTGCAGATCACGGGTCGCTCGTGCTGGTCCCGTATTTCAAAGCGACTCGGTGTTGACCTGGTCGCAGACCCCGATTTGGCGCTCGATCCTCGCTATGTGCTCGAGATCGCCGCTATTTACTGGACGAGCGAGTCCGCGACGGGGAAGAACCTCAACGACGTCGCCGACACCGGCGACATTGTCGCGGTCTCCAAGGGCGTCAATGGCGGCACCAACGGCCTCGCCGATCGCAAGGCCACTTTCGCCAAGGTCTGGAAAGAGGTCGCGCGCCTGTCGGACGACGCACCTTCAGATCCCGATGAAGCCTGGACGATTGCGCAGCCTTCGCCCGAAGTGCGCTGGTTCCAGCGCTCTCTCAACACCTTGGGCGCCACGTTGAAGGTCGACGGCAAGATCGGACCGAAGACGACAGAGGCCATCAAGGCCTTCCAGCGCGCGAACCGCTTGGTCCCCGACGGCATCGCCGGCCCGGTGACCCGCGCGGCCATTCAGATGCGCCTGGACACCTTGGGCAAGGCGGAGCCTGAGCAGCCCGCCAAGTCGATGGAAGCCTCCACGACTGGCTGGGCGGCTCGCGGAGCGGCCGCGGCGGCCTTGATCGGCACGTACAACGCGGTCGCCGATGAGGCCAAGAAGGCCGCCGAGGGCGCGCCTGGCTTGATCGATGCGGCCCTGTCGATCGCAGAACGCTTGAGCTCGTCGCCGGTGGTGTGGGCAGGCGCCGTGGCGGTTGGGTTCACCGTTTTCATCTGGCTGCGTCGCAAGCACGACCTCAAGCTCAAGGGGTGGTGAGAATGCGCCTCACGCTCATCGCCGCCAGCTCAGCGCTCGCCTTCGGCTTTGTCGCCGGCTGGCAGGTCCAGTCCTGGCGCTTTGACGCCGCCGAACTCGACCGCCTGAAAAGCGCGGTCGCCGCCCGTGATCGGGCGCTCGAGGATCACGCCACGCGGGCGATCAATGATGCCGCCCGGCTCTCCGAACTGGAAGGAAGGCTCCATGAAGCGGTATCCGCGATCGATGACGGCGAGTGCCTGTCTGCTGACGATGCTCGCCGGCTGCGCGACGCCCTCAAGCCCTGAGACGGTGCGCGTGCCCGCCGACATTCGGACGTGCGCGGCAAAGGAGGGTGTCGACATTCCCAACGAAGCGCTCGGCCGCCGCGCGGTCGCCGACCTGATCGGGAAGATCAGCGCCTACGCGATTGAGCAAAACCGATGCCTCAAGCGGCTGATCGCACTCGTCGACGCTTCGAAGTGAAGCGCGGCGCGACGCGACTTGTGGTGCTGGCCGGGTCGATCGCCATCAAGCTCCCAAACCCGGCCGAATGGCGCACGTGGTTGTGGGGGCTTCTCGCAAACATGCAGGAGCGGACCTTTGCGGCCACTGGTGACCCACGCCTAGCCCGGGTGCTGTGGTCGATCCCGGGCGGGTTCCTGCTCGTCATGGAGCGGTGTCGGCCGCTCGATGACGCTGAATGGGACGCGCTCGACGTCGACGCCTTCGAGTGGGGCGGGGACATGCGCGTGCCGATCGAAAACAAGCGCGACACCTTCGGGGTGTCGAAAGGCGGCCGCCTGGTCGCGGTCGATTACGGGACCTGACATGAGCGAACAGCGCACCCTGCAGGCCCGCAAGGGCAACACCTTCGGCTTCGACATGCGGATGAAGAACCCCGACGGCACGCCGATCAACCTGACCGGCCACGCCATGGAGCTCGTCATCGGCCTTGGGGGAGGGGACACCTTCCGCAAGGATTTCACGATCGACAACGCGGCAGCCGGCCAGCTCTCAATCCACCTGTCTGTTGAAGAGGTGGATGCGTTCGAAGTGCGCCGGCACCCCTTCGAGATCATCCACACCGCGGCCGGTGAGGTCCGCACGATCGTGATCGGCTACTTCCTGGTGACGCAGTGGGTGGGTGCAGATGCCTGAGATGGTGCTTGAGCGGCCGACGGTCACGATTGAGACCGTGGGCGCCACGGTCGAGATGGTGGCTTCCCCTGAAACCTCGGTGTCAATCGAGCTCGTGGGTGGCGTGGTCGAAGTGGTGATCGATGATCGCGAGATTGTCGAGGTGGTCGCACCAGGGCCCCAAGGGGCGCTTGGGCCGGAAGGGCCGCCAGGGCCGCCAGGCCCGGCCGCCGTGGTCCGGTATCTCGGGCTTTGGAACGCCCTCACGAACACGCCGCCGCTGGTTTCCGGCGTCGGTCCAGAGCCCGGCTCTTACTACAAGGTCTCGTTGGACGGGTTCACGCTGATCGACGGTACGGCCGTCTGGAAGATCGGCGATGAAATCCGCTGGAACGGCGCCACGTGGGACCGGATCCCGACAATGCTTTCCGACATCGTTGATGGAGGGTTCTTCTGATGGCTTCCACGGTCAAAATCAAGCGCCGCATCGGCGGCCCTGCTGGTGCGCCGTCTTCCCTCCTGTCTGGCGAGCCGGCCTGGAATGATGCCGAACAGATTGGCTATATCGGCGGCGGCGACAATGGTTCTGGTCTGGCGACGTCGATCCCTGCTATTTTCGGCTTTGGCGCTTATGTGGCGCGGTTCGGCAATCAGACCATTGATGGAAGCAAGACCTTCAATGAGTCGCCAATTGTCCCGGCTCCGACGCAGGACAATCACGCAGCCAACAAGGCCTATGTGGACCTGGCGCGCCAAGGGATCACGGCGAAGGCGCCGGCTCGGGCGGCGACCACGGGCAACATCACACTCTCAGGCGCGCAGACCATTGACGGCGTCTCGCTGGTGGCTGGTGACCGAGTTCTGGTGAAGAACCAGTCGACCGCGGCGCAGAACGGCCTCTATGTCGTCGCGGCCGGCGCCTGGACGCGCGCGGATGATGCCAGCGATTGGAATGAGCTCGTTTCGGCCGTGGTCTTTGTCTCCGAGGGCACCACGCAAAGCGATACGGGCTGGCAGTGCACCATTAACAAGGGCGGCACGCTTGGCACCACGGCGATCGCGTGGGCGCAGTTTACAGGTGGCGCGGACATTCAGGCTGGAGATGGCCTGTCGAAGAGCGGAAACGTGTTTTCCGTGAGCCTGTCAGCGCGCCTGCAGTTTACAGCCGGCACGATCGACCTGGCCCCGTCGGGCGCCACCGCGGGCAGCTATCGACAGGTCACGATTGACCAGTATGGCCGTGTGACGGGTGGGTCAAACCCAAGCACGCTGGCCGGATATGGGATCGGCGACGCGCAGCCCCTCAACAATAAGCTGACGGCGTTTGCAGGCCTGACGGGCTCGGTCGACAAGATCGCTTATTTCACGGGCGCTGAAACGCTCGCCTTGGCGACGCTGACGTCCTTCATCCGGGGGCTTCTCGACGACGCCGACGCTGCAACAGCTCAGTCGACGCTGGGGCTCGTCATCGGGACGAACGTGCAGGCCTTCCACGCCAACCTCCAAGCGCTTGCGGGCTTGGTGGGCGCGGCGGATCGGATCCCCTATTTCAGTGGCTCCGGCGCTATGGCGCTTCAGGTCTTCACGTCCTTTGCGCGCCAGCTCCTTGACGACGCGGATGCTGCGGCGGCCCGCACGACGCTTGGGCTTGGGAGCATTGCGACTCAAGCGGCGAACGCGGTCTCGATCACGGGCGGGACGATTGGCGCCGGCGTGACGGTTGACGCCACGATCGACGGTGGGACCTTCTAATGCCCGGCCCTATTCGCATTCGCCGCTCCACGACGTCGGGAGCGGTCCCGGCTTCGCTTCTTGAGGGCGAGTTCGCGATCAACATTCCCGATCGGCGGCTCTATTTCCGGGGCCCCACGGGGGCGGTGGAGTCCTTCGATCTGCGCTTCTCGAACCGCCCAACGAACTTTGGCTCAGCGCGGTCTGCGGTGCCGTACGAGGCAAACGTTAACGCGGACACCATCAACACGGTTGGCGAGAGCCGCTTCATAAACCCATCGGGCTCAGCCAATATCCCGTTCACGGGCTATGGTTACGTCGCGCTCTTGGGCGGGGGCGATAACGGCAATCGCGGTGTCCAGGTCGCCGCTGACCCCAATGATTTCTGGTGGCGAGAATTTAGCAACCCGACGATCTGGAAGCGGTTCTGGCATAGCGGCAACTTTGACCCGAATTCGAAAGCCAACGTTGCAAGCCCCACCTTCACGGGAACGGGCACCTTCGGCAATTCAGGCAACAACGGATCGATCGCGATCGACGGCGCCTCCGGCTCCTGGCGGGTGCTCGATTTCCGCCATGCGGGGGTGCTCAATTGGCGCATTCAGGCGCGCGGGGACGGCGACCGCCACTTCCAGATTTCCGCATTCGATAACGCGGGCGTTTGGCTGCGCGATGTTCTGACGATCAACAGGCTGACCGGGGCTTGGACGCTGAATGGCACGACCAATGTGGTCGGGGACATGGGCGTTGCTGGCACGATCTGGATGCGCGGCGCCGTGGTCCAGAACGGCACCAATGGCTACGTGGCCCTTGTCTCGGGCGTTTCTGATCGCCCCGGTTATCTCGCGTGGCACACGGTCGAAGGCACTCGCCGAGCCTACATGGGTTGGAAGTCCGCCGATCGAAACGCGATGATGCTCCACCTCGAAAACGGGTGGGGTCTTGATATCGTCGGCGACAACGGCGCCGTGCGCTTCAACACAATCCCGCTTTTCAGGGGCAATATCGGCGGCAGCGAGGGCGGCGAAATCTGGATTGCTCGCCCGCTGTCAGGAACAGCACTCGCGGGCGATGTGGCGATCGACATCAACGGCAATCGCTGGCGAATGTTCGAGAGCGGCGGGTCTTATCGCGGCGTCTTCATCGACTTCACCACCTGCGGCTCGCAATCCGAAATCTGGCACGACGGCAACGCTCCGGCCTATATCCGCGACGCCAGCTTGCGCCCCCGCCATGCGTGGGACAATTCGGCTTTCCGCACAGCGGTCGTCAATGGCACCGACGCCACCGCGGCGCTCAACACCATCTTCTCTCAAGGTGGACGCATTCGCTTTCCCGATCAGGGCGAGCGGATCAAGATCACGGGGCGCCCCGTCATCGAGGCGAATGGCGTCATCGTCGAGGGCAGCAAAGAGGCGACGATCATCGAGCTGAACGGCTCGACCTCCGGCATCGACATCGGCGCTCAGCATCGATGCGTGCTCTCCGGCTTGCGCATGATCGCCGGCGCGGCGGTTGGTTCGGGTGGGGTGATCCCCGCATCGTCCGCAATCCGCACGCTGACCGGCACCGGTGTCAATTGCTACGACACCCTGATCGAAGACGTGCTCCTCGATCACGTGTTCACAGGCATAGACATCAGCTCGGCGACACGCACGACAATTCGCAACTGCGATATCCTGAACATCTATGGGACCGCGGCCATTAACATGGTCGGCACGTCGACGATCAACTGCGACCTCCTGTCGATGTCGGACGTGATCATCAACAATGCGGCGACTGTTGGGTTTTACCCAAGCAATATGAAGGGCGATTACTTCGGGCTAACAGCGTATTCACTCGGCGATATCGTGAGCTATAACTCACGGTATTATCAATGCGTCCAGGCTGGGTCTACTGGCCACCCGTTATTGAACCCATTCGACGCGACGCCTGATGGAACGCCCACTTCAAAGACATTCAACGATGCCGGGGTGGTCTGGCGGCTTCTCTGTCGCACAACCGCCGCAGGCGTTCAGATGGGCTCATGGGCGCGGACGCTCGATGCCAAAAGCCTTGGCGTGATCACGCTCCCATATGGCTTCCGCATGGTCGATACCTTGCTCGTGGCGAACAGCCAGCCGATATGGGCTTACCTCGACAATTGCGACTTCGACCACAACATTATCAACAATGTCTGGCTTCAGCACGGTCAAGACTTCAGGGCGGGGAAAACATACGCCTCGTCAACAAAGCTCTCGAACGCGGTGAGGGTGGACCCTGGCTACAAAGGCGAGGGTGGTTACTATGATGGAGTCATCAGAAATGCCGCTACGCAGGGCGTAGTTATTTCAGCTCCATTCACATTGCGCGGGAATGATATCATCAACAATGGCCAAGCAGCCGCGAACAATTACGATAACGTTTATGTCAACGCGAACGTCCCCGACGTGACAATCGTTGACAACAAGTTCCTGCCGAATGTGGGCGCCACGACGCAGAACGCGCGCCGCCCGATCACGGTCGCCACTGGAACCGCGGACCGCTTGAAGATCGCCCTCAACACGTCGAGGGGGCATGGCACGTCGAATGCTATCTTGAACAATTCCACGGGCACGGGGCAAATTGTAGTCAACAACACCTAAGGAGAAGGCATGTCGGACCAGGTCAAGGATCAAAACGGTGACTGGTCGCGGGCTTTTGTCGGCATCATCATCTCTGTGATGATCTCGTCAATTGCTTCGTCGTGGATTTCAACAACTCAAGCCTCGAGCCAACTTCGTGAGCAATCAGCCACGATGGGAGCTCAAATCAAGTCGCTTCAGGAAAAGGTGGAAGCCCTCGAAAAGGGAAAAAGCCACCTGGAGACCGAGAATAGCCGCCGCATCGCCGAACTGGCCACCGGTTCGGCCGATGCCCGCGCGCTGGAAGCCCGCGTGAGGATCTTAGAAGGCTGGGTCGACCGCACAAGCGGTGTCGCCTTCAATTCGACGGACGCAGAGCGCTTTGAGCGCGTCATGGACCTCAAGATTGACGAGCTCCGGCGACGGCTGATTGCCATTGAGCAAAGCGTTTTCGGTCGAAATTACGACGGTGTGCCGCAGCCAACTCGATAGGTTCGCTGCTCCACCCCGATGCAGCGAAAGCGCCCCCAGGCGCATCACTTGAGCCCCGTTGGCTTCGGCCAGCGGGGCTCTTTTGTCGTTTCAGCGGTGCGCAAACCCAAGCCGATCGGCGGTGTTGCGCAGGATCGAGGCAAGTTGCGGCTCGATCTGATACCTCTCGATCGCGTGCGAGAGGTTCATGGCGGACTCGTTGCCGCGCTCGCTGGCCGCTTTCCAGTCGAGGAACATCTCAACGAGATCCAGGAGATCCATGCCTGCGACGCCGTCGGGATAGTGCTCCGGGTGGTGGCTGTTGTGCTTGTAGTGGTGCTCGAGCATGGGCCCCAAGAGGGCTTTGCGGCGCTCATACTCTTCAGAGCCGAACGGCGCGTCGCCTTCGCGCTCTTGAAGATCTGCCATCTCCTGGAGGGGTCCGAGCTCCGTGGGGTGGTACTTGCTTATGTCGTGATCCAAAAAGCGGCGCATGAGCCGTCTGTTGAAGTCCAAGCCAAGCTCGCCAACGCGCGTGATGTGAGCTTCAACGATCTTTCTTGCATCTGCCATCGTAAACCTCCGTCTCGATGCGGTTAAAAACTTGACCCCGCCTGGCTGGTGCCGGGCGGGGTCTTTTTTCGTTTCAGCCCTCGTGCGAGGCGATCCAGCGCAGCACGTTCTCGGAGAAGCCGTTGATGCGGACCCAATCGCCGTATCCAACGCCACGCTCGGCAGAGGCCACATTGATCATGTAGCCCTTGCCCTTCGGCGGCGGCACGGCATCGGACGACTGCTCGTCAGTGATGACGATCAGGCGGTCGAGGCGGCGGTTGCGGACCTCCGCATCTCGATAGACATGCTCGACAGCGCGACCGAGATAGGTGCCGCTGTGTGCCTGAGACCGCACAACGGCATCAACCGTCGCCATCCCCGAGTAGCGCGGCACCTCGACCACGCGCTCAGAGAAGGTGAACACGCGAACGCGGTCGCCAGGCACGATCGCCGCGAGAGCGGCCGCCGCATCCATCCGGCTCAGGTCGGATTTCGCCGACATGCGCGAATTCATGGAGCCCGACACATCGACAAGAACCGCGGTCTCGCCGGGCAGCTTGGGCAACTCATTGATGGCCATCACCATGGCGTCGTTCAGCTCGGTGGCGAACATGGGCGCCGCTCGGATTGCCGCCACGAAGCGGAACGGCAGCACGTCGCGAGCCCCACGGCGCGCCACAATGGCCTCACGGATCAGGTCGTGCGAAACCCCAGCGGTGTTCATGCCGGCGAGGTTGCGCAGCAGGGCGAGATAGCCCAAACGGCCCTCGCGGATCAGGCGCTCGAAGGTCTCCTTCTTGTCGGCGCCACCAGAGAGGGCGACCTCCCACGTGTCGGGCGTCTTGAGCTCCCGCTTGACAGCACGCTTCCACAGCTCCGACTGCTCGGCGTCCTCGGGGCGCGGGCGAACCAGACGAAACACGTCGCGCAGCTTCACCGCACCGTCGCGGTCATACTTGGCGAGCTCGTACTCGTCGAACTTCGCCAGGGCGACAGCCAGACCGACCTTCAGCTGCTTCGACAGCGGTCGCTTGCCGTTGCGCCAGTAGATCGACAGGAGCTCGGCCGGCTCGTCGGCGCGGCTGATCACAGACGCGATCGCGTTGGAAACGAAGCCGTCGGTGCGCGACCGCCCGCGCTCGACGAGCGCACACAGAAGCAGGAGCGGGACGTGGCGCAGCTTCGCCTTATGGCGAGCCTGAATGGCCATGTCAGCCAGCGCCTCGACAGGGACGTCGTGGGCGAGCTTGGTGATGCGGTCGGCGATCTTGACGCCGTCCTCATAGAACTCGTCCTCCCAAAGAAGGCACGACATGACGGAGCGCTCCAAAAGCTGGAGCGGGGTCAGTGGAGCGGCCGGCGCGCCCTCGTGGGTGCGACCGTGGGGATGACGGGGAGCAGTGTTGAGCTTCATGGGAGCCTCCAGTGGTAAGAGGCCCGTGGCGCACCAGCGCTGGAGGGTGGAGGAAGCGGCGGCTTCGGCATGGTCCACGGCTCGCAGCCGTAGACCTCGTGGTTCAAACGAGGAAACCGAAACCTACACCATCCACCCACCAGCGCGGGCCCTGGAAAGATCGCCGCCGAACGGCGGGGGAAGAGGCGAAAACGGCAACGAGGCGTCCTAACCAGGCTAGACGACAGAACCTTTCGGCCCCGGTTGGATTTGAACCAACGTCTCCCGCATCCAAAGCGAAGTAACCGTTCTCTACACCACCCGCCGATCGCCGGCGACCTTTCCAACGGCCGCAATACGCAGCGGCCGTCTGAATTCGAGGGGAAGCGACAGGGTCGGCTTTTTGGGCCATCGCTCTTCCAGCTGAGCTACCCTTCTTTCGAAGGGACAGGACTCGAACCTGCGACTTATAGCGAAGTAACCGAACCTTACACCACCTTGAACTCAACCCGGGAAGAGGACGACATCGACATTTTCGATCTGCAACGAGGAAGTCGATATCTGCACCACGAGCAAACCTGTCGTACATAATGCACAACACGAAGTCAACGCCTTCGATGCGCGTAATGCACGATTTTCCGGGTGAACAAAAAAGGATTGTGCATAACTGCGTGAGCCGATTCTCGTGCCCACCTGGACCGTTTTCGTTCGCGGTTTGGGCGTTTTATGCGTTGAGGTGGGGAGTGGCTCGAGATGCTGAGTTTCGTTCACATTTCAAAGGGTTATGGCGGATGGGGTGGGATTTGAACCCACGGAGAGCTTGCACCCTCGGCGATTTTCAAGGCCCATGCCGCGCACAGAACGGAAAAGCGCAGCTGCTTGATTGCATTGAATAATCAGGCCTGACTGCCTGTTTTGCGCACAATTTTGTGCCCGCTTTTGTGCCCGCTTTTGTGCCCTGGCACGTCCTGGACACCTTCATCGCGGGCAATGGCGGCCTCCTCGGAGGTGACGTGGGCGAGATAGATCTCGGTCGTCTTAACCGACGTGTGACCGAGATACTGGCTTAGGGCATAGATGGACATTCCAGCACGAAGCGCACGAACTGCAAAGGCGTGGCGAAGGTCGTGGAAGCGAAAGCGCAGAACACCCCTGTTCTCGGCTTTGGCCAGCGCTGCCCGGCGCACGTGCGTGAAGTCGCTCGCCGCCTGGGAAAAGGCGCTGCCGTCTTCGTTGCAGAAGATCAGGGGAGACGGGCCACCGCGGCCCATCGTGACGGGGATCGACTGGAACAGCTCAAGGGCATCCGGTGACAGTCGCAGCACACGGCGCTTGTTGCCTTTGCCGGTGACGGTCAATGTGCCGGCCTGGGCGTTGAAGCCGCGCCACGTCGACGACGTGAGCTCCGATTGCCGGCACCCCGTCAGTAGGGCAGCTCGGATGAGCCACCCGAATCGCATCGATGCCGATGCGATGATGGCCTCGATATCGCTGTCCTCGGGGAGGGTGATCGGATCCCGCCGCTCGCGCAGCATCCGCCGCTTTGACAGGGTCGGGTTGCCTTCGCGCCACCCCTGTGCCTCGCAGAAGTCGAGCACGCTCGAGATGGCTGTCAGGTCGCGGCGCACGGTGGCGGCACTGGCGCCGGCGCGCCGACGGGCATTGATAATGTCGGTGATCAGCTTGCCGTCGATTTCAGTCACACTCCCGACCGGCAAGAGAAACGGCTCGCACGCGGAAAGGGAGACGGCGTAGCGGCGAAGGGTCGCCGGCGCGACCTGGTCGGTGATATGGGCGCCCCACTCAAGGATGGCTTCACGCCAGCCCACGTTGTTGTGGAAGATGCGAGACTTCAGCTCCGAGATGCGCTTGTCCCGCGCCCGCTTCGCAAGTTTTGCATCAGCTGTTCGTAGGCTTTCTCTGTATTCGACGCCGTTGATACGCGCGCGGAACCACCAGATCTTTTGCGGTCCTCTTTGGTAGAGATTGCCCTTCGACATGCTTCGTCCTCGCGAGACTTGATGTACCGCGCGATGGCGGCGGGGTCGAACGTCCAGACGCGGCCGATCTTCGCCGCACTCGGCAGCTCGCCGCGCAGCGCCATAGTCTGGACCGCGCGCTTCGACACACCAAGGCGGCGCGCGACCACATCTGCTTGGCAGCGGTCGTTTTCCACAGCCTGCTCCGTCAGTTTACGGCGCTCGAGGCTGTCGCGACCCCGGGCGGAAGCACGGGGAGACACATCAGGACCTCGTTCTCCATGAAGGTCTGCAAAAGCACCAGCGGCGTTTTGGAGAAGACACCGTGGAAAGCCTGGCACCCCTCGCACCACGAGTAGAGCTCGGCGAGGATTGGGCCGCCGACGACGCACACGGCGAAGGCACAATCTTTGGGGGCGTCCTTGAGCGCAATCCAATTCATTGGGGATCTCCGTTGGGAGGGGAAAGGAGTTTCTGGAAGCCCGGCGTTTCCACCATGGGCTGACCGTCGGTGCCGACGAGGTGAAGGCCGAAGGCGGCTTCAAAACTCAGGATGCCGCACTCGATCGCGGTGATCTGGCCCCTGCACCAATCGCGCAGGATTGAGGAAACAGCGACCATGCCTTGGCGCATCGCCCGGTCGCTCCATTCGGCTTCTGCCACCTTGCGCCGTGCGTGCCACGGGTTTTCCCGCAGAAACCAGAAAGCCCACCCTCTTGCGGAAGCGCGCAAGAGGAAGGGGCGACCGCGGTGCATGAAGGTGAGCACGAGCTCGCCGGTCTGGAAGTTGTCTATAAAGCCGACCTGAGTGCATCCGACCTTCTGGAGCATGGTGGCGATTT
>Ga0075157_10001425_pt1 | contig 14923 bp, 10 predicted proteins | sample JI81BgreenDNA_FD_70967 | JGI IMG/M metagenome (GOLD analysis project Ga0075157, IMG submission 70967) | Wastewater effluent complex algal communities from Wisconsin, to seasonally profile nutrient transformation and Carbon sequestration -... | ecosystem: Engineered > WWTP > Effluent > Algae...
ACAGACCTTGTCCTACTGCAAATGCATTGGGATATGTTGGTTTAGCCAATTATGAGGCTACCGTTTCTGGCATGAGCAACTATCAGTCTCTTGCTAACTTATATGGCGGTCTGAAAATACCTGCAGTTTTTGCAAATCAGGAGTATCACTGGCCCACAGTAGTAAACTCTGTTAATTATTACTTATACAGCAGACTGTTTCCAGAAGTAGACCAATCTTTGTACAACAAAATTAAAACGCTTCACGACAAAAACGAAAAAGAATATTCTGAACAAGTAAGTCAGGATATTTACATCAGATCCAAAAATCACGGTCAAGCAGTGGCTGCGGCTGTATGGGATTATATGAAAACCGATGTTGTTACTTTTGATGCATACAAAGATCCATTTAAAGAAAACAACTGGGAAGACAGATTGAATCAACCTGGTGCATGGACACCAACTGTTCCTGGACCAGGAGAAGGTATGTTTCCTTTCTACGGAAAAGGTCGTACTATGGCAATCAAAGAAGACTTGAAAGTATGCAAACATTGGAAAGAATATGTTGGCAACTGGACTGAAGAACCAGGGAAAGGTATTTACTTGCAAGCACAAGAAGTAATGGCCCAAAATACTACTGAATTATCATATCAAACTGAATGGGTAGGTGAGTTTTGGAGTGATGATTTATTGGGATTAACATTTAGTCCGCCATCAAGATTTATCGCAATCGCTGACCAAGTTTATGTACTAGAAAAAGCAAGTCTAGAAGAAGCTATCGTAGCTAATGCTAAAGTGGGAATAGCGCTTCACGACGCTGCGATAGGTTGTTGGAACTCCAAGTATTACTACAACATTGAAAGACCAGAGTCTTATATCAAGAGGGTAATAGACCCTACATGGGAGCCAAATCTATACAACCCAATCACTAGTGAAGGTGGTATTTCTCCATCTTTTCCTGCTTATCCTTCAGGCCACTCCACTTTTAGTGCTGCAGCATCTGAAGCATTGGCGAGCGTGTTTGGTTATGATTATGCTATGACAGATAATTGTCACAGAAATAGAACAGAATTTGAAGGATACCCACGAACTTTCAAGAGTTTTTATGAAATGGCCTTGGAAAATGCTTGGTCAAGAGTTCCTCTAGGAGTCCACTATAGAATGGACGCTGAAGAAGGATTGAGATACGGTACTGAAATAGGAAGAGTAGTTAATAACCTTCCTTGGAAAAAATAATATAAGAGTATAAAAATATAAAAAAAGGGTCTTTATTGACCCTTTTTTATTGTTGTTTGTACTGTTTTTTAACTTTTGAAAATCATATTTGTTTCATTATAAAAGTGAACATTTATTTCCACAATTCGCAGACCTATTAATGAGTATCTAGTAAAAGTAAATATATGAAAGTAAAATATTTGTTTTTTGTGCTTAGCATCACATTGACAGCCAGTGTGATAAGTTGTAAAACTGATAAAAAAGAGTCAGATATTGACCAAAACAATGTACAGGATTACAAAGAAAACTACGGTACTGGAGAGACATCTCGCACCTTCCAAAGAATCAATGGAAAAATAGAAGGTAAGATGACTGATTTCTATCCTTCGGGCAAACTTAAAGGGGAAAGATTTTTTGTAAAAGATTTACAGCATGGTAAAACAACTATATACTACGAATCCGGTGCACTCAAAGAAGTACAATATTATGACCAAGGAAAAAAGACAGGTGGTGATACCATATACTACGAAGATGGTACGCTGAAGTTTGTCACAGAATACAAAAACGATATCAAACATGGTTACCTACGTAAATGGGACGAAGCAGGCGGCCTCATCTACGAGGCCAAATTTGCTATGGACACGCTAATAGAAGTTGGCGGCAAGCCTGTGGTGCAGGAAAAGATAGCCAAATGAGAAACATACTACTATTTCACGGTTTGCTTGAGGCTATTGCTGGGTTTTTACTTATATTTAACCCACAATGGTTGTTGTATCATGCTCAACCCGAACTACAAGGTATCGTCATCGCAAAGCTTTATGGTATCCTGATCTTTGGCTTTGGCCTGATTTCCTATCTGCTCTCCAAAAGCTTTGAACACAATCAAATGTATAAACAAATATGTTTGGTCGTCATTTCCCTACACCTGATTATTGGGTTCTATATGTATGGTGTCTTCCAACTGGGAGTCACTCCTCATCCTGGTGCTGCTATTTTACACTTGGCATTGGCAATCATCTTTTTAGTAATATATCTCCGTAACATTCAAAAATTTAATCATGAACAGCCAACTTCCTGATTTATTAAATATCCTGGATCTGACCAAGCTGGAAGATGGGCATTTTAAAAGCGGAAATCTATTTATTGGTAGTCCCAATGTCTATGGTGGTCAGGTGTTGGCACAAGCTGTATCCGCAGCAAATGCCACTATAGAAGATGACAAAATCTTGCACTCACTCCATAGCTATTTCATCAATCCTGGAGACAACGACATCGACATACATTACAAGGTAGAAAATGTAAAAAATGGGCGTTCGTTTAACACCAGAAGAGTAGTGGCTTCTCAAAATGGAAAAGATATCTTCATCATGTCTGCCTCTTATCAAAAACCGGAATCAGGTATAGAACACCAAGCCATCATGCCCAATGTGGCTAGACCTGAAGCATTGACTTCGTTTTCTGATCTTTTTGCAGAGTTTGCAGCTAAATTTAAACTGGAACCCCGAGGAATTTTTGCGCCTAACGGTCCTTTTATTTTCCACCCGGTAGAGCATTATGATCCATTTAATCCCAGAATTCGTCCCGCTTTTAATCACACCTGGTTTAAAACTAATGGTTCACTAAGTGACGACACATTACTGCATCAAAGTACTTTGGCGTATGCTTCAGATTTTAACCTTTTGATTACGGCACTTTTCCCACATGGTATGTCATTTTTTACAACGCCAATGCAGATAGCCAGTCTGGACCATGCGATGTGGTTTCACCGTCCAGCACGTACAGACGAATGGCTACTTTATGTAGTTGAAAGTTCTAATGCTAATGGAGGCAGAGCATTTTGCACGGGTAAAATATTTACAATTGATGGCGTATTGGTAGCCAGTACAGCACAGGAAGGCTTGATTAGGAAACTTTAAATTATTCTCCCAATAATCCTTCAAAATAAGTAATAAATTCGTCCAAGCTCATACTTCCTACGTCACCATGTCCTTGCATTCTGACGGATACTTGTTGGTTTTCCATTTCTTTGTCACCTATTACGAGCATTAGTGGAACTCTCTTTAACTCCGTATCTCTGATTTTTCTACCTATAGATTCCGCTCTTTCATCAATAAAACCACGAATATCGTGTTTTGCCAACGCTTTCTTGATTTCTTCACAATATGGAATCAATCTGTCTGAAATAGGTAGTAATGCATATTGATCTGGGGTCAACCAAAGTGGGAATTTTCCTGCGGTGTGCTCTATCAAAATACTTATAAATCGCTCCATAGAGCCAAATGGCGCTCGGTGTATCATTACCGGACGATGTGCTTGATTGTCTGATCCTATATACTCGAGCTCAAACCTCTCTGGAAGGTTATAATCTACTTGAATAGTACCTAATTGCCATGATCTACCCAAGGCATCTTTGATCATAAAGTCAAGCTTAGGACCATAAAAGGCAGCCTCACCATATGCAGTAACTGTCTGGATGTCAAACTCGCTTACTGCGTCAATGATTCCTTGCTCTGCGGCTTGCCAATTTTCTTCAGAACCGATGTATTTTTCTGGTTTTTCAGGATCACGAAGCGAAATTTGAGCAGTAAAATTGTCAAATCCCATTTTCTTGATCACCATGGTAGTAAGTTCGAGTACTTTTTGGAACTCTCCTTTTACCTGATCTTTTGTACAAAATATGTGGGCATCATCTTGAGTAAATCCTCTTACTCGTGATAATCCGTGCAACTCACCACTTTGTTCATAACGATATACGGTTCCAAACTCTCCGATTCGTAATGGCAATTCTTTATATGATCTAGGTCTCACACCGAAAATCTCACAGTGATGAGGGCAATTCATTGGTTTTAAAAGAAACTCTTCGCCCTCTTTGGGTGTGTGAATCGGTTGGAAGCTATCTGCACCGTACTTGGCATAATGACCTGAAGTGATATATAATTGTTTGCTACCAATATGTGGAGTGACTACCATCTGATAGCCTTGCTTTTCCTGTTCGTTGCGTAGGAAGTTTTGAAGTCGCTCCCTAAGCTGTGTACCTTTAGGCAACCACATAGGAAGTCCTTGTCCCACTTTTTCAGAAAACATAAACAGTTCCAACTCTGTACCCAATTTGCGATGATCTCGCTTCTTGGCTTCTTCGATCATGTCTAGATACTCTGTAAGCTCTTTGGCTTTTGGGAAAGTTATGCCGTAGATACGTGTCATTTGCTTGCGCTTCTCGTCACCACGCCAGTAAGCTCCCGCAAGATTAGTCAGTTTTACAGCTTTGATATTGGATGTATCTGGTATGTGTGGTCCACGGCAAAGGTCTGTAAAATTGCCTTGTGTGTAAAATGTGATGCTACCATCTTCTAAACCTTCCAAAAGTTCTAACTTGTATTCATCGTTTTTTTCGGTAAAATACGCTATGGCTTCCGCCTTAGATACGTCTTTACGTTCAAATGTACTTTTGGTACGTGCTAGTTCGAGCATTTTTTCTTCTATCTTAGGCAGATCTACTGGTGTCAACGTGGTATCTCCCATATCTACATCGTAATAATACCCATTGTCAATAGCTGGGCCGATTCCAAACTTAACACCTGGGTATAAGGCTTCAAGTGCTTCTGCCATAAGGTGGGCTGACGAATGCCAATATGTAGCTTTTCCTTCCTTATCATTCCAAGTAAAAAGTTTAACATGAGCATCTGCTTGAATAGGTCTGCCTGCGTCCCATACCTCACCATTTACTGATGCCGCTAGTACATTCCTAGCTAGACCTTCACTTATAGAAAGCGCTACACCCATAGCACTTGTCCCTTTTTCGTATTGTCGTACACTACCATCCGGAAGTGTAATATTAATCATTTGCATATATTCAACCTTTTGAAGGCGCAAAGGTAAGAATTTAATAAATAGTAGTAACTAAAAATAAAATTCCCTTTAGCTTAACTTTACTTATCACATCAAATCCGCCAATTCCATCCACTTTTCTTCTTTCTCTTCTAGCTGGGCTTGTATCTTATCCAACTCTTTGGAGAATTCCATAATCTTTTCTGGACTTAAGGTGGCGTCATCAAACTTTGCAGTGATTTCGGCTTTTTTCTCTTCTAGTTTTGAGATTTCTTTTTCAAGTCTGGAGAAATCCTTTCGTTGTTCAAAGGATGCTTTTCCTTTGGATGACTCCTCCGGTTGGGTAATGGCAATCTCCGCTTTTACTTCCTGTTTTTCCTTTTCTTCTGTTTTTTTGAGTTCGCGATAGTCAGAATAAGTACCATTATAATCTCTTAAAACCGCATTTCCTTCCAAAATAAACAAATGGTCTACCAACTTATCCATAAAATATCTGTCGTGCGTGACGATGATCAAGCACCCAGGAAAATCCAATAAATACTCTTCTAAGACATTGAGCGTGATAATATCTAGGTCATTGGTAGGCTCATCGAGAATGAGAAAATTTGGATTTTTCATCAGAATGGTCAGCAAATACAACCTTCTCTTTTCGCCGCCGCTGAGCTGTGAAACCAGAACTCTTTGTTGCGGTCTAGGGAACAGAAAGCGCTCCAGCATCGACTCGGCAGATATTTTCTGACCTTTATCTAAGGGTATATACTCTGCAATGTCCCTGATGACGTCTATCACCATTTTGTCTTCATTAACTACAAGACCATCTTGGGTGTAATATCCAAAAACAATGGTATCTCCTACTACAATTTTGCCACCATCAGGTTTGATTTCTTGCGTTAAGAGCTTTAGAAAAGTCGATTTTCCAGTACCGTTTTGGCCCACAATACCGATTCTTTCTCCTTTTTTAAATTTATATGTGAAACCGTCAAGAATCTTTTTATCGCCAAAGTTTTTGACAATGGCGTGCGCTTCCAATATTTTTGATCCAAGTCTTGATGCCTGAATGCTGATTTTCATATCATCATTATTGAGGCTAACTTGGGCTTTTTCTTTGATTTCGTAAAAGTCGTCAATCCGGGATTTAGCCTTAGTACTACGTGCCTGTGGTTGACGGCGCATCCATTCCAGCTCTTTGGAAAACAACTTTTTGGTCTTTTCCAGATTGGCGGCATCATTAAGCAATCTTGCTTCCCTTTTTTCTAGATACTGAGAGTAATTGCCCCGATACATGTAAGTATTACCATTTTCCAACTCAATGATTTCGTTGCAAACACGCTCCAAAAAATATCGGTCGTGCGTCACCATAAATAAGGTAAGGTTGGGTTGCTGAAGAAAATTTTCTAACCATTCGATCATCTCCATATCCAAGTGGTTGGTAGGTTCGTCGAGAATTAAAAAGTCAGGCTCTTCAATAAGTATCTTGGCCAAAGCCAGACGTTTTTTCTGACCGCCAGACATTTCACCGGTTTTCTGATCCATATTGGTCAACAACAATTTGTGCAGGATTTCGTGAATCTTTGCCTCGAGATCCCATGCTTTTAGATCTTCAAGTCGTGTCACACACTTTTGAAGTAACGCATCATCATTTGCATTAAGCGCTTTTTCGTAATCTCTGACGGCTATGATGGCTTCATTGTCTGAATCAAAGATGGTTTCGAGCACCGTCGCTTTAGGGTTAAAAATTGGATCTTGTTTTAGGATCGCCGTCTTTATTTCTTTAGATATAATGATTTTAGCATTTTCGCCATCTGAACCTTCCTCTCCTCCAATTACTTTGAGCAGTGTAGTCTTCCCGCTTCCGTTTTTAGCCACCAGTGCTATTTTGTCACCTTTGGAGATGGATAGATTAACATTTTTGAAAAGCACTTTATCCCCATAAGACCGGGTCACATTTTCTAAAGAAAGATACTGCATAAAATGAATTGATGAAATAAAGTGCGAAATTAAGGAAAAATAAGGTTAAATTTGTTTTTCCTTTAACCAAAGTAAGTACTATTTACCTGGTTCAGAAAAAATATTTCCTCACTTTGACCATCATCACCGCTCTCCACCCATCTCGATCTCAATACCTGATTTCTTTTGAAAACCCTTGATACTGTAGGTTATACCGACTAAAAAGTATCGACTGAGCACATTAGTGAATGAAATGTCTGTATAATTGAGATTGGAAGATGTGCGGATACCTTGATTTTGATTGAGGATGTCATAACAGCTTATAGTGGCTCGAAGCCTTTTGTTCTTTGTTATGTAAGATGTGATGCTTGCTGTCCATAATGGATAAGAAGTAAATGCATCCGAAAATGATGTTTTGATAGACATATAATCATAACGGGACTTTATGTTGACCCAATCTTTGATATTCAATCCTAATTCTCCATACAAAGTCCTTTCAGTATATACTTGATTGAGCGCTTTGTCAGCTGTAACGTTGGTGTTTGAGTTGTTTGTTTTATAGCCCGCAAGTAGATCTATAACGTTTTTATTTCTATTTTCTAAAGCCAAATTATAGCCATACCCAAATCTGTTTACATCATTTGCTGTTTCATTGATGATCGTATATCCTTGATTATAACTACCCCTAAGGATCATTCTGGCTTTTAATTTCAGTGGTTTTATTGGCGTTTCATATTCTACTCTTCCCGAAGTAGTTATTTCATTTTTTACATTCTGAGGAGTATAATATCTTACCAATGAGGTATCAATGGTAAGTGCTTCCGATACTTTGTTATGTGTATAATTGCTCTGAAGACTTGCGTAAAGCATTCTGAAATTAAAGGCATCGTATTTCATGTAGGAGACGTTGAGATTATGCATTTGCTCCGGTTGCACACTTGGATTGCCTATGTAAACGGCTAAAGGGTTGGTATTGTTGACCGTGGGTTGCAACTGCTGCAGTGTGGGTTCATTGAGTTCGCTTATATAGTTTAGATTGAAGTTTTCTGACATCCCAAAACGATAGGTAAAAAAAGCATTGGGAAGCAACGCACTGAAATTGTTTCTGATACCATTTGGATTTTCGTTGACATCTCCACTTAAAGTAGAATGTTTAAATCTAGCGCCAGTAGTAAGGTTGTATTTATCTTTAGAAAGAATGAAATTAGCTCCGGCATTTCGTTGTACATAATCTCTTTGAAAAAGATTTGACAAAAGTAAGTTGCGTACCGGATTATCGTTGATGATGTCAAAGTAGTCGCTGCTGGTTTTATTGGTTTGGTTTGCAATAGATGTTTTGAATTCGATGTATTTTTTCTTTTTTAGAGGTTCTGTCCACGACGCTTCAGCTTGATAATTGTAACCGCTATTATCCCCAAATTGATCCTGTATTATTGTATTGGTACTGCTCTGTGGAAAATAAAAATTGTAAATTGCATCCAAATCTGCTGCAGAATTATTTTTTGAATATCCTCCCGAGGCATTGAGACTGAGAACTTGCCCAGGTCTGGTCATTTTCTTTTGCCACAAAATGTTTGCTGAGTAATTTTGATTGTCACCTTCCCTCATGTAGGCGTTGGAATTGTCGTTTTGACTCAATCTGATTTCATTTTGTAATGTATTTCTTTCATTAGAGAACAAGTTGTTATTGCCTAAAGAACCATTGGCTCTGATGACTAGATTTTGGGTAGAGTCTATCTTGGTTCTAAACCTTAATGTAAAGCTTCCTGAAGTATTGTCTGAATTTTGGTTTTCGTCTGAAGTGGTGAAAAATTTCCTTTCGGGCAAAATATTTTCCCTAGTAGAATTTCTAATCAGATTATTGTCAAAATGATTGCCAAACAATGAGCATTCCAATGATGTTTTTGAAGTAAAGTCATTGCTGAAATTGAAACCACCGGCAAAGGATTTTTGTATGCCTTGGTTTTGGGTATTATTGATAGGTAAGCCACTATTTTCGTCGAGATTTAAGGTGAATTGGCCACCGCCGCCGCCACCCATTAGTGCTCCGATACCGCCCATAAAGTCTATGTATTCATTAAACGAAAAATTTTGTTCATTGATATTGTTGGCCATACCAATAAATGATGTTCTCGTACCTGGTTTGAAACGATTGATGTTGGCCCTAGCTTTAAACCTTTCTTTGGTGCCGCCGGAGGCTTCAGCGGTGCCAAAGTAACCCACTTTTTTCCCTTCTTTCAATTTGAGGTTGATAGACCTTTCGCGTTGGCCATCATCAATTCCTGTAAATTCTGCACCTTCAGATTTTCTATCAAAAACCTGTATTTTATCTATGGCATCAGCATCAAGATTTTTAGTGGCTATTTTGGTATCTTTTCCAAAAAACGCTTTACCATCTACCAATACATTTTCTACTGTTTCGCCCAAAGCTTTAACAGTCCCATCTCGCTGTACTTCAACTCCTGGAAGCTTTTTCAGCAAATCTTCCACCATATCACCGGGTTGGATCTTAAAAGCTGAAGCATTGTATTGCAATGTATCCTTACCAAAAGTGATTGGACTGGCATAGTCTTTTACTTCTATGGCATCCAGAAGTTGGCTGCCGGGTTTCATTTTCAGGGTGCCTAGAGATATGTCTTTGTCTGATATTTGTGCTTTTTCTATAACTGTCTCATATCCAAGATAAGTTATCTGTACTAGGTAAGAACCAGATTTCGGAGCAAGCAGCTCAAAGTTTCCCTTGCGATCAGAATTGGTAAATCCTACCATTGTAGAATCTACCGATGACATCAATATAATGGAAGCATATTCTATAGCATTCTCATTCTCATCAACAATAGAACCACCTACCTTTTGGGCTGAAAGATCTAGGGCGCCCAAGCTGAGAGCCAAAAATATTATTATTCTGCTTATCATTTCGAATAAAATTAGAACTAAGGGGATAAAATAGGCTGTCCAATGATTAAGTCTTAAAATGATATTCTTGACATACTTTTCAGACAGCCTTACACGATTTAAAAAGATTAATGTTTTTCTTCTCTAATGATCATTTTTACGCCGGGACCTTTGCCGTTGATGGCGCCCATTTCCTTCATTTTCTCATCGCGGATTTTTTCGAATTCTTTTTTACCTACTTTTTTGCCTTTGGATGGTTTTTCAAAAACAAAGCCTGATGGAAGGTCTTCTATTGATGTAGCGATGGTCATTCGGTCACCGTTGTCTCTTTCGATTGCCAATATCATACCTGGTAAGCCATTCATGGCAGAAGGTCCTGCTGATACAGGTATCTGTGGCGTAAACCAAGCAATAGTGACCGCTGATGTATCATTTAAAATGGCTTTCTGACAGACATAATTCAGTATTTTCTTTTGCTCACCGGTTACTTTCCATGTTTGGGTCGTAGGTTTGTCTGAAATAAGAAATTCTTTGCCCATGAGGTCTTCTGATTGCAGCAATACCTGGTCTTTTGTATTTATATAGACTACTGATTCAGGCATCTTAAATACCATTTGCATTTGATTGCCCTCTTCTTCATGATTGATCTCTAAGTCTTTTGGCTTATCATTGTTTTTAAACAAAGACTGGTCAGCATCAAAAAATAATACCTTATCTATGGATTGTGATGGAGGAAGCATTTTGGCCAATTCAGGATTGTCGTCCCCAAAGTCCATTTTAAATTTGATGGTTTCTTTGAATGTAATTTTACCTGAGTTTTTTGGCTGTGCAAATGGCAGCTTAACATTAACTATAAAAAGAATTAGAACTAAATACTTACTCATAAATTTGAATGATTAAAAATGTGAATGAATTAAATACGTTGCAAAATTAACCCCCAGAGATGCATTAATGGGTTAATCAAAGTTGATGTAAGGTTAATTAAGGTTAAAGTGCATTTAATGTGGGCTATTATTACCTATTTTTGCAACAATCTTTAGTCTTTTGAAAAATAAAACCAACATAAAGTATATTCCCATGTTCGTCAGTTTGGCGTTGCTGACGTTATTCTTATGTATATATTTGTACAAAAACTACAAATCTGCTCAACAAGAGATGGGTCAACGAGCACAATTGTTTTTTGAGAATGCTTTCAAAACTGCCGAAGGTCAGGTATTTAACAAGATGATGATAGAAATGAATGGGGTTTCCTTTTTACAAAAGAAAGATTCCATAATTCATGATTTCAATTGGACAGAACAAGATGTCAAAGTTTTGCAATTGGATTCGTCAAATAAAGTCCCGAAAATCGGCGCAACGAGTAAAATAAGCAAGGTCATCTGGAAGACAAGTAAAAATGATGTCAAACCTGATTCATTATTGAATGTTAAAATTCAATTTAAAAGTGATTCTCTCCATGTCGATACCGCTTTTTCATCAAAATCATTATCCGACATTGAAAAAGTAAATGCTATATTTAAAAGTAATATCCAAAAAGCAGGCTTTGAAATTGAATATCAAATTACGGATGATACTCTAAAGCGAAATAGTGCAACAAATGCTGTTTATAATGAAATCTTTAGTGGGAAAAAATACCTTCTAACCATTAGCAATGAACAAAGTTATATTTTCAGTAAAATATTACCGGATATACTGATGTCCGTGTTGTTGTTTTTGGCAGTTGCATTTGCATTTTATCACATTATTTCTTCTTACAGAAAAAATCAGGAACTATACAATTTGAAGGATGATTTCATGCGCAATATGACTCATGAACTTAAAACACCGCTAGCCACTATGGGTGTAGCCATTGAAGCACTTCAGAGTTTCAAAGCAGATGGTGATAAAAGTTTAAGAACAGAATACCTGAGAATAGCTGAAACCGAAAATCTTAAACTCAATGATCTCGTAGATAAAGTTTTGTCTATATCACAAACATTGGACTATGACAATAATAAAGTCGAACAAACCAATCTTCCACAGCTGATTGATGAAATTTTTGAATCCCTAAGACTAAGGATGGAGCAAAAAAATATCCGGTTTGAAGTGATCAACCAATTGGCTTTAGAGCCAGTAATGTTAAATCATCAGGTGGTAGCTATGGCTTTACATAATCTTATGGATAACGCCATAAAATACATTGAAAACCAAGACCCGATTATAATGGTCAAAATATACAATGATGAAAAAAACATAAAGATAAATGTGTCTGACAATGGAAAACCAATACCTTCGGAATATTCTAATCGCATTTTTGAGAAATTCTTCAGGATACCACAAGGAAATACCCATGAGGTCAAAGGACATGGTTTGGGCCTTTATATTGTGCAGCGTTTGATACAATCTCTACGAGGAAAAGTAAATCTGAAATCTGATGAAAATGGCAATCATTTTATAGTAGAACTTCCAAAGGGTAGCAACTCATGAATATCCTGTATATAGAAGACGAGATTTCGTTGGCCCGCATCGTTAAGGAGTCTTTGCAAAGCCGAGGTTTTAATGTAATACATATGACCGACGGGAGCCAATGGTCTGAGGCATTTAAAAGTTTTTCTCCAGACATTTGTTTGTTTGATGTCATGTTGCCCGTAAAGGATGGTTTTACAATTGCCAAAGAGGTAAGACAACAATATCCTGACATGCCGATCATTTTTATCACTGCAAAAATACAAACCAAAGATGTATTGGAAGGATTTGATGCTGGGGCCAATGATTATATCAAAAAACCATTCAGCTTGGAAGAGCTTATTGTTAGACTCAATAATTTATATAAGCTGACACAAAAGTCTAATGACAAAACTGATCCTGAAAATTATATAGCTATAGGTAGTTTTGGCTTTTATCCCGATCGACTCGAACTGATGCATCCTACGGAAACGAAACGCCTTTCGTACAGGGAAAATCAATTATTACTTATGCTTTGTCAAAATAAAAACGAAGTGACTGCAAGGAAAACCATTTTGGATACTTTATGGGGTGATGATAATTTTTTTAATTCCCGAAATCTCGATGTCTATATTACCAAATTGCGAAACTACTTTCGTCATGACGAAAAAGTACAGATATTGACACTTAAATCTGTAGGATATAGATTGGTGGAATGATAATGAATATTTTGCTGATCGTCGATAAGAACAAAAATTTTGTCTTAAAAATTGTATATTTCGAAAGATTGATTATTAATTTTGTTGCAAATTAAAAATTTAAACCATGAGAACATTTTACTTCTTGTCATTTATGTTTATTTCACTATCAGCTAGTGCCCAAATCAAGTTTAAAGTACCTGATTTGTCGGCACTATATAATAGAGAAGCCACTTCGATCAGGTTTAATGGCAAACTGACGGATGCTTTAGACAGTGTTTTTAATAAAGTTGCTGAAGTTTCCAATATCCGCGGATTTAGTGCGGCTTTGACCTTACCAAATGGAGAAGTTTGGAAAAAAGCATCTGGTAACGCTACTGATGTACCTACTTTGACTGCATTGACGACGGATCATTTGATTGGCATGGGTAGTGTCACCAAGAGTTTTACGGCTGCTGCCTTGTTAAAACTGATCGATGAAGGTAAAGCCAATCTTAACGATTCTATTGGCAAATATCTATCGACTTATAAAAATATCAATCCAAAAATTACTATCAGACAAATGCTCAACCATACCAGCGGTGTTTCAGATTATTTAAACGAAAATGAAGACTTTGGTAATCTGATAAATACTATGCCCGATTCCATTTGGTCAGTGGATACAATCCTGACCTATTTTGTAAAACCAAAGAACTTCAATCCGGGTGCTTCTTGGTCTTATTCGAACACAAACTATTTATTGGCGGGTAAAATATTGGAAAAAATCGAGCAGAAACCTTGGTATGCGGTGGTACGTGATAAAATATCAACACCCTTAGGGCTTAACCATACATATGCCTACCCATCCGAAAATTTGGGTAATGAGCCCTTTTCCCATGTTTTTTTGGATGCTGACGAAGATGGAATATCTGAAGATATCAATTTAGTCAATTTCCCGATTGAAGGCTTGTTTTCTGCTGCTTCTAGTGCTGGAAACCTCGTCACTACACCAGAAGATCTCAACAAATTTATGGTGGGTATACATGGTGGTTCATTTTATGCTCCTGCACTTTACACAGAAATTTACAAAAATTATGCTCCATCCGGTGCCGGACTAAGATATGGCTTAGGTTTTATGTCATTGAGTATTACCAATAATCTAAAAAATTATGGTCACAATGGTTACATTCTTCATCAAGCGATCTCCAACTATCTCCCGACTAAAAAAATTGCACTCACTGTTTTGCAAAATGATGCTTCAGAATATGATCCATCTGTTGGTTCAAAAAGTTTTGATCTCTACATTATGTACTTGGAATTGCTAGAAACCTATCTCAAAAATGAAATTTCAAGCACTGTAGAGATGGTAAATGCAAAAGTGCACTTTGATATTAAAAGCAATATCGTTTCTTCAAGCCTGGAATTGGTTGGTGATAACAATTTGACGTCAGGACTATTCACTATTACTAACCAAAATGGCCATACCATACGTACAACTGCATCGGATCACAATCACATTGACGTTAGCAATTTGCCCGACGGCTTATATTTTATTACTTGCAAGAATACCACATACCCGTTTGTAAAAGTGGATTGACAATATAACATAACCAAAATCATCTACCAATATTTGTTTTGCAATCTTATGAGATGTAACTTTACGATTTTAACACATTTGATATGGTAGACAAACAGATACTTACACCAGAAGGTATACTCTTAAAAGACAGATATAGTCAGGATGATTTAGCAGATTGCCCTCAAATTGGTTTTCAGGCAGGACATCCTCCCTATTTAAGAGGTCCTTACAGTACTATGTATCTGACTTCTCCTTGGACTATCAGGCAATATGCTGGATTTTCTACAGCAAAAGATAGCAACGCATTTTACAGACGCAATCTCGCTGCAGGTCAAAAAGGCCTTTCTGTTGCCTTTGACCTTGCTACTCATAGAGGTTAT
>Ga0075157_10001428_pt1 | contig 14903 bp, 6 predicted proteins | sample JI81BgreenDNA_FD_70967 | JGI IMG/M metagenome (GOLD analysis project Ga0075157, IMG submission 70967) | Wastewater effluent complex algal communities from Wisconsin, to seasonally profile nutrient transformation and Carbon sequestration -... | ecosystem: Engineered > WWTP > Effluent > Algae...
GCTTAGCCGCATGGAGTATGTCTTTGACAGAAATAGTCAAACAGTCATTGCCTATAGCGATCACTTTCTCAAAACCCTGCTGATAAATATCTTCGAAAGCATGCGCAAAACGCTCTCCAAACGTACTGCCACGCTGATCTTTTTCGGTTATAACAAAAAGTGGAATAGCTGTTTGGTTTGCAATACTACATATGGTTTGAATGGTAAACTCAGCAATCGATTCAGACGCACGTTTTCCCTGAGCAAGAGGTTTGACTTTTGCTTCAGTTTTGGCCGTGCGACTAAAAAAAAGTATGGCTGTATTTTGGTTATTCAAATGTGTCTGTTTAATATTATCGTATAAAAGTACGGCTAATTATAAATTTTGGATGTTTAAGACCTAGTTTTTTTACAAAAAATAAATTCATTTAGCGAAACAAAGCGTAAAATAGAATTTATATATTTCATATAGTTACCTTGTGGCCTGTCGGGCAATTTGCCATTCATTGCAATAAATAAAGAGCATTTTGCAAAAGATATTTGAAACTTTGATAGAAACTTATCTGAGGGATAAAGTAGGTATTTCTGAGCATTTTTTGAGTGATACATTGTCAGCTGATCTAAAAGTTAATCTAATGACTTTGTTTGCCAAAAATGCATTACTTACAGCGGGAACGGGTAATGAAAGCACCATACTCAAAGATACAGCCATCAGAAGCGATAAAATTTATTGGTTGGACAAGTCGCATGATAATGTGCATGAAAATGCATTTTTTGTCCTGATGGATGATTTTGTTCGGTATCTAAACGAAACTTGTTACACGGGGATCACGGGCTATGAATTCCATTATGCATTATATGAGAAAGGCAGTTTCTACAAAAGACATTTGGATCGCTTTCGCAATGACGACAGTAGGCTTTTTTCTATGATCACTTATTTGAATAATGACTGGAAAGAAGGTGATGGCGGCGAACTCAGTATTTTTCATGATGATGGCCAGACTCAAAATGTTAGTCCAACGAATGGGAAAAGTGTATTTTTCAAAAGCGATGAACTCGAACATGAAGTATTGAAAACGCTGGTACCCAGAATGAGCATTACTGGGTGGTTGAAGAGGTAGGTGAGAAATCTTGTAAATTTCTCCATCATTTCTTGTTTTTGAATAAATTTACCTAAATTTATTAACTATACTTGTGTGATTTAGCTAAATTCATTAACTAAGTTTGTCAAATTTACCTAAATTTATTAACTACACTTGACAAATTTAGCTAAATTTATTAACCGGGATTTAAATCTTTCGTATATGTAGAATAATTACAGGGTAATTTTTCCACCTTTGAGTTCAAATACAATGCAGACAAAGCCAAATTTCCAAAGATATTTGTAGAAACTTACCAAGGCAGTACCTTTAAGCTGATCAATCAAAAAAATGTGTTTGATTTGATGGAGTAAATATGTAAAAATTGCTTAAATAGCATGTATTAATTCCTTGGTGTCCAAAAGCTATGACTTTAGAACTGTTTTCTACATGGTCTCTGACCCAAGTGTATGCCCTATCATGGCTACTATTCAGTTTCTACAGGTATTTTGTCGGTGGAAGTGAATTGCACCTTACAAATTGGTCATAAACCGAATGGAAATATTCCGTCAAAGTCATATTGATCTGCTCATTATCCTTTAGATTTGAATGGTAAATAAAATAATCACAGAATGATAAATGGGCTGCTGATTTAAAAGTTGATCTTTTTATTTTATGTGACAAAAATCAATTACTTATTCAATTAGTCCTAATTATTATTTACTCAATCATCTTATCATGATACTCCCACAGTAGTAAGAGGCTACTAGCATATCGCTACTACCATTAAGTATAGCAATAATAAGACTTTTATATGAAAAATATAGGGTTATTATAGGTTTCACATATGACAACCCTATGACAACCTTATGACAACCCTATGACAACATGCTTTGAATATGGGGGCAAGGTGGGTACAAGGACGAACCATCCATAGGCGAGATAGGGAGCTTAAATACTTAATGCAGGAAGGGATAATGAAAGTACCATGCTAGAAGGTAGACCCATTAGAAGCGATAAAATATATTGCCTGGAGAAGTTTGAGGATAATGTATTTTAAAATGAGTCTCACTGTATGATTGAAGCGATATGGAATAATATTCTAGTGTGTATAAATAATCACTGATTTGGTAAATATTTATAGACAAATAATGACTGAAATATACTCAGTGCAGAAAATTGACTAAAGTACTCTTATTAAATCTAATAAAAAGGCGCTTTTACACCCGCATCATAAATTCATTTAGATTCACTTCATTGCCAAGGTCTAGTTTCTTTCTCAATCTGTAGCGACTAATTTCAACACCTCTTACAGAAATATTGAGTAATGGCGCTATTTCTTTGGTAGTCAAATTCAGTTTGAGATAGGCACAAAGTTTTAGATCACTAGGTGTCAATTGAGGAAATTTTAGTTTTAGTTTGGTGATAAACTCATTATGAACAGAATCAAAGTTTTGTGCAAATGACTCCCAATCATCTTCTAGCCTTTCGTCATCAGACAGAATAGATACCATGTTTTTTAATTCTTTTTTGATTTCGGGGTCACTGATTTTTTTTACAAATTTGTTGAGCTCAGATTTCAACTTTGCAATGGCTTCGTTTTTTTGTACCAAGTGCATGGACGAAAGCCCTAATTCTTTATTTTTAAATAAAATCTCAGCTTCCAACTTTTCTTTTTGGAGTTGGAGTACAAGGGCTTCACTTTCATTTTTTTGTTCTTGCAGATCGGTTGCAATTTGTTCATATTTTTTGACCAAGCGTCTCCTGCTGTAAAGGATGATTAAGATTATAGTTAAGAGATATAGGATTTTGGCAGTTTTGGATTTATACCATGGTGCAGATATAATAAAGGAATACTTATGGGTAGGAGATGTATTGCCAAACATATCCGAAGCTTCTACTTTTAGTTCATATTTTCCTGGAGGCAGGTTATTAAATTCTTTTTCACTTTTGTGTTCCCAAGGCGACCAATCGTTTTGGACTGGATGCAGATAATAGCGATATCTGATATTATTGGTGCAACTATTAGATGCAAAATCAAAAACTAATGCATTGCTGGTATAATTGAGCGTCATATAATCAGACTCTGATCCTAATTTACTTCCAAATCCTTCGGTGATAAGTTTTTGATTGTTAATGTCTGTTATTTTGGAAATATACGCTTCCAATTTTTTTGCGGCAGCATCAGATTTCTTAAAATATTTAAGTCCTTTGGTAGTGAGCAGGAGTGCTTCATTACCTTGGAGAGGGAATATTTTTTCAAAACCAGGAACCAAATTATTGTTGAGCTTGATGATTTGAGTTTTATAGTTCTTACTTTGAAAGAAACGCTGTGTGTATTGGATATAACCCAAATGGTGCTCTGTAGCAAACCACAGTTTATTTTCAGACAGTTCTATAGTCTTGATCGCTGCATTGTTTTCAGCAGGGATGCCTGGCAGACGGAATGGGAAAAATTTGTTTTGAGCTGGTTCGTATTTAAAGAGACCTTGTTCTCCAGTAACAATGATCTGATTTTCAATATTATAAACGGTATTTCTAAGGTTGCCCGGTAATCCATTTTTTTGTCCGAAATTTTCTATATTTGCTGATAGCTTCTCAATATTGACATCTATTTTGAAGAGCCCTCGATAAGGATGCGAAACCCATATGTTATTGCCATCTTTGACCATTATTCTACAAGATTCGTCAAAACCTGAAATTTTACCTGTGTTGTACCAAATATCATTGGTTTTTTTAAACACATGTAACCCGTTGTATGAACCACCTATACAGAATTGGCCATCTTCAAAGGTTAGAAACTTCCACGAACCATTGTATTTGCTGATTTTTTGAGCTACATCTTTTTTAATGACGAAAGCCCCATCATTGTGACTCATGATGAGATCTCCCAAAGCTATATCCAATCCCCACACTTGCCCTTCTGTATTTCTTACAAATTTGAATTGTTTAGATAGCTTATCATTGAGCTCTTTGTAGTACAACCCATTTTCGGTACCACAATACAATTTATTATCATAAATGGCTGTGGCATATACGGTACCTTGAAGATCGCCATCTGGAAAAATGTTTGTAAAAGTATTGCCCAGGTCCACCATATCAATTCCATTATAAGTCCCAGCCCATAGTTGGTGGTTGGCTGAAAAATGTAAACTACTGATGGTATTGTTCTGTAAACCTTCGTCTTTAGTGACGGTCAAGACTGTCTTGCCAGAAATATTCATAATAATGATACCTTTTAAATATGTACCAATAGCCATTAAGGTATCATTTATTTTACAAGCTGAGTGTACTCTATTGGTTTTTAAATAAGTATTTGCAGAGCTACTTAATGCTTGCCACTGATCTTTGTTATATGTAAAGATTCCATCCTTTTCGCTTAAAACAAACCATTGGGTTTTTAAATCAATAATATTGGTGATGGTTTTATTTCTTAATATTTCGCTACCTTTTATAAAAACACTATTGCCGTCTATGATCTTAAAAAGTCCTTTTTCAGTATCATTATACACCACGGTTTGATTTATGAGTGTCATTTGGGTACTTTCTTTTGTAGAAAACACCTTCCATTGGCTACCATCGTAGGCAAATATTTTATTTAAAGATCTGAAATACAGTGTTTTGTTGCTGAATGTGATGTTCCAGACATCTTCAAGTTGACGAAAGGTTTCTGGTATGGAAGATTTTAAGTCCGTAAACTTCAGTATCCCATTTTCATCAGCTTGGAAATAGCCTATTTCATCCTGACCGCCGGCATATATTTTTTGCGTGAGTGGATCAAAAGCAATAGATCTCAGTATGGTTTTATTAGGTAGGCTGTATTTTTCCCATTTATGACCGTCAAAAACGAGAAGCCCTTCATTATTGGCAGCGGTGACTCTATTTTTATAAGTACTAATGATGTCCCATGTTTGTGTACCACCTTTATAATCAAATCTGTTATAATTTTCAATTTCTGGAATACTGAAATCTAAGTCTTGGCTCCATAAATTACCAACTTCAATTAATGTAGTACAAAGGATAATTAGACACCATTTTGTTGCGTTCCAAAGTTTAGCTTTCTGCGATAGAAGATAAATGCTTCTCACATCAGTATTGGTCATACCTGATATTTTTAGACTTTAATGATTTTAAAAATAAGTGAAAATTTATTACCTATTTATTAAACACAACAATAAAAAACTTATTGTTAATAAATTGGTAATTGAATTGTGAAGCAATATTAATTCATAAAATCCTAAAATAGGGGATTAATACATCAGATTTATGAATTAAATATAGGTTGATGTAGTATTGATGTATTCTAAAACGCTTAGTTATTATAATCTGAAGTTAATTTTGTTAAACATTTCATAATCATTAAAAGCCACATGATGAAGTACAATTTAACATGGATATTATTTTTGTTTAGTTTGGTGACATATGAGAGCAACGCTCAAACCACTAAAGTCACCGTAGTCAATAATGATGTCGGTACCGTATTGAAGGTAAACGACAAAAATACCATAATCAATGGTATGAATTGGGATTATTTCCCTATTGGAACCAATTATTCTTACAGTTTATGGGATCAAACGGATGCTATTATAAAAGCTGCATTAGATGATGAAATGTCTCTACTCGCCAATATGGGTGTCAATTCAATTAGAGTTTATGCAGGCATCCCCAAAAAATGGATTACTTATATCTATGAGACTTATGGTATTTATACCATGCTCAACCACGCTTTTGGTAGATATGGTTTGAGTATTGATGGTGTTTGGTATGCCAATACTGATTATTCAGATCCCAAAGTAAGAGCGCTCTTAATTTCTGAAGTCAAAAAAATAGCTGAAGATTATAAAGATACGCCAGGTCTTCTACTGTATTTATTAGGTAATGAAAATAACTATGGTCTTTTTTGGGAAGGTGCAGAAACCGAAGATATTCCTATGCAGGATCGTAAATCTACCCAGAAAGCCTACCCAATGTACACTTTATTTAATGAAGGAGCCAAGGCGATTAAGGGAATGGATATGAATCATCCTGTAGCATTGTGTAATGGTGATTTGCTATTTCTAGACATCATTGCTAAAGAATGTAAGGATGTAGATATATTTGGTACCAATGTATATCGAGGTATCTCATTTGGAGATTTATTTGACAGAGTTAAAAAGGAATACGGAAAACCTGTACTTTTTACAGAATTCGGGGCTGATGCTTTCAATGTACAAGCAGGAGATGAGGATCAGCGTGCACAAGCCATGTTTGCCTTGGGCAATTGGCAGGAAATTTACGAAAACGCAGCCGGCATGGGTAAAGCGAATAATGCTATAGGTGGATATACCTTCCAATTTAGTGATGGATGGTGGAAATATGGTCAAACCAAAAATTTGGATATTCATGACCCTAATGCATCATGGTCAAATGGTGGTTACTTCTCGGATTATGTCGCTGGTGAAAATAATATGAACGAAGAGTGGTTTGGAATCTGTGCCAAAGGGCCTTCTAATGCCATGGGATTGTATAAATTGTTTCCAAGATCGGCTTATTATGCTTTAAAAGAAGCACACAAATTTAATCCATATGTAACTGGACAAAGTTTATCTAATGTAAAACAACACTTTGCATCCATTAATCTTGCAGACGCGGAGCTTAGAGCTCGCGGTGACAAAGCTGCCTTGAATAGTGGCAAGTCCAGTATGATAGGTATAAGTAGATTGGGTGTAGAATTCAATACTTATAATACAGGTGGTAGTTTGATTACTACGCCAAAAAACCCATCGGCAAATAACACTTTGTTTCCGAACCAACAAGGTTTTGACCATATGCAATCCTTTTATGTAGGCGTAGAAGCACAACCTACTGCAAATATGAGAGCAAATGTGGAATTTAATATTTTGGGCAATGTAGCACAAAACCCTATTGATCAGATTTTTTATGAAAATAGAGGTCGACCTACAATTATTCAGGGCAACAATGGGACTACAACGCTTTTTGATAATAATAGATTGCAGGTTTATCGTGCTACCTACACTTGGGATCATAAGTTGTTTAATCTAAACGGATTTTACAGAACAGGGCATTACCACTGGGGATACGAAGGGGATTTCTTTGGATTATATCCGGAAGCAAACTATGGTCCAAACATTGACATATATAATGGTATCGCACCGTTCGGTTTTGAAGTCGAAGGTAAAAAGAAGTTTTCGGGCTTAAAAGCAGCTTTCGGACCACAGCTTTGGTGGGGAGCTAACCCTGCTGTTCTTGTCAAATATACCAAGGAAGTTTCAAAATTCAAGTTGACTGGTGTTTTTCACGAAGATCTCGAACAACTGGGTTTGACAGAAAGTTCTTTTGCGATTCCGCAGCCCAAAACAAGAAGAATGACACTCCACGCAGCCCGTAAGTTTGGAAAATTGGGAGTAGATATCGGCGGTATTTGGGCAGGACAACCTTTAAATGACCGTGTTTTCCAATTGTCACGTGAAGACGCCAATGGAGTTGTGACAGTGTATCAAGACAAAATCAAGAGTACCGATAATTGGGGAGGAAAAATTAAATTTACGCTTCAATCAGGTACATTCAATTGGTACGCACAGTCTGCGGTGCAAGGTTTAGTAGCAACAGGTGGTGCAGACCTTACACAGACCTTTACCGGATGGAGACTCAAGGATAGTGGTAGTGGTAATCAGTACAACTTTTTAAGTGGATTTGCCTATAGAATTGGCAACTTTGAGATAGCGCCTAACTTCCTTTGGCAAAAACCAATAGAAGGACCAATGGCTTCAGGACTTCCTGCACCAGCTAGACCTAGAAACATCATCACCGATCCATTTGTAGTTAGAGCCAATAGAGAAACAGTTGCAGGAGAGTTATTATTGACCTATGATCCTACACCAGGCACTTGGATGTATGAATGGGATAATGACAGATCCGAAGATTCTGAATTTGCATTGAGTGCTGGATTGGTATATAGGCACCTGCCAACTACTATGGATGCTGCGATAGGTATCTTCCCTGATGGAAGGACAACTTTTGCTTTCCCTGGAGCACCACCAGCTCAAGATCTTTGGGAAGTACATACCAGAATTGTATCTAAAGTAAATAAAAATTTTGGAGTCATAGCTAATGTTTATGCAGGTGATGCACAAGCAAACGGTAGTGACCCTAGATTGATCAGAAGATATGGTGCTGATGTACGTTCACTATATAAAAAGATGAGATTTCATACCTTCTTGAAGTTCAATGATTGGGGACCTTATGATTATCACCGAGATTTTAACTTGACCTTCCCCATGCAATGGATGTTGGACGTCTCCACCACCACTGGAAAACCTGATTGGTTTCCATTACCAGGTACACGTATTGGCGTGATGACCACTTATAGAACCTTGGATCGATATTCACCAAGATATTCTCCAACACAAGCAATTGATTTGGCAGGAAATGTAGTGCCAGATCCTAATGCCATTGGCTTTGATAATGGAAACGAATGGGAAATCAGAACATATATTCATATTAACCTAACCAAATAAATAATAGTCATGAGAAATTTTAATCAGTTTTTTAAATTTTGGGTTGTTTGTACTATTATGATCTTTACAGTCTCTTGTGAAAGGGATGTAGAAGGCCTGACTGCTCCAGATAACTCTAAGGACCCTAATGTTTTTATAGATGGATTTAGTGGTGGACTTTTATATGCTGCTTTTGGTGGGTCATTCCCCGCGGCTTTCCAAGTGGACACCAAAGATACTTACAATAACTCTGCATCAGTTATGAAATTTGAAGTACCTGATGCCAATGATCCTAGAGGTGCTTATGCAGGCGGAGCGTTTTTTACTCAGGCTGGCAGAGATTTATCTTCGTACAACGTACTTACTTTTTGGGCGAGAGCAAGCAAATCAGCAACTCTGGATTTGGTAGGTTTTGGCCTTGATTTGGGTGCCAATAAATATACAACATCAGTATCAGCTGTCAAAGTTAATACCAATTGGAAAAAATATTATATTCCACTACCTGACCCAGCACAGTTGACAGCTGAAAGAGGCATGTTTTACTATTCTGAAGGAGCTGAAGAAGGCAACGGATACACCTTTTGGATAGATGAAGTGAAATTTGAAAACTTAGGAACCGTAGCGCATCTAAAACATGCCATCATGAATGGATTGTCAGAAACTGTAGAAGCAGAGGTAGGTGAAACCGTCAGGGTTACAGGCTTAAGAGCATCAGCTAATCTTCCCAATGGTATAGATCAGGCTGTAGATCCTTCGGCGGCATTTTTTACCTTTGTATCTTCTGACGAAAATATTGCTACTGTAAATGCAAGCGGTGAAGTACGTGTACAAGGTGCTGGTACTGCCACGATCACAGCTAAAGTTGGAGGTAAAGATGCAGCGGGTGCTTTGATCATAAAATCTGCGGGACTTACACCTAGACCCACCACACCTGCTCCCGTTCCAAATAAAGCAGCTGCGGATGTAATTTCGTTATATAGTAATGCGTACACCAATGTGCCCGTGGATACCTGGAACACCAGATGGCAGTTTTCAACAGCGGAGGAGTTTTTTGATAAAGTACAAAATGATGATATCATCAGATATCGTAATCTCAATTTTGTGGGTATAGAGTTTGTATCCAATACCATTAACGCCACGAGCATGACCCATTTTCATATTGATATGTGGACACCAGATGCTGTGACGTCTGCCAAAACATTCAAAGTGCTTTTAGTTGATTTTGGAGCCAATAATGCATTTGGAGGAGGAGACGATACATCTCATGAACTAACATTTAGAGCACCAACGATCACCAGCGGGAATTGGGTAGGTATTGACGTTCCATTGACAGCATTTACGGGCTTAACGCGTAGAGGAAATCTGGCACAATTAGTACTTTCAGGCGAATATCCCAATGTGTACATAGATAATGTGTATTTTTATAAATCAGGTGGAGGTACAGGAGGTCCTACAGCGCCTACATCTACAGCGCCACTTCCACAATATCCCCCTGCAAATGTGATTTCAATATTCAGTGACTCATATACCAATGTTCCTGCTACGGACTATAATCCTAATTGGGGGCAAGCAACGAGAGTTTCTGAGATTTCAATACAAAATAATAAAGTCCTTAGATATGATGGATTAAATTACCAAGGCACGCAATTTGGAACCGCTCAAAATGTTTCCGGTTTGCAGTTTTTACATTTAGATTATTGGACGGCAAATTCCACAGAACTTAAGATATTTATAATCAGTCCCGGTCCAGTAGAAACTCCTTTTACATTGACCGTACCCACTCAAGGATGGAATAGTGTAGATATACCATTGACTGCTTTTGCACCTGTCAAGTTGGATAATGTTATCCAGATCAAGATAGAAGGCAATGGTACTATCTTTTTGGACAATATTTTATTTAGAAAATAACCCATATAAAAAACATAAAATGATTAGCAAGAATATATTTCAATTAGGATTATTGTTGGTTTCCTTTCTTTATCTGGGATGCGAAGCAGATGATTTTCAAAAATTAGAAGAGCGTCAATGGTCTCTCACGTGGAGTGATGAATTTGAAGGCGACAATGGGGCCGCACCGGATGCAACAAAATGGACATACGACCTTGGGCAAGGACAAAATGGTTGGGGAAATGGAGAATTCCAAACCTATACCAAAAGACCAGATAATGTTAAGCTTGATGGTAATGGCAATCTAGTGATTACTGCCTTAAATGTACCTTTCAATGGCGCTAATTTTTCATCTGCAAGACTAAAAACTCAAGGATTATTTGCACAAAAGTATGGAAGATTTGAAGCTAAAATCAAAACACCTTATGGACCTGGTATTTGGCCTGCTTTCTGGATGCTTAGTGAAACGATCACAGAAGTAGGTTGGCCACAATGCGGTGAAATTGATATTTTAGAGCTTAGAGGACAACAACCTAGTACAATCATTGGTACATTACATGGTCCAGGATATAGCGGAGGCAATCCAGTAAATAGGTACTATTCTTTAATCAATGGAAGGTTTGACAGTGATTTTTATGTGTATGCAGTCGAATGGAGCGAAGACAAAATAGACTTTTTTGTCAATGATTACCTATATGGTACGATCACTTCTAAAGATGTACCTGGAGAATGGGTGTATAATACGCCTTTTTTCATGATACTTAATATTGCCGTTGGTGGAAATTTTGTAGGCTTCCCTACTGATAAAACGCCTTTTCCCCAAAGTATGACGGTAGATTATGTCAGAGTATATCAAAAAGCAAACTAAATAAAAATAAAATAATAAAGTAAAGCAGACCCTGTTAGGTATGAGTGATAAAGATGTGAAATTGACGTTTGAAGAGTTTGGAAAGGTACCTTTTCTAAAGATTTCCAACCATAATCAAATGCGTCCTTTTTTTATGAGCGTGGTGAGTGATTCTGACCATTGGATGTTTATTTCCAGCAATGGAGGATTGTCTGCGGGGCGAAAAAATGCAGAATACGCGTTGTTCCCATATTATACCGACGATAAGATTACTGAGTTTGCAGATATCACGGGAAGCAAAACCATATTTCAGATTGGAAATGATACTGACATGGTGATTTGGGAGCCCTTTTCGATACGTAATACTTCCAATTTAAAGACGGTCAATAATCTCTACAAAAGTATCTATGGCAATGTCATTGTCTTTGAAGAGACCTTAGTAGATTATGATCTTACTTTCAGGTATTCTTGGGCATCTAGTGATCGGTACGGTTTTGTGAAAACTGCTACCCTGATCAATAACCATTCTCAAGACATCAAGCTGAAAGTGTTGGATGGCATACAAAATGTCATGCCTTATGGCGTAAGCAGTGGATTGCAAACAGCAAGCAGCCACCTTGTTGATGCCTACAAACGAACTGAATTGCATGCAGAATCGGGTTTAGGAATCTTTGCACTCAGTGCGATTATTGTGGATAAAGCTGAGCCAAGCGAAGCTTTAAAAGCCAACATTGTTTGGTCCCATGGCCTTTCTAAAGTCACCAATCTATTATCATCATTACAGCTCAATGCTTTTAGAAAAGGACAAAATGTTACTGCAGAATCAGACATAAAAGGAGAAAAAGGAGCATATTTTATTTGTACGGATCTTCACTTAAAGTCATCTGCCAGTGAGACCTGGTTTTTTGTAGCAGATGTCAATAAAAATCATAGTCAGGTAGCTGACATCATTCATGAGATTCAATCTACACCAGATTTTAAATCCAAAATAGCAGATGATATTCAAAAAGGCACCGAAAATCTGATCAATTTGGTAGCATCAGCAGATGGGTTACAATATACCAATGACCCATTACAAGATTGCAGAAACTATTCCAATGTGCTTTTCAACATCATGCGAGGTGGAATATTTGATGATGGGTACCATGTAGAAAAAGTTGATTTTGAGCAGTATGTAAGTAAAGCCAACAATGCAGTAGTCGAAAACAATCAAGACTTTTTTAATTCTTTGGAATCCAAATCTCATTATCAAGTCCTTTGCAACAAAGCATTAGAAACACAAGATCCTGATCTGATACGCCTTACTCTGGAGTATCTTCCTTTGAAATTTAGTCGAAGACATGGAGACCCTAGCAGACCTTGGAATAGATTTTCTATCAATCTTAGAGCCGAAAATACTGGTGACAAGATACTAGATTATGAAGGCAACTGGCGAGATATCTTCCAAAACTGGGAAGCATTGGCATATTCATATCCAGAATATATAGATGGTATGATATTCAAATTTCTCAATGCATCGACCTTTGATGGATACAATCCTTATCGGGTAACCAAAGGTGGATTTGATTGGGAAACCATAGAACCTGATGATCCGTGGTCTTACATAGGATATTGGGGAGACCACCAGATTATTTATTTGCAAAAGTTTTTGGAGATCATCCAAAAGTTCAAGCCCGGTGGACTAGAAGCGTACTTTGATCAGGATTATTTTGTATACGCAGCGGTACCGTATATTATCAAACCCTATGAAGATATAGTCAATAATCCTAAAGATACCATCGATTTTGATCATCATTGGGATGCCAGAATCAGAGAAAGTATGACTTCTGTAGGCGCTGATGGTGCTCTATTAAAAGACAACGACAATGATATTTATCGCGTCAATTTGATAGAAAAGCTTTTGGCTACTTTATTGGCCAAAATGTCTAATTTTATTCCGGAAGGTGGTATATGGCTGAATACCCAAAGGCCCGAATGGAATGATGCCAATAATGCCTTAGTAGGTAATGGTGTATCCATGGTGACCTTGTATTATATGCGACGATTTTTAGTATTTTTAGATGAAATCTTTGAAAAGACAGATCTTGAAAATATAAAGTTGTCCAATGAATTGATTGAGTTTTATCATAGTGTCAGAGAAACTTTGGATACCCACCAAGGCTTATTATCTGGCAATATTTCTGATGCTGATCGTAAGGCCATTTTAGATCAACTAGGCAAGGCTGCATCAGATTACAGATCTCAAATATACAAATCCGGATTTTGGGGCAAAAAACGTACAGCTTCAATGGAAGGACTCAAGCGATTTGTTAAGCTTAGCCTTGCATTCATCAATCATTCCATTGGTCAAAATAAGAGAAAAGATGGCTTGTATCACGCGTACAATCTAATGACTTACAAGCAAGATGGTGTCATGATTTCGTATTTGGATGAGATGCTTGAAGGTCAGGTGGCTGTGTTGAGTTCTGGTTACCTTGACGGTACACAATCACTGGATGTACTGGATGCGATGAAACACAGCAAACTCTTTAGAGAAGACCAATACAGCTATATATTGTATCCCAATAAAAAATTGCCAGGCTTCCTGAGTAAAAACATCATAGATGAATCAGATGCTTCAAATTCAGCATTGATTCAGACATGGGTAGCCCAGGGAAATACAACGATTGTCGAAAAAGATATTTATGGTAAATACCATTTTAATGGCAATTTTAAAAATGCAGGAGATCTTAAAAAAGCATTAGAGAATATTGGAGATACCAGTTACACGGATCTGATCCAACATGAAACTCAAAAATTACTAGATATATTTGAAAAAGTATTTCATCACAAGGCATTTACTGGTAGATCAGGTACTTTTTATGGATACGAAGGATTAGGTTCTATTTATTGGCACATGGTATCCAAGCTTCTTTTGGCAGTGCAGGAAAGTTGCTTGCAAGCGATCAGACAAAACGAATCGTCGGTTACTGTCGGTAGATTATTGGAGCATTATTATGAAATCCAGGCTGGTATTGGGGTGCATAAATCACCTGACTTATTTGGTGCTTTCCCAACAGATCCCTATTCGCACACACCCGGACATAAAGGTGCCCAACAACCTGGTATGACAGGTCAGGTAAAAGAAGATTTACTTTCTAGATTTGGTGAGTTGGGTATTGAAGTCTTCGATGGACATTTGACATTTAATCCTGCCTTATTGAGGAAGTCAGAATTTCTGACGGCTTCCAAAATAGTTTCCTATACTGATTTAAGAGGTCAAAAACAGTCTTTAGAGTTAAGTAGCGGACAATTATTTTTTACATTTTGTCAGATTCCTGTGATTTATGAGATCGCTGAGACGAGCAGTATAGTTCTTGTATTTGAAAATGGTGATAATCAAAATGTAAATTCAAATACGCTAGATAAGAGCAACAGTCATTCTATATTTGGTCGAAAAGGTAACATTTTAAGTATTAAAGTATTTGTAGACCAGCAATTATTAAAGTAAATATTCAAAAACATCATCCATGAAACGAATTTATTTTATATTATTGTGTAGCGTAATCATGGTGATGTCATGTAAAGAAAAGCAAAACGAGAATCCGATAGTGAAAGATAAATCAGCAGCAGATA
>Ga0075157_10001432_pt1 | contig 14893 bp, 11 predicted proteins | sample JI81BgreenDNA_FD_70967 | JGI IMG/M metagenome (GOLD analysis project Ga0075157, IMG submission 70967) | Wastewater effluent complex algal communities from Wisconsin, to seasonally profile nutrient transformation and Carbon sequestration -... | ecosystem: Engineered > WWTP > Effluent > Algae...
ATAATCTGTGCTGATCACTACATCCAATTGCGGCGGCCCGCTGACGACCACGGTGATGACGGATGTGCAACCATTGGCCGCCGTAACGGTGACCTGGTAGGCGCCGGGCGCTACGTTGGTCTGTGTCGGGCCGGGCACAAAGGAGGGATCCGACCAGGCATAAGCAAGGCCCTGAGGTGGCAGGGCAATTATGTCGATGGTTGCACTGTCGCAATCCGGGTAGCTTACCTGTGTTGAAATACTTGGAAAACCAAGGTTCTCGGCAACGGCAACATTATCCGTCGAAGTGCAGCCATTGACAGTATTTGTTACGGTAAGGATATAAAGTCCAGGCGTATTGACCTGTGCCTGCGCCTGTGTGAAGGTGAAATTTCCGGGGCCGCTCCAGTGATACACATAATTCGGCCCCCAACTTGGCGTTCCGATGGTTACGGTCGTTGTCGCGCAGGACAATAACTGATCCGGCCCGGCATCGGCAAATGGCGCTACAATATCCTGATCTATTGTTACACATTTGGTTGCCGTGCAGCCTGATACATTGGTTACGGTCAGGCAGTATTGACCCGGATAACTGATTGTCGGGCTTTGACTAAACGATACAAAACTTGCAGGCCCGCTCCAGACATAGGTATACGACGGATTGCTGTTTTCAAGGGTCAGGGTTGTGGAAGTATTGGCGCAATTCAGCACGCCGCCAAATATATTGCCAATGTTAGGCGCCGGGGTGTAGGATACCGACTGCACGTTGGAGACAGAGAGGCAGGGGTCGGCCCAGTCAACAGTACCGCCAGCGTTGTTGCCCACAACTACGGCCACGTTAAAAGGGGTGTTCGTCAGGAAAAGCGGATTATAGGGCAGCGCCGCAAGGGTACTGCTGGCAAATACATTTCCGGCATTTGGCGTAGCGCCGGTGAACGCCACGAGCAAGCGGATATCGTCGGCATCTGTCACCATATTGGGGTCAAAAGATACCTCCAACTCCTGGCTTTCACAAAGTTGGCTGCCGGGCAAGGTGAGGTTACCGGCAAAAGAAGTGCACTGCGCTTTGAGGCCCAAGGCCGCGCAGCAAAATATGAAGCTTGTAAAAAATTGCCTGATCGTCATAGTTGCGACTTGAAGGAGTGATCAAAAAAAGTCAATGTTCGCGTATATACCGGTAGTACGGTCTATTGACACTGCAAATGTTCGGATTGCTGCTTTATGTTTCAGCTACATTTTTTAATGATTGTTAGTTCATTTTTTTAAATAAAATTTTATTTAAATTGATTTTCAACTATTTATAAAAATTTTGTTTAAAATTTAAATTTAATTGTATGTAAAAATCGTTCTGCGTCTCCGTAGCGATGGGTTTGAAACCCATCGCTACGGAGAATGGCGCATCGCCTATCTTTGTCCCATTAAACGCCATTTTATGCGCCTCCTGTTTTTGCTTTCGCTCCTGCTCCTGTCCGGCCTGCTCGCCGCCCAGGATATCGCCCTGCGCCCGGGCCTGCGCCTCACGCAGTCGTGCAACATTAAAAACACAACTTATAAGCTGCCCGCCGACCCGAATACCACCTTTCTGCAGCCCGGCAGCCTCGCAACCGCCAAGGCCTGCATTGATGTTGAAGGGGAAAATCTGGTCGTTGATTTTCAAAATGCAGTGCTGGAAAGCGGCGCCGACGCCACCCGGCCCGACCAGTTTACAGGCCTTGCCCTGCGCGTCCGTGGTAAAAACATTACCCTCCGCAACCTGCGGGTACGCGGCTACAAAGTAGCGCTTTTAGCCACGGAAACCAGCGGATTAACGCTTGAAAATTGCGATTTTTCTTATAATTACCGTCCACGACTCTACTCCGGCCGCGAGCACGAAGACTTTTCCGACTGGCTCAGCTATCACCACAATGAACAGGACGAATGGCTGCGCTACGGAGCGGCCATTTACCTCAAAAACTGCCCCAACGCAATGGTGCGCAACTGCCGCGCCACCAATTGCCAGAATGCACTCCTGCTCTCCGGCTGCAATGATGGCCTTTTTTATAACAATACGTTCCAGTTCAACTCCGGTCTAGGCATTGGCCTGTACCGCAGCAGCCGAAACCGTGTGATGCACAACCGGCTCGACTGGAATGTGCGCGGCTACTCGCATGGCTACTACCAGCGCGGGCAGGATTCAGCGGCGCTGCTCGTCTACGAACAAAGCTCCGAAAATACCTTTGCCTATAATTCCTGCACGCATTCCGGCGACGGCTTTTTCCTCTGGGCCGGACAAAGCACCATGGACAACGGCCAGGGCGGCTGCAACGATAACATCATTTTTGGCAATGACTTCAGCCACGCACCCACCAATGGCGTGGAAGTTACGTTTTCCCGCAACCGCATCCAGGGCAACCTGATTACCGACTGTACCTACGGCATCTGGGGCGGTTACAGCTTCGGCAGTACCATCATGGGCAATTACATCGCCAACTGCCGCACCGCCGTCGCCATCGAACACGGCCAACACAATACCATTCGCCAAAACTTTTTTGCCGACGACAGCACCGGTATTCAGTGCTGGGCAAGGCCCTCACAACCAGCCGACTGGGCCTACGCGCGCCTGCGCGATACCCGCAGCGTTGGCGGCATCATTGATAGAAATGTGTTTTCCGGCGTGCGCAAGCCACTGAAAATCAGTGCGTCCGATAGTTTTGAGGTAAACGGGGAAAACCTGTTTTTTAATTTTGAAACCCTGCTGCAAAGCGAGCAGCCCAATACCAACCTGCGCTTTATCCGAAACGACCTGCACGCTTCCAAAAAACACCTCGACGCGGCCTGGCAAAACCCGGCGCTGGCGCCTTTCAAAAGTGTCAATTTCTCCCATGAAACGCCGCCAGAAAACCTGTACGCCCCCCTGGAAATCGCCGTCGCCGACCTGAATGAACCCGACACCCTGCCCGACGGCATCAATGCCAAACTGCCCGAAGGCTTTCCGCGCGGCCGCGCCTGGATCGCCGTCGGCCCCTGGGGGCCTTATGACTTCCGGCGCCCCGCAGCAATTTTTAAGGAAATACTACCCGCCCGAGCAGCGGATGAGGCGCCCTTGTGGGTGTATACCGTGTACACACCGCCCGGAAAATGGCGGGTGCTCCGCCAAAACGGACTGGCGTTTTACCATCCGCAGCAAAGCGACGTGCCGGAAGAGCTTACCATCAAACCCATTCCCGGTATTGACTTTTTTGAATTGGAACTGGAATTTACCGGCGACGGCCAGACCGTCTCGGAATTTGGGGAAATAATTCCCGCCGGACAGCCGCAGCGTTTTTTTATCCGGGAATACCTGAAAAAATCCGACTGGCAGCTTTCTTTTTATAATTATGAAGCAAAAAATGATCCGCTGACGGCGCCCGAAGCCTTTCAAAAACTCCTGCAAACCCCGCCCGTAGCCCGGCAAACCCTCCAAAACAAAGACCTCTGGATGGCCTGGTGGGGAAAACCGGCCGAGCTGGTGCAGGCCGATCAGTTCGCCACCGTAGCAGAGAGTGAATTGCAAATCAGCGCACCCGGCGCTTACCTGCTTGAGCTGAGCGGCGATGACGGGGTGAAACTGTATGTAGACAAGCGCCTTGTACTGGAAAACTGGTCGGTACACGAATCCGAAACCCGAAGCGTACTGTTAAACCTCGGCGGCACGCATCATATTCGTATTGAACATTTTGACGCCGGCGGTTTCGCTGCCCTTGATTTTCGGATTAAACCGGCGTATTAATACTGAATATCGGATAAACTTCAGGCAGGGTGTCGGCGTGCGCGTGTCGCGCCGACACCCTGCTCAAAGACAATTAAATCCCTAATTTTTGGCGAATGGCCGTCGGGATGGCGTCTTTATGCACCATCATCGACATGGTTTTGAAGCGGAAATAGGGTTGAGAAACGTAGAGGTAACCACCCATTTTCTTGTTCGGGCCGTCGCCCCAGGAATTTTTCACCATGTAATATTTTGTGCCGTTCTGATCTTTTACCATACCGGTGATGTGCATGCCGTGGTCGTCGGTGGTGCTCAGTTCGTCAAAGGCATTCTGGCGGTCTTCCTGCGTCACCCATTTTTCTTTGGCGGGCGCTTTCCAGAGCGAGTCGCGGGCGCCGGCGCTGAGGTCGTCCCATGCTTTTTCGGGCCAGATAGCGAGGCCTTCTTTTGCGGAGAATGTTTTTTCGCTCACGTCGCTGGCCCAGGCAAAGGTGAATCCTTTTTCGATGGCATTTTCAGAAACGGCCATCATTTCATCAATTGGCAGGTTGTAGAACAGGCCGTTCGACCAGTTGTCGCCTACTTCCAGGATGAAGGGTTTGTAGAACGGATGGTGGGTGTAGGAAGTCAGGGCGATGTAATCGTCGGGGTTGAGGCCTAAGCTTTTCGCGTAGGTTTGGGGCGTATAGGATTTGCCATCCACCGTAAAGGTTGCCGGCGGCGTACCCATGTAGGCATCCACTACGGCGGCGTACGCTTTGAGGCCTTGTTTGCTGAGTTTGCCGTCAGGCAGTTTGTTGAGGGTCTCTACCACGCTTTTCAGCACTGCTTCCATTTCACCATGTACGGGTTTGTCCTGGCCGCTCGGGAATCCCGTATAGGCGCTTTGTGGCACAGCGCCGTATTCGCGGAAGAGGTTCATCACGTCGTGGTTTTCGGCGCCCTGGCCAAAGGCGGCGGCGCCCTGTCGGCGAACGAAGTTTTCGCCGCGTTCCAAATAGCCTGCGCGTACAAAATACATATCGCTGAGGTCGAGTGTACCTTTGCCCATACGCATCAGCTCGCTTTCGAGGAAGGAGTTGGTGGAATAAACCCAGCAGGTGCCAGACTTAAACTGGTTTTTCACGTCAGTAGCGCCGAGGCGTTTCACGGGTGTAAATTTGTAGCTGTTCAGCTCGGTGGGCAGCTCCTGTGCTTGTGCGCTGCCAAAGAGGCCCAGCGCCAGTACAAGCAAAATGCTTTTTTTCATAATAATTGAAAGTATTTGAGTTGAGATGTTTTGAAAACGAATGGCAAACCTAATTCAGCTTTTGCAAGAATTCAGGTTTGAAGTATGCTAATTCGACGTATTGGGCGTTTTTAGGTAATGATTAACGGGTTTGTAGCAGTATTTAGAACATGTTGTGATGACTATAATAGCTATGGGCAACGCAAAGTGCTTGTGAAAATCGTATTCCTGCAATCCTTTGAAAATCAAGATGAAAGAATCCATCAATCTTCAAATCCACCCGAATCCGGGTATAACCCTGCAAATCATGGATAGAAATACCGAACTTTGCACCAAAATTCACACCATAATGCTGCGTTTTGCTTTTCTGTTTTTCTTCAGCGCCCTGTTTATCCTGCCCGTGCAGGCACAAATGGAGCGTACGATGTACCAGGTATTTGAGGTCGATTCGATGAAAACCATCACCCTCGACATTGCCGATATTTACGACCTGCACACCTGGGCCGGCAGCGCCATTATGATTGAAACCAATATTCAATTGTCAAATGCTACCCCGGAAATTCTGGATTTTTTGATCAAAGAAGGCCGTTATGATGTGCGCATGGATACCCTCGCCCCCGGCGAAGTGAAAATTTCCACCAAAATCCGCGATCGCAAAAAAATCAAAACGCCGGCGGGCGAATGCACGGAAATCCCGGAAGCAAAAGTGTTTGTACCCGACACGTTTTACTGGGAAGACAATAAAATTACGATCCGAAGAAAGGAGGAGAAGGAATAAATATGCCGCAACTGCTCGAAATTGTACTGCTGCCCTCCGAACGCCATGATGAAGCAGCGCTGCGCCGTAAAGTACTCGCACAAAGCGGTCTGCGCCCCGACGACCTTCAGCATATTGAAGTTTTAAAAGCCTCACTCGATGCCCGCAGCCGACAGGTGATCTACCGCCTGCGCGTGGAAGTGTATAGCATCCAGGAAGTCTATCAGCCCGAAGCGCCCCTGCTCAAGGGCTATCAGCCGGTACGCGACAACGCCCCGCGCGCGCTGATTATTGGCGCCGGCCCGGCAGGCTACTTCGCCGCACTCGAACTGATTGAGCTGGGCATCCGGCCCATTGTGCTCGATCGCGGTAAAGATGTGCGCGCCCGCCGTCGCGACCTGCGCGCCATCCAACAATTCGGCGTGGTGGATCCGCATTCCAATTATTGCTTTGGCGAAGGCGGCGCCGGCACCTACTCCGACGGGAAACTGTACACCCGATCGGTCAAGCGCGGCAACGTCATCAAGTCGCTGCGCCTGCTCGTCGAACATGGCGCCAAATCGGATATTCTGGTGGAAGCGCACCCGCATATCGGCTCCAACAAATTGCCGGAAGTGGTGCAAAACATCCGGGAAAGTATTGTTCAATACGGCGGCGAGGTGCATTTCGGACAATTCGTAACGGAATTTATCCTCAACGACAAACAGGAAATGCGCGGCGTGCGCACGGCCCAGGGCCAGGAATGGCTCGCCGATGCCGTCATTGTGGCCACTGGCCACTCTGCCCGCGATATTTATCGCCAACTCGACGCGCAAGGCGTGCGCTTGGAAGCAAAACCCTTTGCGCTCGGCCTGCGCATTGAGCATCCGCAGCCGCTGATAGACCGCATACAGTACCACCGCGAGGTGCGCGACGCGGAGCTGCCCGCCGCGAGTTACAGCCTTGTTTGTCAGGTAAATGATAAAGGTGTTTTTTCCTTTTGTATGTGTCCGGGCGGCCTCATCGTGCCGGCCGCAACGGCGCCTGGAGAAATTGTGGTCAATGGCATGAGCATGAGTCGCCGCGATTCGCCTTTTGCCAATTCCGGCATGGTAACAGCCATTGAAGCCGAAGACCTCGGCGCTTTTGCCAAACACGGCGTATTCGGTTTTATGGAATTTCAGGCAGCCGTAGAAAGGAACATGTTTGAAGCCGGCGACGGCTCTCAACGCGGCCCGGCCTTGCGCTTGCCCGATTTTATCGACGGCCGCTTGTCGGCCGATTTGCCCGCAACCTCTTATATTCCGGGTATTTATGCGGCGCCTTTGTATGATTTATTGCCCAAACATATCAGTCAGCGCCTGCGCAAGGGGCTGGCGCAGTTTGGTAAAACCATGCGCGGCTATTATACCCGCGAAGCGATTGTGGTAGGAACCGAGAGTCGCACGAGCGCGCCGGTGCGCATCCCGCGCGACCCTCAGACCTTTATGCACCCCGAAACGCCGGGCCTCTTTCCCTGCGGCGAAGGGGCGGGCTATGCCGGGGGTATTATTTCCGCTGCAATGGACGGGCAAAATGTAGCCCGCGCGGTGGCAGCGGTGCTTGCCAACAAGGGTTAGGCAAAAGCCTAAAATTTGGCGATTTCCTTGGGTTTCACCACCGTGAATACGCGGGAAATATTAAACCCGAAGCGGAGGCCGGAAAGCCAGCGGTCTTCATCATTTTTGAAAAACCAGTCTTCCTGTGTTTCTGTGATGAAGCCTTTGTAGCTCATATCGGGCGAATTGGTGAAATGGAGCTGAAACACGTGTCCGCCCGTTTCAATATCAAGTCCGAGCGAGAGGCTGTTGACATAGGATGTGCTGACGATCTGGCCTGTTGGCACATAGTAGTACTCAGCGTTGAGGGCTACGCGTTTGTTGAGTTTAACGCGGCCGGCAATTCCGATGGAAAACACATCATTTTTATCTTCCGGCGTAGCCACTAAATTGCGGTGGATCAGTGTCGGCATCAATTGCAGGGACAGGCTTTCGTTGAGTTTTCTTCCGATCAGCACCTGATGCGTATAAAACAGGCGGGAAGAGAAGAAATTTTCGCGGGTATCGTCGGCAAATTTTACAGTTTTCACCTGCGCATCAATGAGATAGGTCAACGTGATGGGCATGTTGCGTTTGCCGCTACTTTGGCGCAGGAGTTTGTATTTGGCGAAGCCGTCGATGATTTTTTCGCGGCTGTTACGGCCCAACCCGATCATGAGCCGGTCGGTGATGCCGTAATCCAGGCCAAAGCGGATAGATGCGCCATCAAGTCCGAAAAGGTCATAAATTCCGTTGCGAATGGGTGCAAAGCGGTGTGATATTTTAAAATCGAGCACGCCGGGGGCTACATTTTCAATAGAGTGCCCGTTGACAACGCGGGTGGTTTTGAAACTGGCGGTGGCATAGTCGGTCGTTTTTTCTTCGCCGAGCAGGGAGAGCAGGTCGTCTTGCGCCGACAGCGTAGCGGAGACGAGCAGCAGCAAGAGCGGTAATAATTTTTTCATAGGTGAGTGGTAAATTTAGAAGATGGAAGCGCACGCGCTTGAGGAAACAGGCTTTTAGTCAACTTCAACGCAACGGGTGAGTTGCACATCCAAAGCATAGCCGGTGCAGATGCCCTTGATGGAAACCGTTTCATCCTTTGCAAAATTGGTGCGCTTGTGCTTGCTCAGCGGATCGAGTTCGCAACGGACGTCCAAGGGGTCGTCGGTCCACATGCTTACGCGTACCGTACCCGCTTCCGGGGAGAGCACCGCTTCTTTGACTTTGCCGGTCACGACGATGGTTTTGCCGAGGTATTTGGCCGTGGCTGCGGCTTCATCCTGCGCGAAGGCGCTGAACAGCTCCGAAGCGCTGACTTTAAAATCGGCTTTTTGGTCGGCCACGTTGTCGTGGGGTTTATTCCACATATAATATGCGGTAGCAGCGCCGCCGCCGCCCAGCACAACGAGGGCGATCAGGCCGTAAAGGAGCCAGTTTTTACTTTTTGCAGACATTTTTTTTGTGTTTTGTGCGTTGCTCCGGAGAGGTCGCACAGGTTTCAGAAATATAGGCAACGCGAAGTGGTTGTGAAAATCATACGCTTGCAATCCTTTGAAAATCAGGACGAAAGAATCCATCAATCTTCAAATCCACCCAAATCCGGGTATAATTAATTGTTGGGCGCGCCGGCTTTTACCCAGGCTTCCATTTTGGCGCGGTCGCAGGCCGACATCAGTCCGGAAGGCGGCATGGGACTGCCGGAGTCGTTGATACGGTCGATCAGGGTGCCGTTGTTGGCAAACTCCTTGAGCAGGCTGTGCGACTCCATCGGGATGGCTGCTGCGCCATTGGGGCCGTTGTGGCAGGAGAGGCAATTGGCGGCCATGATCTGCTGGATCTCTACGGAGTAGCGCTGGTTGACGGTATCGCAGGATACCGTGCCACCGCCGTACAAGTCGGTTTCATTGTCGTAGTAGCAGGCAGTGGGCAATACAGTGGCTGCAAGCAAGGCCATTGTGATAGCGGGAAAAAGGATTTTTTTCATTGAATGACTATAAAAAGCAGGTTGTTTAAAGACAATTACGGCGCCCCGGCGTTGATCCAGGCTTCTAATTTGGAAATGGTACAGGCATCAAGTTTTTGGCCGTTCAGGGGCATCCAGTTGGATGTACGTTTTATGGAGGCTAAAAGTTTGCCATTTTGGGCAAGTGTTTTGACATTGTTGTAGTTGCTCAGGTTTATTCCGCCTTGCGGTGCATTGCCCTGATGACAGCCGATACATTTGCTGCTGATGAGGTTTTGCGCAAAGTTCGTATAAGTCAGGTTATCTGTGATACATTCTCCGGCACTTTCATCGCAGGCATTTTGTTGCGCGCCCTGTTGTATCCAGGTTTTGAGCAGGTTGATCTGAGCGCTGCTCAGTGCGGTTTCGGGTGCGGGCGGCATCCGGTCGTCGGGGTCGCTGTCGGTAATGACTTCAATCAGCTCGTTTTTATTCCAGTCGGTACTTTTCACTTTTTCTACAGAAGCGATCAGCGCGTCATAGGAGGTCAAAATTACGCCATCGGCGCGATCCTGTGCATTGTGGCAGCCCGATTTGCTACAATTGGACACTAAAATCGGCAAAACCTGGTTGTTGAAATAAACCGAGTCGGGGCTACATGGGTTAGTAACGGGGTTTTCCGGGTTGGGGTTGCCTGAGCCGGGGTCGTTCGGATCGGGGCCGGGCGGCAGCAGCGGATCATGTTTGCAGGCCAGGAAAAAAAGAAGGCCTGTAGCGAATAACAGGCCCGAACGCAGTAAGCGGCTGGAGGTAAATCGGTTTGAAACGGATGGCTTTATCATTGCAATTTTTAATCAACTTTTAAGCACTTTGCAGTGTTTTGACAGGCTGCAAGGCGGTGAAAAACTCGGACTGGATACAAAAACACCCAAATTTACAAACCCGTACGCCGTACCTTTGCCGAAAGCTTACCGAACGGGAATAAAAAGCGACTGAATAATGGAGCAAAAGAAAAATCTGAAGACCTGGCTGCGCCGATTGGGCATTGGCGGCTTCCTCTTTTTCCTCGGAAAAGGTATTGTTTGGTTGCTGGTAATTTTTGGGGCGTTTAAGGCTTGTTGAGGCAATAATTTTTCCATATCTTTGCCCCCGCTATTCTAACACATCCTCTGTACATCAAATTTTTTGGCTATGCTTGTCAAGACTTATGCAGGCGCCGTGCATGGCGTCGACGCACAAACCATCACCATCGAGGTGAACGCAGGCGGCCCCGCCGCCGCCGACAAAATTTCCTACTTCATCGTTGGTCTGCCCGACAAAGCCGTGAGCGAAGGCTTGCTGCGCAAAGAAGCCGCTTTTAAAAATTCCGGTCTGCATTTGCCCCGCGTCAAAACCATCATCAACCTCGCGCCCGCCGATGTGCGCAAGGAAGGTTCGGCCTTCGATCTGCCCATCGCCATCGGTATGCTGGCCGGTGCAATGGTCATTCCGCCCGACAACCTCGACCGATTTTTCATCATGGGCGAACTGTCGCTCGACGGCAGCCTGCGCCCCATCAAAGGCGCCTTGCCCATCGCCATTCAGGCGCGCAAAGAAGGCATGCGCGGCTTTATTTTGCCCAAAGTAAACGCCCGCGAAGCCGCCATCGTCAGCGACCTTGAAGTATATGGCGTGGAAAACCTGCGCGAAGCCCTGGCCGTGCTGGCCGACGACCCGCAGATACAGCCCGTTTACGTTAATGCCCGCGAGGAATTTGCCGCTAACCTCGACAACTACGACGTGGATTTTTCGGATGTGCGCGGACAAGAGAACATCAAACGCGCGCTGGAGCTGGCGGCAGCCGGCGGGCACAACGTCATCCTGATTGGTCCGCCCGGCGCGGGCAAAACCATGCTGGCCCGGCGTTTGCCCACCATTTTACCGCCTTTATCCTTGCATGAAGCCTTGGAAACCACCAAAATCCACTCCGTCGCCGGGGTATTGCCCAACAACGCCTCCTTAGTGACCACGCGGCCCTTCCGCGCGCCACACCACACCATCAGCGATGTGGCCTTAGTGGGTGGCGGCTCCAACCCTTTGCCCGGCGAAATCAGCATTTCGCACAACGGCGTGCTTTTTCTGGATGAGTTGCCGGAGTTCAAACGCACGGCACTCGAAGTGCTGCGGCAGCCGATGGAAGAACGCCGCGTCACGATCAGCCGCGCCAAGGTGAGCGTGGAATATCCGGCCAGTTTTATGTTGGTGGCGTCCATGAACCCTTGTCCTTGTGGTTACTACAACCATCCCGACAAAGCCTGCGTTTGCGGCCCGGGCGTGGTGCAGCGCTATGTATCGAAAATTTCCGGCCCGCTGCTGGATCGGATTGATTTGCATGTGGAAGTGACGCCCGTCAGTTACGATGAACTGAGCAGCGCAGAGCGGCCCAAAATTTCGAGCGGCGACATTCGTGCACGCGTGCTGCAAGCCCGCGAGGTGCAGCGTGAGCGCTTCAAAGACAAGCCCGATTTGTATTACAATGCCCAAATGCCCAGTAAAATGGTCCGGGAGGTTTGTCAACTCGACCAGGCGGGCATCACCCTGCTGAAAACCGCCATGGAGCGCCTGCAACTCTCGGCCCGCGCCTACGACCGCATCCTGAAAGTAGCGCGCACGGCAGCCGACCTGGCCGGTAGTCCGGATATTCGCATTGAAGACCTGGCCGAGGCGATACATTACCGGAGTTTGGATCGGGAAGGCTGGGCGGGGTGAGCGCCGTATAATTATCAGGTTGCTCCGGGCTGCGTAGGGGTTTCGCACAGAAGGGCACAGATCATATCCACAGATGTCACAGAACTCTGTGTTTTCTGCGTGTATGATCTGTGCGCTTCTGTGCGAAACCCTTACGTGGCCCGGCGTTTGAACCTAGTATCATTTACTTCGACAGGCGTTACCTATAATTGAGCGGGCTTTTGATTTTGGATTTTGAAACGTCGGTGATGTGGGGATAGAGTTGGGTGGTTTTGATGGGGTTGTGGCCAGCGTGTGGGCGAAAGAATTTGGGTTTATTGCGTAGTTTTTTATTCGTAAAATGAACATAAGGCACTTATTGTCAGTGCATTATGACAGATTGCTTTTTTCTTGAAAATAAATTGATGCGGTGTAGATACAGGTGGATTGCGGTAATGTTTATATTTGGGGGTTACTGGCAAGCGTAACAGACGACCCAGTAATATAGCCACCACGAAGTGGTTGTGAAAACCGTATTGTTGCAATCCTTTGAAAATCAGAACAAAAGCATCCATCAATCTTCAAATTTACCCAAATCTTGGTATAAATTAAAGCACATAAAATGACAATAACAATTTTAGACGACTACCAAAACATTATTAAAGAATTAGATTGTTTTGCAATATTAAAAAATCAAAAAGTACAAATAATAAATAGTACGGAAAAAGACGTAAAAAAATTAGCACAAAAATTACGGGATACAAACGTTCTTGTTTTGACAAGGGAGAGAACAGAAGTTAACGAATCACTTCTTTCCTTACTGCCAAAACTAAAATTAATAAGTCAGACGGGTAAAATTTCAAATCACTTAAATTTAGCAGACTGCACAAAATACAAAGTTGCAGTTGCCGAAGGAATAGGCTCACCAATTGCACCAGCAGAGTTGACTTGGGCTTTATTGATGAATACCGTCAGACAAATTCCACAAGCAATTGATGGCATGAAACATGGAAAATGGCAAATAAATATAGGTTCAACAATTCATGGCAAGACACTTGGGATTTGGGGTTATGGTAAAATTGGACAGAAGATTGCTCAATATGCAAAAGTTTTTGGAGCAAAAGTTTTAATATGGGGAAGTGAAGTATCGAGAGAAAAAGCAATTGCAGATGGATTTGATAAAGCTGAATCCAAAGAAGTTTTTTTCAAAACAGCGGACATCATAACTTTACATCTTCGACTAAATGAAGAAACACATGGAATAGTTAAAGAGCGTGACTTGTTATCAATGAAAGAAAACTCAGTATTAATAAATACCGCAAGAGCCGAGCTTATTGAAAAAGGAAAGCTATTAAAATGTTTATTAATGGGTAGGCCAACATTTGCAGGTCTTGACGTTTATGAAGAGGAGCCTATTCATGACATAAACTATGAATTACTTAAATTGCCAAATGTGATTTGTACTCCTCATTTGGGTTACGTAGAACGAAACGGTTATGAATTATATTTTGGAAAGGCATTTGAAAACATAATTAATTTCATTAATGGTAATCCGACAAATATTGCTAACCCAGATGTGCTGTGAAGAAACGATTCTGTCCCCAAAAATGTATCTGTTGATCCCCACGCTTCGCCCAGCCCAAAACCATTCAATATATAATCTGAACCCGGGATCGCCGGGCCGGGTAGTATCATTTACTTCGACAGGTGCTACCTATGATCGAGTGGGCTTTTGATTTTGGATTTTGATACGTCGGTGATGTGGGGATAGAGTTGGGTGGTTTTGATGGGGTACGGCCAGCGTTTTGGTAATTTATTGCGTAATTGTTATTTCTTAATTCGATAATGACAATTTTAATGTGCTCATAGTCAGCGCATTATGGTGCTTTTTTTATTTTTTTGGATATGAATTAATACTTAGGGTATACTGGAGTATTGAGGCTGTGCGTATATTTGGGCATTGGTTGTAATTTTAATACAACAAAAATGATAAAGGAAAAAATAGGAAAAGTTGAAAAACAAATGACTGAAGCTTTAGCTGAAGTTAGAGAGACATTTAAACACTCTGGTAACAAAGGGACCAGTAACGAAAATAACTTTGGCGACTTCGTACGACAATATATACCAAGACGACTTGAAATAGGTAATGGAGAAATTATAGACTCTTTCGATAATCGAAGTGGACAAGTAGATATTGTAATTGTTAGTGAAGACCACCCTTTTACTTTTAGCCCAAATAGGCCAGGTTTATTTTTTATTGAAGGAGTTTTATCAGTTGGTGAAATTAAGACAGTCTTGACCAGTCAAGAATTGAAAAACACCTTAAATAATTCTATACTTTACAAAAAACTAAAAACTACTCATGCTAAAGGTTCAATGGTTCATACAAATGAAAGTGATCTAAAAAGATATTATGAGCATCCACCGTTTTTTCTATTCTGCTATGAGTCTCAATTATCCCTTACCACAATTAAACAAAATATTGAAGAATTTATCAATGAAAAATCCATTGATAATAGTAAGGTTATTGACGGAGTATTTGTTTTGGGTAAAGGTTGGATAATAAATTTCGGTGACGGAAAGGGTTCGTTTCAACTTAGAGCACCCGATGGTAATGTTTTCACTGACTGGGTTGTAAAAGAATCGGACTCCGTTCTTTTTGACTTCTTTAGTTATCTCTCAGTGACAATGCCCAAGACGATTCGTTTTGAGCCAATTATTGTGAATTACTTATTTACAAAGGAACAAAGAAGAATATAAAAACTGATGCCATCACGGTTTCTGCGTCACGCAGGCTGCCGTAAAAACCAGGAGCTTTGTGCTTCTATTCAACTACAGTACAGGTTGGCAACTTGATATTTGTCTTTGTGCTGATACTATCCCTAAAAGTGTGTCTGCTGCCACTCCCGCGCTTCACCCCGCCTAAAACCATTCAATATATAATCTGAACCCGAAAGCGCCGGGCCGGGTGAGCGCCAAATAATTATCAGGTTGC
>Ga0075157_10001435_pt1 | contig 14872 bp, 13 predicted proteins | sample JI81BgreenDNA_FD_70967 | JGI IMG/M metagenome (GOLD analysis project Ga0075157, IMG submission 70967) | Wastewater effluent complex algal communities from Wisconsin, to seasonally profile nutrient transformation and Carbon sequestration -... | ecosystem: Engineered > WWTP > Effluent > Algae...
ACGGCCAAGGCTTCGCCCACATGCAGTGGCGCGGGCTTGTTCATGCCAGCACCTTGAGCAGCCGCTTCACATCACGGCCGCTGCGGACGTCGATGCGCACCTGCCAGCGGCCGGCCGGCAGCGGCGTGGTGGAAACAAGCCGGCCCTGTGCGTCGGCAGCGAAGGCCAGCGGCACATCGGCGGCGCGGCCCAGCGGGTGATGCGCAGTGCCCTTGGCCGCGAAACTCACGCCCGGCACGGCGATCACCACCTGGCGCGCACCGTTCAGGCTGACCGGAGTTGCCCAGCCCAGTTGATCCTGCGCCCGGGCCTGGGCCAGCCAGCCATTGTATTTCTGGCTGGCGACATAGCTGTTGTCGACCACGGTGCCGCCGAACGTGCCGCTGGCCAGCCGCGCCATGGTGATGTTCACGGCCACCACCACGCCAAAGAAGGCGACCATGATCCACAAGAACATGCGGCCGGTGAAGGCGGGCTTGGGCTCTGCGGTGCCGTTCATGTTCGGGTGGCTCCTCATTGGCGGATGAACTTGATGTCGCGCGCGGCTTCGCGGCCATCGTTGGTGCCGGGTGTGGCATCCAGCGGGCGGGCGATCAGGGCGAACGGGGTTTCGCCGGCCGGCCCGGCTGGCGCCGCCACATAGAGGTGCAGGCGGGTGGTGGCATCGGCGGCCAGATTGAGCCGCACGCTGCGCGCGGCATTCTTGCGGTCCATGGCATCGGTCCACATCCGGCCCTGGGGCAGGCCGGCCATGGTCAGCTCCACAACACGCGGGCGGCCTTCCATGTTGCGCATCTTGATCGTCCAGCCGTTGCGCACCTGCCCATCCGACATGGTGACCACCACCGGGTTGCGATCCTGGGCGCTGTCGATGGTCAGCCGGGCGCGCTCGCCCAGCGTGAACAGCATGGCGAGGCCAATGCTGCACCAGATGGCGAAATAGATCAGGGTACGCGGGCGCAGCAGGGTCTTCAGGATCGGCCGGGCAGCACCGCCAGCGCGCTCGTGCTTTTCATCATCAAGGTTGAGATAGTCGATCAGGCCGCGCGGGCGGTTCAATTTGCCCATCACCTCGTCGCAGGCATCGATGCATAGCGCGCAGTTGATGCAGCCCAGTTGTGGGCCTTGGCGAATGTCCACGCCGGTGGGGCAGACGGACACGCAGGCGTTGCAATCGATGCAGTCGCCCACCTTCTCCCCGGCCGCCGCCGCCTTCTTTACGCCCTGCGTGCGCGGTTCGCCGCGCCAATCGCGATAGGTGACGATCAGCGATTTTTCATCGAGCATCGCCGTCTGGATGCGCGGCCACGGGCACATGTAGATGCACACCTGTTCCCGCATGAAGCCGCCAAAGATGAAGGTGGTGGCGGTGAGCACGCCGACGGTGGCATAGGCGACGAATGCCGCATCGCCAGCGACGAACTGGCTGGCCAGCGTCGGTGCATCGGCAAAATAGAAGATCCACGCCCCGCCGGTCGCCATGGCGATGACAAGCCAGATGCTCCACTTGGTGAGGCGGCGGCCCAGCTTGGCGGCCGTCCACGGCGCGTTGTTCAGTTTCAGTTGCGCGTTGCGATCGCCATCGATCCAGCGTTCGACATGCTGGAACAGATCGGTCCACACCGTCTGCGGGCAGGCATAGCCGCACCAGGCGCGGCCCACGGCAGAGGTGACGAGGAACAGGCCGATGCCGGCCATGATCAGCAGGCCGGCGACGTAATAGAATTCCTGCGGCCAGATCTCGATATCGAACATGAAGAAGCGGCGATTGGCCAGATCGACCAGTACCGCCTGATCAGGGGCATAGGCGCCGCGATCCCAGCGCAGCCATGGCGTGATGTAGTAGACCGCCAGGCAGAAGATCATCACCGCCCATTTGAGCTGGCGGAACCGGCCTTTCACCACACGGGGAAAGACCGGCTCACGCTTGCGATACAGGCCGCTGGTTGGGTTGATGAGATCAAATGCTGACATGTTACCCTGTGGGTGCCTCGCCCGTGGTTGCGTTCGCAGTCACCGGTGCCGGATTGGCCTCGCCGCCGCCCAGCGAATGGACATAGGCGGCCAGCATCTTGATGGTGGCCTCATCAAGCCGGCCGGCCCAGTGCGGCATCACCCCGTAACGCGCCTTGCTGATCGTCTGGTTCAGGCTGGCGCGATCGCCGCCATAGAGCCAGATGCCATCCGTCAGGTTGGGCGCACCCTGTTCGCGCATGCCCTTGCCTTCCGGGCCATGGCAGCTGGCGCAGTTTTCGGCAAATAACTGCGCACCGGCGGCGGACGGCTGGCCCTGGCCGGAAATGGCCCGCACGTGGTTCACCAGCGCGCTGATCTGGCCTTTCGACAAGATGTCGGCAAAGGCCGGCATCTGACTGAAGCGGGTTTCATCCACGCCGGGGCTGCGGATGCCGTGCACCAGCGTGGTGTGGATCGATGCAATGTCGCCGCCCCACAGCCAATCATCATCGTTCAGATTGGGATAGCCCTTTGATCCGGCGGCACCAGAACCATGGCACTGCACGCAATTTACCTTGAAGGCAGCGCGGCCGCCTTCGATCGCGCTGCGCATCAATTGCGGATTGGCGGCAAGCTGGTCGATCGGGGTGGCGGCAATGGCGGTGACCACCGGCGCGCGTGCAGCCGTCTGGGCCTTCAGTGCCTCATCCAGCTCGCCGCGGCTGGACCAGCCGAGGCCGCCCGCCGTATCGGGAAGCGTGGGATAGGCCACCACATATCCGGCGGCAAACACCACGGTGGCGGCAAAGATATAGACCCACCACCGCGGCAGCGGCGTGTCCAGTTCCTCAATGCCATCCCATTCATGGCCCACCAGGTTGGTGCCGGTGGCTTCGTCAACGCGTTTGTTGTGATCAGTCATCGCTGTCACTCCTGAAGATCAGTCGAGCGGCTTCGTCGTGGTGCCGGCGGGCGCCGGGCCGGAAGGTCCAGCCAACAAAGCCCAGGAACAACAGGCACATGCCCAGCAGCGCCCAACTGTCCGCGAACTGGCGCAGCAGTTCATAGCGGCTCATTTGGGCTGCTCCTGCGCTTCGCCCGCCTTGAAATCGACCAGCGTGCCCAGCATCTGCAGATAGGCGACCAGCGCATCCATCTCGGTCACTTGCATAGGGTTGCCGTCATAATCGCGGCCCTGCGACTTGGGATAACGCTTCTGCAGATCCTCGATATCGGCATCAGGCGTGGCCTGTGCGGTGAGATCGGCATTGGCCTGCGCGATATCCTTGTCGGTGTAGGGCACGCCCACCGCGCGCAGGGCCTTCAGATGCGCGGCCATGTCTCCGGCCTTCAAGGGCTTTTCGGCCAGGAAGGCATAGGGCGGCATGATCGATTCCGGCACCGCCTCACGCGGGTTCTTCAAATGGCCCACATGCCATTCATCGGAATAGCGGCCACCAACGCGCGCCAGATCGGGCCCGGTGCGTTTCGATCCCCATTGGAAGGGGTGATCATACATGCTTTCGGCCGCCAGGCTGTAATGGCCGTACCGCTCCACCTCGTCCTTGAACGGGCGCACCATCTGGCTGTGGCACAGATAGCAGCCTTCGCGGATGTAGATGTTGCGCCCTGCCAGTTCGAGCGGCGTGTAGGGGCGCACGCCCTCCACCTTCTCGATCGTGCTGTCGACCCAGAACAAGGGCGCGATCTCCACAATGCCGCCGATGGAGACGGCAACCAGGGACAGCAGGCCCAGCAGCGTGATGTTGCGCTCCAGCGTGCGGTGGGAAAAGCCCTCTTTGGGCGGGGTTTCAGGTGTTGAAGCCATGGTTCTGCTCCCTCATTCGGCCGGCTGCAGGCCGCCCAGACGGGCAGGCGCAGGCAGCGGCCGGTCGGCGGCGGCGTTGTAGGGGGTTTCGGTCATCGGCGCTTCCTGGCGCAGGCGGCCGGCGATGGTCATCGCGATGTTCCAGGCGAACACCAGGGCGCCCGACAGGTAGAGCAGGCCACCAAAGGCGCGCAGCAGGAACATCGGATGGATGGCCGCCACGGTTTCGGCAAAGCTGTTCACCAGATAACCATCGGCCCCATATTCGCGCCACATCAGGCCCTGGGTAAGGCCAGCCACCCACATCGATGCGGTGTAGAAGACGATGCCAGCGGTCGCCAGCCAGAAGTGCACGTTGATCAGGCGCAGGCTGTAGAGGCGCTGCCGCTTCCAAAGGCGCGGGGCCAGATAATACATGCAGGCAAAGGTGATCATGCCGTTCCAGCCGAGCGCACCCGAATGCACGTGGCCGATCGTCCAGTCGGTATAGTGTGACAGGCTGTTGACCGACTTGATCGACATCATCGGGCCTTCAAAGGTGCTCATGCCGTAGAAGGCGAGCGCTAGCACCATCATGCGGATGATCGGATCGGTGCGGATCTTTTCCCAGGCGCCGTTCAGCGTCATCAGGCCGTTGATCATGCCGCCCCACGACGGCATCCACAGCATGACCGAGAACACCATGCCCAGGCTCTGCGCCCAATCGGGCAGCGAGGTGTAGTGCAGATGGTGCGGGCCGGCCCAGATGTAGAGGAAGATCAGCGACCAGAAGTGGATGATCGACAGCCGGTAGCTGTAGACTGGCCGTTCGGCCTGCTTGGGCACAAAGTAGTACATCATGGCCAGGAAGCCGGCGGTGAGGAAGAAGCCCACCGCGTTGTGGCCATACCACCATTGAGTCAGCGCATCCTGCACCCCGGCAAAGGCCGAATAGCTCTTGGAGCCCGCCCAGCTGACCGGCAGCGACAGGTTGTTGACCAGATGCAACATCGCCACCGTGATGATGAAGGCGAGATAGAACCAGTTGGCGACATAGATATGCGGTTCTCGCCGCTTGATGATGGTGCCGCCGAACACGATCAGATAGGCAACCCAAACGATGGTCAGCCAGATATCGACATACCATTCCGGTTCGGCATATTCCTTGGCTTCGGTGACGCCCAACAGATAGCCGGTGGCCGCCAGCACGATGAACAGCTGATAACCCCAGAAGACGAAGCGGGCCATGCCGGGGAAGGCCAGGCGGGCGCGGCAGGTGCGCTGCACGACGAAGAAGCTGGTGCAGATCAGTGCGTTGCCACCAAAGGCGAAGATTACCGCTGATGTATGCAGCGGCCGCAAGCGCCCGAAGGTGGTATATTCAAGGCCCAGGTTGAGCACCGGATAGGCAAGCTGCAGAGCGATGAACAGTCCGGCGAGCAGGCCGACGACACCCCAGAAAGTGGTGGCGATTACCCCCCAGCGCACCGGCGCATCATCGTAAGCGCTTTCATCACTGCGCATCTGGCCAGCGACATCGGCACCTTTCATCACCGCAAGTGCGGCGATCAGCGCCGCCAGCGCCATGATGCCCATGTGCACCGCAAAGGCGGTGTCTTGCGCCTGGGCCATGCCAAACAGCGCGATGATCATGGCCAGAAACAGGCCGCCTGATTTTGCCAGGGTCGCCGGCATGTGTTTGCCCCCTAATGGTTATTGCAGCTTTGTCCCTTTTGGCGCGCCGTGTTGCGCTGCGGGAATACGGGCAAGCCCTATTAGGTATTGCAACGGAGGGCGTTTTTTCCCAGTCTGGCACCGAAACAACAAATGGCCTGTGCAGTGCAGCAGGCCGGGGTCCTGCATGCATCAACTGGCAATTGTTCACGATCATCCCGATGGCTTCCAGCCGCTGTTTGCCGCGCTGTCGCGGGCGGGGATCGATTATCTGTCGGTACACACCGCCGGCCACGGTTTTGATCCCATCGGTGGCCAGCCACCGGCGCCGGTGATCTTCAACCGCATCGCCATGAGTTCGGCCCGCCACGGCGTGCATCACCCAGTCTACTACGCCATGGCGCTGCTCGATCACTGGGCTGGGCAGGGGGCGTTGGTGCTGAACGGCGCCGATGCCATGGCCATCGATGCCAGCAAGGCGCGGCAGCTGGCGCTGATCAACCGGCTGGGCCTGGCGGCGCCGGCGACGCGCGTCGTGCATGATACGGCGGCGCTGCTGGCGGCGGCTACGACCATCGGCTTTCCGGTGGTGGTAAAAGCCGATGTGTCGGGCTTCGGCTCCGGCGTCACCCGTTTCGATGATCGGCAATCGCTGGCCGCAGCCGCGGAAACCGGCACGCTGCCGCCGTCGGCCAATGGCGTGTGGCTGTGCCAGGCGCTGGTGAACCCGCGCGGCGGCGCCACCACCCGGATCGAAGTGCTGGGTGGCCGCTATCTCTATGGCGTCGATGTTGCCGCTGCCGAGGATGCGCTGATGCTGGCCAGCCCTGATGACCGCTTGCAGCGCCTCGCCCAGCGCCGCCGCCGCCGCGCTGAACCGCCGCCCAACCTTATTGCCGCCGCCGAAATGCTGGCCCGCGAAGCCGGGATGGAGGTGTGCAGCATCGAATATATGATCGACGATGTGTGCGGCACGCCGCGCTTCCACGATATCAACGGCCTGTCACCATTCGTTGAAAATCCGATGGACGTGCTGGGCTGGGATCCGCACGACCGGCTGGTGGAAAGGCTGTGGCACCATATCCGCCGGATGGGCGGATGAAGCCCAGCGTCTAAAAATTGCCGATTGGCCGGCCTGGCAGGGAATAATCCGCCTGCGCCATCGTTCTTGCAGCAATCCTCATTGCACCGCAGCAGCGGCCCCCTTAAGGGCTGCCCTGCGAAAGGAACGCTCTCATGAATCGCACCTCTGCCGCCATCAACCGCATCCAGCCGTCGCCCACCATCGCGGTGACCAACAAGGCGGCCGAGTTGAAGCGCCAGGGCCGCGACATCATCGGGCTGGGCGCCGGCGAGCCGGATTTCGATACGCCGGATTTCGTCAAGGAAGCCGCCATCGCCGCCATCCGCGCCGGCCAGACCAAATATACGGGTGTCGATGGCACGCCGGAGTGCAAGGCCGCGGTGCAGGCCAAGTTCAAGCGCGACAACAACCTTGATTACGCCCTCGATCAGATCAGCATCAATTCGGGCGGCAAGCACACCATCTTCAACGCGCTGCTGGCTACGCTTGATCCGGGCGATGAAGTCATCATCCCGGCGCCCTACTGGGTGTCCTACCCCGATATCGTGCTGCTCGCCGGCGCCACCCCGGTGGTGATCCAGTGCGGCGTGGCGCAGGGTTTCAAGCTCACCCCGGCGCAGCTGGAAGCGGCGATCACGCCCAAAACCCGCTGGTTCATCTTCAACTCCCCGTCCAACCCCACCGGCGCGGCGTACACCCGCGCCGAACTGAAGGCGCTGGCCGATGTGCTGATGCGCCACCCCCAGGTGCTGGTGCTGGCCGACGACATGTACGAACATATCGTCTATGACGATTTCGATTTCGGCACCCTGGCCGAGATCGAGCCTGGCCTCTACGACCGCACGCTCACCGTCAACGGCGCCTCCAAGGCCTATGCCATGACCGGCTGGCGCATCGGCTTTGCCGGCGGCCCGGCCTGGATCATCAAGGCGATGGCCAAGCTGCAATCGCAGAGCACGTCCAACCCCTGCTCGATCTCCATGGCCGCCACCGTGGCCGCCCTGAACGGTGATCAGAGCTTCCTTGCAGAGCGCAACGCCGCCTTCCAGCGCCGCCGCGATCTGGTGGTGTCCATGCTCAACCAGACGCCGGGCCTGATCTGCCCCCGCCCGGAAGGCGCCTTCTATGTCTATCCCGACTGCTCCGGCCTGATCGGCAAGACGACGCCGACCGGCACCGTGCTCACCAACGATGAAGAAGTCGCGGCCTATCTGCTCGAATCCGAAGGCGTTGCCGTGGTCCACGGCGCGGCGTTCGGTGGCTCGCCGGCCTTCCGCATCAGCTACGCCACCTCCGATGCGCTGCTGGAAGAAGCCTGCAAGCGCATCCAGCGCGCGGTGGGCAATCTGCGCTGACCGGTTTTGACGCTTTTTCCGCATTTCGCATGGTTGCAACGCCTCCTTCCGTCCAAAATCCCATGCGGGCCACACGTCATGTTGACAGGCTTTGCCGGTGTAGGACAGGCCCGCATCTGAACCCGCAATCGAGGCCCGCCCCAATCTTTGCCCATGCGCATCGCCCTTTATGAACCGGAAATCGCCGGCAATGTCGGCGCGGTGCTGCGCCTCGGTGCCTGCCTTGGCGTGGCTGTCGATCTGATCGAACCGCTCGGCTTCCTGTGGGACGATCCCCGCGTCCGCCGCACGGCCATGGACTATATCGATCACGTCACCATCACCCGCCACCGCGATTGGCCCGCCTTCCACGCCAGCATCGGCACGGCGCGGTTGGTGCTGCTCACCACCAAGGGCAGCGTTTCCGCCTATGATTTCGCCTTCCGTCCCGATGATGTGCTGCTGTTCGGCAAGGAAAGCGCCGGTGCGCCCCCGCATGTCCACGCCGCCTGCGAGGGCCGCATCCGCCTGCCGATGAAACCCGACGTGCGCTCGCTGAACCTCGCCATGTCGGCCGGGCTGGCAGTGGGGGAAGCGCTGCGGCAGACGGGCGGATTGCCAGAATAGAAAAGAGGCCTCCGGCGGGCAGGGACGCAGTTTTCAGAGTAGGCTATAAATCGCACAGTTGCTTGCATCGAGGCGACTTCCGCCCGCGCCAAAGAACGGAGCCCGACGTGATGAGATTCTTCTACAATATGGCACCCAATCCGATGAAAGTGGCGCTTTTTCTGGAGGAAGCGGGCCTCGAGTACGAAGCGATCCCGATCGACACGAAGCTTGGCGATCAGCACACGCCGACGTTCCGGGCGATCAACCCCAACGGCAAGGTCCCGGCACTTATCGACGGCGACGCCGTACTCTTCGACAGCAACGCCATCCTTCTCTACCTTGCGGAAAGGACCGGCAAGTTCCTGCCCAGGCCGGACGCCGGGTCGGCTGCGCGCGCCGAGCTGCTGTCCTGGCTGATGTTTGTGGCGACGGGCGTCGGCCCCTATTCCGGGCAATGCGTGCATTTCCGTCTGTTCGCGCCGGAGCGGCTGGCCTACCCGATCAAGCGCTATGACTTCGAAGCGCGGCGCCACTGGCAGATTGTAGACGATCGGCTGGCACGGACCGGCTACATGGTCGGCGGCACCTATTCGATCGTCGACATGGCGGTCTGGGGATGGGCGCCACGGATCCCCTTCATGCTCGGCGACGAAGCGGCAATGGCCGCGTATCCGCACATTGCCCGGCTGATGGCGGAGATCGACGCCCGGCCGGCGGCCGTGCGGGCGCGAGCGATCGAGACCAGGCATCCCTTCAAGGGCGATTTCGACGAAGCCGCGATGCGCAATCTTTACCCGCAGATCTTCGCGCCGGATCCCGCCACTGCACGAGCGCGCTAGGCAGTCGCGGAGTGCTGTCAGTCCAATGCGCCCCCGTCAGCCTTCGTCGCGGAACATCAGCTTGCGGATCTGCTTGAACGGCAGATCGCCGTAGGTCAGCAAATTATCGTGAAAATGCTTCATCGAATAATGCACGCCCATCCGGCGCTTGTATTCCGCGCGCAGCTTGATGATCTCCAGCTCGCCGATGATTTCGCGGCCCGGCGATGACGGAGACTGGGAATCGCGCTGCACCTCGATGAACGCGTTGGTCGGCTCCATGCCCATCTTGTCGACATAGGCCTGCACGGCCTCATCGAACGTCATTTCGCCCTTCGCCATCTTCAGCTTGGTCAGGATCCGCTGTACCCGCCACATGCGCATCTGGCGCCGCGCCATCCTGGTCTTCAGCTCCTCCATATAGGGTAAGCTCTTGTAATAGCCTTCTTCTTCCATCAGGCGTTCCAGGTAGAACGACCATGACTGGCTGAAATAGGCACTGCGATAGGCACGCCGCATCGGCCGGGTGACATGCTGATTGCGCGCGGCAATCTGCACATTGTGGCCGAGCCATTCGTGATAGGAGATCACGTGCGTCCAATAGGGATTATAGGCCTTGATGCGGCTGGCCTTTTCCTGCGGCGTCAGCCGGTCTTCCAGCGGCGTCAGGATGTAGTAGCCCGATTGCCGGCCGGCCACGGTGGGCCCGCCGGTGGCGCCGCCGAAGGACAGGATGCGCCGTGCCATCGGCGGGGATTCGCGGGCGCCATAATCGATATAATCGGGGATGGTCACGATGTGGGCGCCCGGCCCCTTCAGCCAGGCGCTCATCATGTCGACATAGCGTTGCGCCATCGGGATCACGCCTTCCCACGGCGGCGCTTCGTCTTTCATCACTTCCCATGCTTTGCGCAGATCGCCGCTGGGGTGGATCTGGCGCGCCAGATCACGCATTTCGGCGGTCAGCACTCGCTCTTCGTCGGCGGCGATGCGCAACATTTCATCAACGCCGTAATCGTCCAGCTGTTCCTGCACGAATTGGTAGAATTCGATCTCCGCCGGCTTCCACGCCGGCGAACGGGTGGAGCGCGGCAGCAGATCGCTTTTCAGCCAGCGTTCGAAATGATCGACGGCCGCCAGCGCGGGGCCGGCGGCCGCGACGAGTTCGGCCTTCACGTCCTTGCTGTCCGCAATCGCGCCCGGCACATGATCCCGCAGCAGCAGGCGGGCGTAATAGGCCTGGTAGAGGGCATTTTCGGTCCAGGTGCGCGCAGGGTTTTTTAGGGTCTGCTTGGCGCGGGCCAGCACGGCCGGCAGGCGCCGCAATTCGGCCGTGGCCTGCCGCACCGCGCTGTCCGGCAGCGCGCCGGGGCGCAGGAACAACTGGCTGGTCTGGCCCAGGGCGAACACCGATGCGGGGCTCACCTCGTGCAGGCGCAGGGTTTCCATCTCGAACAGGCGCGTGCGAACATGCGCGATCAACAGATCGTGATCGACCTGATCATCAAGCTTCAACCGGGTTCGGTCGATCCGTTTTGCCTCTTCCAGCACCGCGCGGTAGCTGTCGGCCGCGGCCACAAAGGCCGGCGTTCCCGGCTCTCCCTCCTTTACCGACAGCGCCGCGGCGATCACCACATCCAGTGCCGGCGGGGCAGGCTGTGCGGCAAGTGGCACCGAAGCGAGGCAGCAGGCCAGGAGGCTGAGGAACAAACGAATCAAGGACTTCACCATTTCGTATCCGCCAGCAGCGCCGCGTAAATCTCGATCCCGTCCCACAGATTGCCCAGCCGGATATTCTCGTTGGCGGCGTGCTGGTTGTCGTCGGCGTTGGCGACGGAGACGCCGATCATCGGGGTTTGCAGGGCTTCGACAATCTCCGCAAACGGGGTGGTGCCGCCCATTAAAGGCATTTGCACAGGTGGGCCGGCGGTGCGGGTGATGGAGTCGATGACGGCCTTGGCGGCGGGCGTGTCGAGGGGGACTTTGACGGCGACGGACCCGCCTTCATCCCAGTCCAGTTTCAGCAGCTTGGGGTGGGCGCGGCGGGTGGCGGCGTCGGGATCGGTGCGGATGATGTGCCAGCCTTGCGCGCTGAGGTGGGATTCGACCGCCTGTTTCACATGGGCGGTGGTCTGGCCGGGGGCGAGGCGGATGTCGAAGCTGGCCCAGGCCTGGGTGGCAATGGCGTTGGCGGCGGGCGAGCGGGTGTCGCCGCCGTGGATGGCGCGCACGTTCAGTGTGGGCATCAGATAGCCATCGGCGATGCGCGCCGTGCCGATGTGGCGGCCGAGCGCCAGTTCGTCCATCAGTTGCGGCTCCACGGCGGGCAGGGCGGCGAGGGCGGCCTCTTGTCGGTGGCGCTGGGCGGCGGCACTTCGCTGGCCAGGCCGGGGACCTTGATGTTGCCCTGATCGTCACGCAGCTGCATCACCAGATCGGCGATCATCACCGTGGGGCTGGGCACCCAATTGCCATAATGGCCATCATGCAGGGCGCGGGCGGGGCCATAGACGGTGGCTTCGAAATCGACGATGCCGCGGTTGCCGCCGCTCACCAGCGGGCGGCCGGATTGGTGGACCGGGCCATCGCCCATGATCAGCAGATCGGCGGCGAGCAATGCCTTGTTGGCGCGGACGATGGTGCCGAAATTGGGCGAGCCGGCCTCTTCCTCGCCTTCCCACAAGATCTTGATGTTCACATTGGGCTTGATGCCCTTGGCGGCAAGCGCATCCAGCGCCCACAGGGTGACGGCGATGGTGGATTTGTCATCGCCGGTGGCTCTGCCGTGCAGGCGCCATTCCTTGTCGATGGCCGTGGCAGCTGCCAGATCGACCTTGGCGCTGGCCGGCGGGGCGGTGCGCAGTGTGGGCTGGAACGGTGGATCGAGCCAGCCGGGCTGGTTCACCGGCTGGCCGTCATAGTGCGCGTAGAGGAGCAGGGTGCGCTTGGCGCCAGGGGTGCGGCGCTCGGCGAAGACGCTGGCCGGGGTGCCGGGGCGGGCGCGCAACTGCTGCGTGGTAAAGCCGCGCGATTTCAGTTGGGTTTCGAGGAAATCGGCGTTGCGGTCGACATCGGCCAGGTTGCTGGCGATGCTCGGCATGGCGACGAACGCGCTGTAATCGGCGATCAGCTTGCGCTCATTGGTTTCACGCCAGTTGCGGACGGACGCGCGCAACTGGTCAGAGGCTGGGCTGGCCAGTGTCGGTGCCGCCACCAGTGCAAGCAGTGCCCACCCGATCAAGGCGCGATTATTCATGGTTGTTCCCCTTTGGATTCAGACTGGCGCAGGCAGCCGGGCTTGGCAACTGCCGACCGATTTACATCGCTAACACAGCTGCTATGAAAAGCCGGTAAAACTGAGGATTTTCGCATCATGCTGCAGCTGTCGGGCGTTACCCATGTCTATGCCAATGGCACCCGTGCGCTGGACGATGTGAACCTGGTGGTGCCCAACGGCATGTTCGGCCTGCTGGGCCCCAATGGTGCCGGCAAATCCACTTTGATGCGCACGGTGGCGACGTTGCAGACGCCCACGGCCGGCACGATCAGCTTTGGCGATATCGATGTGATCGCCCAGCCGGAGAAGCTGCGCGAGACGCTTGGGTATCTGCCGCAGGATTTTGGGGTTTATCCGCGCGTTTCGGCTTATGCGATGCTGGATCACATGTGCGTGCTGAAGGGCATTGCCAGTGCCGGGGAACGCAAGGCGACAGTGGAAACGCTGCTGAACCAGACCAACCTGTGGAATGTGCGGGCAAAGGCCATCGCCGGATTTTCGGGCGGGATGCGGCAGCGGTTCGGCATTGCCCAGGCGCTGATCGGCAATCCCAGGCTGATCATCGTTGATGAACCGACGGCGGGCCTTGATCCCGAAGAACGCAACCGGTTCCTGAACCTGCTCGCCGAGATTGGCGAGAATGTGGTGATCATCCTTTCCACCCACATCGTTGAAGACGTGGCCGATCTGTGCCCGCGCATGGCGGTGCTTGCGGCTGGGCGCATCCAGCTGGAAGGCGCGCCGCTGGAACTGATCGAACGGGCGCGCGGCAGCGTGTGGGCCAAGACGATCGGGCGGGACGAATTGGAGGCCACCAAGGCCGCGCATGAGGTGATCTCCACGCGGCTGTTTGCCGGGCGAACGATTGTGCACATCCTGTCCGGCCGCGATCCGGGTGCCGGCTTCACCGCCGTCGAAGGCGGGTTGGAGGACGTGTATTTCGCCACGCTGGCCCGCAACCGCCGCACCGCCACTGCTGCTGCAGCCTGAGGCGGGGCCGATGTTTGGCGCCATCACGCTGTTCGAGCTGCGCTATCAGCTGAAGAACCCGGTATTCTGGGTGGTCGCGATCCTGTTCTTCCTGATCACCTTTGGCGCGACCACGGTTGATCAGATCCAGATCGGATCGGGCGGCAATGTGCACAAGAATGCGCCTTTTGCCGTGGTGCAGGTGCACCAAATATTGTCACTGTTCTTCATGTTCGTCACGACCGCCTTCGTGGCCAATGTGATTGTGCGCGATGATGAAAGCGGCTTTGGCCCGATGGTGCGGGCCACGCGCGTTTCCAAGTTCGATTATCTGTTCGGCCGCTTCACCGGGGCCGCGCTGGCCGGGGCACTGGCCTTTCTGGTGGTGCCGCTGGCGATCGTGATCGGCTCTGTGATGCCGTGGCTTGATCCGGAAACGCTGGGGCCCAACCGGGTGGCCGATTATGCCTATGCCTATCTGGTACTGGCGCTGCCTAACGTGCTGCTTACGTCGGCGATCTTCTTTGCCGTCGCCACGCTCACCCGGTCGATGATGTATTCCTATGTGGGCGTTGTGGTGTTCCTGGTGCTTTATCTGGTGCTGAACGGCTTCCTGCGCACCAAGCCGGAACTGCGCGAGACGGCCGCGCTGATCGAACCCTTTGGTTTTGCTGCCATCGGCAATGCCACCCGTTATTGGACGGCGGCTGAACGCAACGGCCTCACCCCGCCGCTGACTGGGGCCTTGCTGGCCAACCGGGCGATCTGGATGGGCGTGGCGCTGGCGGCGCTGGGCTTTGCCGGCTGGCGCTTCCGTTTTGCCGAAGGCGGGCTTTCGGCCCGTGCTGCGGCGCGCGCTGCGAAGAAAGAGGCCAAGGCCGCTGCCGTCGCACCGCAAACCGTGGCCGTTCTCCCCGCCCCACGTCCAGCTGCGGCCGCCGGTGCCCGGCTGTGGGCGCGCATCCGGTTCGAGATGGGCCTGGTGTTCAAGAGCCCGGCCTATCTGGTGCTGCTGCTGATCGGCCTGTTCAATGCCGCCGGCGGGCTGATCTATGCCAACGAGATTTACGGCACGCCGGCCCGCCCGCTCACCTTCGCGTTGATCGAGCAACTGGCCGGCAGCTTCACCATCTTCCCGATCATCATCGCCATTTATTACGCCGGTGAAGTGGTGTGGCGCGACCGGGATCGGCGCTTCCACGAGATCGTGGACAGCACGTCGCTGCCCAATTGGGCCTATCTGGTGCCCAAGGTGCTGGCGGTGGCCGGCGTGCTGTTCACCAGCCTGATCGTGTCGGTGCTGGCAGCCATGCTGGTGCAATTGTGGCGCGGGGTGACGGCGCT
>Ga0075157_10001436_pt1 | contig 14863 bp, 16 predicted proteins | sample JI81BgreenDNA_FD_70967 | JGI IMG/M metagenome (GOLD analysis project Ga0075157, IMG submission 70967) | Wastewater effluent complex algal communities from Wisconsin, to seasonally profile nutrient transformation and Carbon sequestration -... | ecosystem: Engineered > WWTP > Effluent > Algae...
GCACCTTTGAGCAATTCCCACAATAAAGGTTCGAGGACTCCAAAACCGTAATGGTGCAAATATTTCGGCAAATGCGTGTGGTAAGAAGCCAAAATCGGAATGTTGAACTTTTTCCCGTAATATATACCCCCCAATCCCAAAATAGCGGGATTGACAACGTGAATAATATCCGGTTTAAACTGCTCTAATTGGCGACCGACAGCCGGAGAAGGCAGTGCCATTTTCAATTCCGGGTACATCGGCAAAGGCAAACCCTCCACACCGTAAACTCGTGCGCCTTTGTATTCTTTAATCCCGTAATCTGGAGAAAATATCAGAACTTGTTCGCCCGATCGCTGCAAGTGATCTACAGTGTGAATCAGGCGCGTCACAATGCCGTCTATTTTCGGCAAAAATGTTTCAGTGAACAGAGCAATTTTCATAAAAATAAGTTACTTAGGGAGCCGATAATCATAGCCAGAGGCCAAGGTCATCGGTAACAGGATACACTGTGTCGCGGGGAGTAAGTCATGGCGCGCGATCGGCTGCTTTTCTACACTTCTTCTTTCTGTTGCACTACCGCTAATTCCGAGCGAGAGGTTTTTGGGGTAAGATCCAAATTCCCTGAATGCGAATAGATAAAATTATCCCACCTAAAAGCAATCCCACACCTTTGGCAAAGCAATTAATTCTGTGAATTTCCTGTGCAGTTTTAGCAATTAACATTTCTTTTTCCGCAGCATAAGGCGCTTCGCTAACAGGCGCGGTAATTTTGATAACTCGCGGTTAGTGCAGCCCATTCCGGTATTAAATAATAATAACGAACTGCACTGGCTGAAAATCTCGGCAGAACAACGAAAAGCAACAGAATAATATTGCGAATTTCTACGACATTTTTTTCCAAAAAGCCAGCATTAAAAACCTTATGGATTTTTTTTAATTAACCGCAGAGGACACAGAGGACACAGAGAAAGAGATAAAAAAGATAGATTATCGTAATATACAGCAAACTCCATTCAGAACTTGCGAACCCTTCTCCTCTCTTCCCTTCTTTTCTCTTACTTCGCGCCCTTCGCGCCTTCGCGGTTCGTTAAAAAGCTCTTTCCCCGCAGGTAGAGGTCTGAACTTACTTCCAAGAAACCTTCGGCAAAATCTGGTTTTTATCGACACGGTGCTGATATTTTGTAGCAAAATTCAGCAGAGAATCGAGCAGGGAATCTGAGAGATAGTGCGGTTGCAAACCGAGGTCTAGCAAATTGGTGTTTTTGGCATTGAAATAATGTTCTTCTTTCTCGACTCTGGGATTTTCGATGTTGTTGATTTCTACTTTTAATCCCATTGCCATGCCTGCTTTTTGCACCAAGGAGGCTAAGTCGCCGACGCTGAATTGTTCGGTGAATTGGTTGAAGACGCGGAATTGTCCGGCTTCGGCGGGGTTGGCTAGAGCCAATTCCACGCACCGCACGGTATCCCGAATGTCTAAGAAGCTGCGGGTTTGTCCGCCACTGCCATAAACTGTCAGAGGATGACCGATCGCAGCTTGGATGCAAAATCTGTTCAATGCTGTCCCGAATACTCCGTCGTAGTCCAAACGGTTGATCAACAGTTCGTCCATGCCGGTTTCATCTGTGAGCACGCCGTAGACTACGCCCTGATTTAAGTCGGTGGCTCTTAAACCCCAGATTTTGCAAGCAAAATGGATGTTGTGGGAGTCGTGGACTTTTGACAGGTGGTAGAAACTGCCTGGTTGTTTGGGATAGGGTAGTGTATCCTTGCGACCGTTGTGTTCGATCGTGATGTAGCCTTCTTCAATGTCAATATTCGGCGTGCCGTATTCGCCCATTGTCCCTAATTTCACTAGGTGACAATCGGGGAAGTCTTCGCGGATGGCGTACAGCAGGTTGAGTGTCCCGACGACGTTATTGACTTGGGTGAGGACTGCGTGTTCGCGATCGATCATTGAGAAAGGTGCCGAACGCTGTTCGCCGAAATGGACGATCGCCTCTGGTGCAAATTTTCTCATGCTTTTGCTGAGAAAATCGTAGTTGGTGATGTCACCGACGAACAAGTCGATCGACTTGCCCGTTAAATCTTGCCATCGCTGGAGTCGTTGCTGAATCGGTGCGATGGGAGTGAGGGTGTCGCTGCACAGTTCCAGATCCCAGTGCCGCCTCACGAAGCTGTCGAGGATGCCAACTTCGTAACCTTTGTTAGAAAGGTAGAGTGCGGTTGCCCAACCGCAATAGCCATCGCCACCAATAACCAGGACTTTCATAAATCAACGGTGAATCTTGCTTGCCAATACTGGGTTAATGTACCAGGTATTGGTGCATTCTGAACCTTTAATAAGCGCGTGTTCGCCCAGGAAGGACTCTGTTTTTTTGGATTAACCCGGAATTTCGTCGGCGAAACTGGCCCGGCGGGTGAATTCAAAGGGGCCAGCCTGGGCTCCCCAGACGTGGGCGTCGGTTTCTGGGTCGCGCCCGCGATCGTGGCTAATAAATTTGTCTTGGTCAATCTCGAATTCGCTGTCTAGATAGGTTTTTTTGCCCTTTCTGACCACCATGCAGCCTTTTCCGGGTTCGACAGACCCTTTGAAGCTGTTGCCCGTCCACTGCGTAATAAAGGTGCAGCCAGGAAGTAGAGTCAGTTGTTCTTTTTTGATTTCTTGCAGCCGTTGCGGGTCGCGGGCCGCGCCGTAGAATTGTTCTTCGTTTTCTATGGCATAATTTTCGATGTCGATTCGATCGCCCACTGGGACTAATTTCAAAACTCGGACTCGGTACGGTACGTGCAGTTCAATATCGTAGGCTTGTTCTAGGTACAAGCTGATCCCATCCAGAACTTCGATCGGCAAAGGCCTCATGCAGACGCGGATGTGGGCGAAGAATGGCGGGTTTTCAAAGGCTTGGGCTTGGTTGCTGAAGTCGGCGGCCATCCAGCGGGCGAGGGTGACGATATCGGTGGAATGAGACATATCGATTTTCGATTTTAGATTTTAGATTTTGGATTGAGGGAGTAGAAGTTATTTTAGGGGATAGCGGGCGATCGGCTATTACTCTCAAGATATTGTTGATAAGCTGCCCTCACTCCTCCAAACAACTTGATCGAAATAAGTCTTGGAGCGTCCAACCCCTCTTCTGGGCTAGTTCTCGAATCCGCAGTCTCACGTATCTGATCGCCCTTATCGAAAAACTGGGTCTAAAGCCCCGTCCTTCTAGGACGGCTTTTCCTCTTTAAGTTTATCAATCCAGCCCTCTATAAGTTGGGTCATTGTTTTTTCTTTCTGTTTGGCAATTCTCCGCAACTTCTCTAGCCGACTCACGGCAATGCGAATACTTAATCTTTCTCTGGTCATTTGGCTACCCAATTGCTACCCTATTATGTGATCATGGTAAGCATGAAAGCAAGATATCAGTACCGTTTCTATCCAACAAGCCAACAGCAGCAGAGCTTAGCTCAGTTGTTCGGTTGCGTTCGTGTTGTTTATAACGATGCTCTTGCAATCTGCAAACAATCTCAAAAGAAGCCTAAATCGGCCCAACTCCAAAAGATTGTTATCACTCAGGCAAAAAAGACTCAGCAAAGAGCTTGGCTTAGTGAAGTGTCGGCAATTCCTTTGCAGCAGTCGGTAGCTGATTTAGAGGCAGCCTTCAAGAATTTTTTCGATTCCTGTAAAGGTAAGAGAAAGGGGCAAAAAGTTGGCTACCCTAAATTCAAAAAACGCACCTCTAGTCAGTCAGCTAGACTAACTCGCGGTGGGTTTTCAGTCAAGGGGCAGGGTGTTTATTTAGCAAAGATGGGTATTGTCAAGCCGATTTGGTCTAGAGAGCTACCGTCAGAGCCTAGCTCAGTTACGATAATTAAAGACTGCGCTAACCGCTATTTTTTGAGCTTTGTAGTAGAAGTAGAACCCGTTCAACTCGACGCCAAAAACCAAAGTGTCGGGATTGACTTGGGTATTAAAACTTTTGCTGTGATGAGCAACGGTGAAAAAGCTGTAAGCCCCTGCTATAAAGCGGTAGACCGCAAGGTTCGCCAACTTCAGCGTAAGTTAGCGCGTCAACAGAAAGACTCTAAACGAAGAAGAAAAACCCGTATTCAAATTGCCAAACAGCACAACAAGATTGCTGATACTCGCAAAGATTTCTTGCACAAACTATCAACCAAAGTAGTTAGCGAAAACCAAACTATCGTTTTGGAAGAGTTGAATGTATCAGGAATGGTTAAAAACCGTAAACTGTCTAGAGCAATTAGCCAGCAAGGTTGGAGAGAGTTTAGGGTCTTAGTTGAGGCAAAGTCGGAAAAGTATGGACGTGAGTTCGTAATTATTAGTCGATGGGAACCTACAAGCCAAACTTGCTCTGATTGCGGATATAAATGGGGAAAAATTGATTTGTCTGTGCGTTCTATACTTTGCCTAAATTGCGGTACAGAACACGACCGAGATGAAAACGCTTCGGTAAATATAGAAAAAGTCGGCCTGGGGCATCGGCACGACTCTAAATGTACGTCGAGACAGAGTAAGACTACCGGGCGTAGCGTCCGTCAATGAAGCGTAAAGAATCCCCACGCCTTCAGGCTGGGGAGTATGTCAACCTATGATACCAACATCCAAGCCCAAATTAAACACTCATCCCTGGTGTATCGTGCGACAATTGCCAAATATGCAGCGATTGGTGGTTGCTCGGTTCCACCGTCGGGGCGATGCGGAGGGATATATCCAGATTTTACAGCGGTTGTTGCCGACGGCTAAACACGCGATCGTTTTTGATACGACTGGGGCTGAGAAATTGCCACAAGTGCGATCGACTCAATTAGAACGCATCTTGTAATTAATCAGGAGCATCGAATTTTACAACAAGTGCGATCGCTCTTTCCTTAAATTCACTTAACAACGGATAAGCTACAATATTCCAAGAGTATCTGAGAGCTGTTATTCCTATGAATACTCAATTAATGGTAAAACCTTCTTCTTTGATACCCCAAGGCATCAAAATGGTAGAATTTGGGAATATTTACTTATTCAGATTTACCGACGATATCCAATCTCGCATGGAAGAACTGCTAGAGAGAAAAAGACTAGATTTGTTAACTGTCGATGAAATTCCCGAATTAGCTGGCATCATCGAACTATCCCGAATTTTTACCTTGATTAACGCCCAACTTTCCACTCAAGCTAAATGGTGTCCGATCGCACTCGACAATTTATACGACAACGAGCTAAATATCTCTGCGAATACTGCCACTCTCCAGAATATCTAAGCCCAGATCGCTTTACCATAGATCATCTCATGCCCAAATCTCTAGGCGGATCTGATGACAGTGAAAATTTAGCATTAGCTTGCCGTCGCTGCAACGAACGCCACTACAATTTTACCAACGGAATTGACCAGGAAACTCAGCAAGAATGTTTATTATTTAATCCTCGTCAGCAGCAGTGGTCAGAACATTTTATCTGGACAGCAGATGGCCTAAATATTGTCCCTAAAACTCCCATAGGTCGAGCAACTTGCAATCGGCTTGACCTTAATGATGAACGTTATGATGAAGAGGATTCGATTCGGCGATCGCGCAGGTTTTGGGTAGAAGGTGGTTGGCATCCACCTGCTGAAGATGCTCGTCAATTAGAATAAGCACGATCGTTCAATCCAAAAGTTTTATGAAATGAAGCATTTGCGCCGTCAATCTACAGATAAACCTAGAGATTTTTGGCGCAAATACGTTGTCGAACTGATACTTTTGCCAGAGATTAAATCCTCTGGTTGAAACATCTAAATTAGCAAATTAGATGAGTTTGACAGCCCGCAGACCAAACATCAGCACTGTCGCCAAGCCGATCATGCCGCCAAAGATCCCAAAATAAGTTATTGCTCCGCTAAGAGTCATGGCAATTTCTCCAAAACAATCAATAAAAAGACATATAAGAACTATAATCTAAAATCTAATATCTAAATTAGATAAATATGCAATCCATAATTAAAGTTGACTTGGGGCCACAATCTTACAATGTTTGCGTGCGATCGGGCGGTTTAGACGAACTCGGCAGTCTGATGGGCGATTTAAGTTTGGGCAAAAAAGTGCTGCTGGTGTCGAATCAGTCGATTTTTCGGCAGTACGGCGAAAGAGCAACAGCAGCCCTCGAATCAGCCGGTCTGGAAGTCAGTAGCTGCATTTTACCACCGGGAGAACAGTACAAAACTTTAAATTCGGTACAGAAAATTTACGGTGCGGCTTTGGAAAACCGCTTAGAACGTTCCTCGACAATGGTGGCTTTGGGCGGCGGGGTGGTTGGCGATATGACGGGTTTTGCGGCGGCGACTTGGCTGCGGGGAATTAATGTCGTGCAGGTTCCGACTTCGCTGCTGGCGATGGTTGATGCTTCTATCGGCGGCAAAACGGGGGTAAATCATCCTTTAGGGAAGAATTTAATCGGGGCTTTTCACCAGCCACGTTTGGTTTTGATTGACCCGGATGTACTCAAAACTCTGCCGGCGAGGGAGTTTCGGTCGGCGATGGCGGAAGTCATCAAGTACGGGGTGATTTGGGATGCTGAACTTTTCGGGAAGTTGGAGAATTGCAAGCGTTTGGATCAAATGCGCTATGTGAAGGCGGATTTGTTGGCAGAAATTTTGAGCAGGTCTTGCCAAGCTAAGGCTGAGGTGGTCAGCAAAGACGAGAAGGAATCGGGTTTGCGGGCGATTTTGAATTACGGACACACCATCGGTCATGCTGTGGAAAGTTTGACCAATTACAAGGTGATCAATCACGGGGAAGGAGTGGCTATCGGCATGGCTGCGTCAAGCCGGTTGGCTGTGGAGTTGGGAATGTGGGATGCTGAGTACGATCGCCGCCAGTCTGCTTTACTTGAAAAAGCGGGTTTACCTGCCAAATTGCCGGCGGGTGTGGATGTTGAGGAAATTTTGCATACTTTGCAACTGGACAAGAAGGTGCAGGATGGCAAGGTGCGGTTTGTGCTGCCGGTGCGCTTGGGTGAGGCTGCTGTGAGCGATCGGGTGGATGGGGATTTGATTATACAAGTTTTGAAGGAAATGCTTTAGATTCTCGTTTTTGGGGGTGTTTAACCGCCGCTGAACGCTGATTCACGCCGATCGCCCAAGATTTTTTTTCTTTCAATCGGCGATCGGCGGTTGAGTTTAGGATTCGCTGGATCGCGAATTAATTTCCTCCAAGATTTTCTCTACTCTGTTAGCAGCTTGAGTTCTACCTTGCTTGATAAATAACTCCTTAGCTTTTTTGAGGCTGGCTACCGCCTCCGCTTGGTTTTCCTTGTCTCCTTGCTGGTACAAACCGACTCCTAAATTGTTTAAAGCATCGGGATATCGATCGTTAATTTTAACGGCTTGTCTCCACTGAACAATTGCCTCGGGCAACTGCCCCTGACTTGCCATCGCCACGCCTAAATCGTTGTGAGCTTTGGCGTGCTTCGGGTTGACTTCAATTGCTTTTTGGAATAGAACGATCGCCTCGCTCATTTTACCTTGCCCCGACAGCATAGTTCCCAACTTGTAATAAGCATCCGCTTCTTTGGGATAGCGAGCGATTAGTTGTCGGTACAAAGCTTCGGCATTGACAGCGTTTCCTTGACCGTAAAGGTCGTTGGCAGTTCTCAAACCCACGGTGTAGCCTTTACCTACAACTTGGCACTTTTTCTCGGAGTTGCCTTCCTGCTTGCAAATCCTGAGTTCGTCTCCCTTCATCTCGTAGGACATAACTTCCCGAACAGCAGGGCCTCGGCGTGGGGGCTGCAAGTTCTGCGACTGCAAGTTTTGCGAGAGTTGCAGGGCGATTGTCTCAGCCCCGGCCGGTTCGGCCACTGCGACACTCCAGATTCCTGCACCCACCAAAATGCTTGGGGCAATCCACCTCAAAGGTTTTAACCAGGGAAACTCTCGATCGTTTTTCATGTCTTTTGTGGAAACGTGTTGTTGATATCCTGGGTTTCACTAGCGCCGTAAGAGTCGGAGCCGATGGGGCCCACCCGATGAAATAGTTAGTTATTAACAGATACATTTAACCCGGCAATTCCCGGAAGTCCGAGATTGCTGAGTATGGTAAGACTTGGAAATCAGCAAGAATTCCAGTCAAAGAGGTATCTCTCAAAGCTTTCAACAAAATGTTAAAAGCGCCATTGGTATCCCGGTCTAGTTTGTGACCGCAGGAGGGGCAAGCAAAATGCTTTTTGCCTCCTAGTTTTGTATGAATGTGACCGCACTTTGAACAGGTCTTAGATGTATACTCTTCTGTTACGTCTACTACAACACAACCATGTTTGGCTGCTTGATGCTTCAACGTTTGTTTGAATTTATAGTGACTCAAAGTCACCATCGCTCTAGCTGTTTTCGCAGTCAGGCGACGCTTGCCTTTCTTCACCATCTGCTGAGTCTCGAAAGTCGGCAGAAAGATTACCTTGTATTTGTCACACAGATATTTCGCCGTTTTTTTGTGCAATTCAGAAACCAAATTTTTAATTTGGTTTCTGATTTTAGATGCAGCTTTTCTCAAGCAATAGCGAAGTCGTTTAAAACTTCTCCCCTTGCTGTTGCCGATTCGACTCATTATTTTATCTAGATGCCTAGCAAGACGGTAGATTCTGCCAATATCATACTTGCCCACCTCTAGTACCTCCTGCCCGTCGAAACCCGTCATAAAAGTTCTTACACCGGGGTCGAGTGCCACAGCCAGTCTTGAGTCTGTCGCAGCAGGCTTGCTTTGCTTGACTGCATAACTTACAAACCACTGACCGTTAATTAAGCTTAGGCTTGGCTCGTGCTGCATGACATCCAAAATTGGTTCTGCTGACTTAAAGCTTAAGCCTTTGGTCCCTTGAGGGTAAAACGTACTTGATTTCCAGTTGTCAGTTTGAAATCTAATGGTTTGAGACGTATCTCGACAGGTTCTGAATTTAGCTGAACCTCCCGACTTTTTAGCAGCTTTGTGGGCTTCAAATGCTTGAAATACTGCTAGCTGTCTGGGATTGTAAGGTTGTAGTTTTACCCAATCTGGCGCGCTATCCATAATCTGCTTTCGCAGAGCGTATTTACCAATTTTCTGGGTTTTGAGGATAGCAATTGCTTGGTTGTAACACCACCGACTAGCAGCTATCCAAGTTCTCCAGGTTGCTGCTAATTTCGTTTCCGGGTAAACTCGGATCTTCTTTGATAGTAGATTTGTACTTGCGGAGTCCGTACAATCGGCAACTGAATACGTGGATGATGGCAAGGATATCTTCAATGATTTCTCTTTCTGGAGATAGTTCTGTGCGACCGAGAACCACGAGTTTGCAATCGTTTTGTTCGCACACCCCTCTGATGAGGTCACAACCAAACCTTGCGAGTCGGTCAAGGTGGAAGACCACAATTGGGCTGATAGTTCCTGACATGACTTGTCCCAAAAGGGCAAGAAGACTTTTTCTTTTGAAATTGAGTCCCCCTCCGATATCTTGGAAGACTTGGCCTTGCGGGTAGATTCCTTGGAGGTAGCTGATTTGTCGGTTGAGGTCTTCTTTTTGTGTGGCCCTGCTAACTCGGCAGTAGAGGGCGGTGATTCTTGGATGGAGTCCGTCACTGAACACTGAGTCAATGTCGTAACGTCGCTGGTTGGTAGGAGTTCTAATTGTCTTGATTTTTCCTGCTTCGTCCCAGTTTCTAAGGGTCTTTTGGGAAACCGAGAGGAGTTTACAGGCTTCTCGGGGGGTGACTCAAGCGAGTCATGATGGTTGTTTTTTGCTGGCATCTCCTATGGTATCCTGTTTGGTCGGGTTGTTCCGGGAATTTACAAAAAATAATTTACCTTGTCGCAACAGTCGAGATATTTTAGCACTGCGGGGCCGAGTTTGAGTTAAATTAGAGTAGAATTTCGATCGATTCTCAGTCAACCTTAGCAGGAAAATAGAAATGGGGCAGTCTATTCTTACCATGCTCTTTGCGCTCATCCTCGGCTACGCTGTTAACTCCAGCGTCAAAATAGTCAGCGGTGGCGACGAAGCTTTAGTGGAACGTTTGGGTCAATACAAGCGCACCCTCAAGCCAGGATTCCACTTTATCAGTCCCCTGGTCGAAAAAGTCGTCTGCGTGGACACAACCCGTGAAAGAGTTTTAGATATTAAACCTCAGTCAGCAATCACGGGAGATAATGTGGCTCTAGAAGTCGATGCCGTGGTGTATTGGCGGGTTGTGACTTTAGAGAAAGCTTATTATGGAATAGATCAAATTGAAAATGCGATCGCCAACTTAGTTTTAACCACGTTTCGCGCTGAAATTGGTCGATTGCCAATGCAAGACATCTTGGGTTCCCGAGATGACATGAATAAAAAGTTACTCAAGAAGTTAGACGAAGCTACTCAACCTTGGGGCGTCAAAGTAATTCGCGTAGAAATTCAAAGCATTACACCTCCGAAAAGGGTGCAAGAAGCTATGGAATTGGAGCGCGCCACTAAGAGCGAGTGGCAAGCAATGGTCAATAAGGCGATCGGTACTAAGGAGTACATGAGGCTCTTAGTTGAAGCTTTAGACTCCCATCCGAATAGCAAGCAAGTTTTGAATTACTTAGTAACGGAAAAATACTTAGACGCTCAACAAAAATTGGGCGAAAGCGACAATGCCAAAATTCTGTTTATGGACCCCAGGAGCATGACAGAAGCTTTGGGCGAGCTGATGGGTTCTATGCCCGATGTGATTCATTCTGAGGGCGGGGAAATGAAAGTTATTGATACTCCCACTTCTCAAGACTGATTTCTGAAGATAGCGTCGGCAACCAGACAAACATCGTGCATTTCTCTGACATCGTGAACTCGCAAGATATCTGCCAAATTTGCGATCGCACCTGTACAAGCCGCCGCTGTCCCCCAAACTCTTTGTTTCGCTTCTGGCTGATTCAAAATGTGACCGATGAAGCTTTTTCGCGATACTCCGACTAAAATCGGACAGTTTAAAACACGGAATTTTCGCAACTCTCGCAGAATTTCTAAGTTTTGACTGTAAGTCTTGGCAAAGCCAATACCAGGGTCGAGAATTATTTGAGATTTGTCAATCCCCGCCGCCACTGCTGCAGCAATTCGACTCTCGAAAAATTCCCCAATTTCCCCGATTAAATCCCGATAATCTGTCATTTGTTGCATCGTCTGGGGAGTTCCCCGAATGTGCATCAAAATTATTGGCACTTTTAACTGAGCAACCGTTGACAGCATTTCCGAGTCAAAAGTCGCTCCCGAAATATCATTGATGATATCAGCTCCCGCCTCTACCGCAGCTTTCGCAACCTGCGCTCTGGTAGTATCGACTGAAATAGGAACTGAGGCAAAAATATCGGCTTTTTGTCGCAGTGTTTGTACTACAGGTATAACGCGATCGATCTCATCTCCTAATGATATTTCCACTGCACCGGGCCGAGTAGATTGACCGCCAATATCAATAATATCAACTCCACATTTTACCATGTTTTCCGCTTGCGCCAAAGCAGATTCTATGGTATAGAAATCTCCGCCGTCACTAAAACTGTCAGGGGTTACGTTCAAAACGCCCATTAAATAAGTGCGTTTTCCCCAATCAAAAACTTTATTTCTAATGGTAATTTTTTCTGGGTTATTTGTCATGGCGATCGTGGGATTTGATATCTGATCGAGACTTTCAAAGGTGCTACCCGCCACGCGATCGATGGGTGGGATCGACGATCCAAAATCGAAAATCCTCAAGAAAGAGAATTTATCTCGCGCAAGTCAATCCAAAATCTAAAATCTAAAATCTAAAATCTAAAATCGAATGACTGGACGCACGGGTAGCCAGAAACCGGGTTTTTTCACGACAATATTTCGTTTCCACCCACAGATTCTGTAAAAAACCCGGTTTCTTTGAGTCTTAATGCGTCCAAGACTGTTCAACCAAAACTCAACCAGCTAAAAACAGTATCAACTGTCAATTCTAATTCAATTTTATCAATTATTGGCAACCGAGCTGCACCTTTGTACAGTTCTACTTTTTGTCCTGGAAATACTGCCAAAATACTCTCTTCTTCTGGATCTAGTAACCACCCCAACTCAGTGCCGTTTCGCGAACAGTGGAGTAAGTTACTCAGCACTTTTGTTTGGCTTTGGTTTGGAGACAGAATTTCTATCGACCAGTCAGGATTAATGTCAAAGCGGTTAGCAATTCTACCCGACGGCAAAAAAGGAATTCTTTCCCATCGGAATACTGCTACATCTGGCACGATTGATGCCTCGCCAAAAGTGCAGCGCAACTCGGGAAAAGCATTGGCAATTTTCCGAGTTTTCGCTACTTGATTGATAGTCTTGCAGAGTTCACCTTGAAGTACGCTGTGTTCACCTTGAGGCATCGGCTTCTGAATGATTTCTCCCTCAAGAAATTCTGAGGCCGGTTCAGTTTCAGGAAGTTTGAGGAACTCGTCTAAGGCGGGTTTGGGTTTAACGATCGCAGTCATAGGTTAATTCTCCCGATCCGAGAAACACTGAACGGCACATCACAATTGTAGGCGATCGCTGTTTAATTCCCGCTGCCTTGTTCCAATTACCAATTAACAATTACCAATTAGCAATTAGCAATTACCTAATTACTGATAATTGACAATTCGAGCAAAACTCGCAGCTTCCAAACTCGCACCGCCTACCAGAACCCCGTCAATCTCAGGCATCGCCATAACTTCATCAATATTCTCCGGTTTAACAGAGCCACCGTACTGAATTGGCACGTCAGGATTAGTCAATTTACTGCGAATCAAACCAATAACTCGGTTAGCTTCCTTCGTTTCGCAAGTATCGCCAGTGCCAATGGCCCAAATCGGTTCGTAAGCAATTACCAATTTCTGCTGGTCAACACCAACCAAATCTTTTGCCAACTGAGAAAAAATGTGAGATTCAGTTTCCCCTGCATCTCGCTGCTGCTTGGTTTCCCCAACGCACAGAATCGGAATTAAATCGTATTTCTGAGCAGCTTTCAGCCGCAAATTCACCGTTTCGTCAGTTTCCCCAAAATATTGGCGCCGTTCGCTGTGGCCGATGATGACATAACGGACACCAAGTTCACTAAGCATTGGCCCGGAAATTTCCCCAGTAAAAGCTCCAGACTCTTGCCAGTGAACGTTCTGAGCACCGAGTCTAATCCGGCTGCCGTGCAAATTTTTCGAGAGGACAGCCAAGGAAGTGAAGGGAACGCAAAGCACGACTTCCCGTTCCTCTGGGGTTTCCGTCAGGCAGGACATGAATCCTTGAAGAAATTCTAGGGATTCAGTCCTAGTTTTGTACATTTTCCAGTTGCCAGCAATAACTATTTTCCGCACGGGTGACTCAGTAGCTCTGTGAACATCAAAATCAGGCAAATTATAGTGTAAAGCTTTAGGGTACATTTCGAGCCCTTATTGCCCAAACTCAATACGAGCTTGCTCAACTAAGTCAACGGTGACGACTTCGGTTTCGGCTTCGCGGGCCAACTGCTCGATGCGGACGCGAGCTTGTCCCCGGACAAAATAGGGAATATTTTTCAGCTTCGCCTTGGCTTCTGGCGTCCATTTTAAATCATCGGAAAATTCGGAATCGGGCATGGCGTTTTGAGCGATCGACTACAAGCCTTTATGGATCTGGCTTTGATGGAAAGCCTGGATCTCTTCAATTTACCACGAGTTGCGATCGCCCCACGCCTTCTCACTCTGCCTTAATTTTGTTGCTTAAAATAGCCGACGCTTCTTGTAAAAGCTGATTCTGCTCTTGTCGAATCGTCTCCAACCTTGTCAAAATATTAGCAAGTCGTTCTTGAGACTCCAAACTGTTTGGTTCAACTCCCCTCAATTGTAAAACAGAATTATTTTTGTCTTTGGTATTCTTTGAAACCAATGAGTTTACAACCACTCCACCGAGATTACTTACAGATTTAAAGCCGAGACTCACAACCCCTTGCATAAATTTTAAAGGAATTTGCAAAATCAATAACAAGCCTTTTTCCAAAAAGTTACCTAAAACCTGTAAGATTTTCTTGAGACTCCATATAAATAGCACCAACATTCCTAAAGATATCCACCACGGGTGACTCATCAACCAAGATAATACAGGGTTAGAATCACTCCAATTTTTAAACATACCATCGATAGCACTTTGAAGGGCATTGGAAGTGGCTTCGCTCATATTTCCCACCTTATACAGTGCTACTTCCATAGTAAGTGACCTCTATCAACGTAATTTACTGTTTCCCAGTGATTATATTATATAGCAATTCTTGCATCATTTGTGAATTTCTTACTCCCTCCCCAAGACATCGGGGAGGGTTGGGGTGGGGTAAAAATTTTACGACTCCTGCAAGGATTGCTATAGCTTCTGTTTTTAATAGGGGACTTTAGCTAAAAATTGAGCGAGAAATAGAGCTAAGATATATAGAGTAAATTTTTGAGGTTAGTCTCTTTCCTGATGGAATCTGATGACAGAAAAATTTTGGACATCCATGCCCCGATGCTTTGAAAGATTGTGCCAACGCTTTGACGATGTGTTCCCGACTCAAGCCCAAGAACAGGAATTTAGGAATCAGAATTAAATAACTTCCACTCTTGAAAGTGGGATGGGCGTCCCGCCCGTCTTTTAAGGACGGGCGGGACGCCCATCCCACAATAACAATTAAAATTATAAGTTATTTAATTCGCGATCCTTAGACACTATCTGGGGCGATTATGGGGAGAAAGAACAGAAACAACCTATCCGAGAGCGCGCAAAACGCTATAAATGTTTCTTAACAAAGCTTACGCTTTTTTGCAGTCAGAGCTGTCTGGTGCGAACAAACGCTCAACCAAGGGCGAATCTATACGCGCTCGTGTGACCATCAGATGTATTCCCCAAAAATAGCTCGGACGATCGCTCAAAGATGAGGTA
>Ga0075157_10001439_pt1 | contig 14854 bp, 10 predicted proteins | sample JI81BgreenDNA_FD_70967 | JGI IMG/M metagenome (GOLD analysis project Ga0075157, IMG submission 70967) | Wastewater effluent complex algal communities from Wisconsin, to seasonally profile nutrient transformation and Carbon sequestration -... | ecosystem: Engineered > WWTP > Effluent > Algae...
GTAGGCAAATATTAATGTTAGGGCTGTCTGGGCTTGTCCGGTGCCGACGGCGATAAATACTAAGCCCATGTAAGAGCTGACTATATAGGAAAGCGTGCGCTTGATGTCAATTTGGGCGATCGCAATTAATGAAGCACCAACCGCCGTCGCAGCGCCTACAATAATAGTTGTCTTCAGTCCGATCGGCGACAAAGCAATCACCGGCTGCAACTTAATCAATATCCAAGCACCAGTTTCCACAACTACGGTGTTCCGCAAAATCGTCGCCGGTAGCGGGCCTTCCATCGCCTCATCCAGCCACAGGTGCAAGGGAAACTGAGCGCACTTACCCATCGGGCCGGCAATCAAGGCTAAGCTCAACAGTGTCGCTACAGTAGGGTCAAGCTTTGCAGTTTGAGCCCAAACAGCCAACTCATCAAAATTCCAAGTTCCAGCCAGCGGCAGAATTGCGACTACTCCCATCAGCAGGAATAAATCTCCCACCCGCTTGGTTAAGAAAGCGTCGCGGGCTCCTGTCACCACCAAAGACTGATTGAACCACAGCCCGACTAACAGGTAAGTGCCCAAAGTCAGAACTTCTAAAATCATGTAACTGAAGAAGAGGGAATTGCACAGTACCAAGCCGCACATCCCCGCTTCAAACAGCCCCATCAGGGAAAAGAACCTCGCCCAGCCCCAGTCCATTTCCATGTAACCGAAAGCATAAATCTGCGCCAGCAAGTTCAGTCCGGTAATCAAAACTGTCGCCCCGACGGTGACAGCAGAGATTTCTACGGGAATGGTTAAGTCTAAACCTGCTACATTCAGCCAGGGAATTAACTGGTGTTGCGCCGGTTGGTTCCAGATAGCTGTCAGGGCTATGACGCCGTGTAAGAAAGCGAACAAGGTTAAGATGGCGTTCACGTAACCGGATGGTCTTGGCCCCGTGCGGCGGGTAACTGCTGGAAACCACAGCATCGACAGAACTCCGCCGATAAGTGGATAGCAAGGTATAAACCAAACGGTCTGGAGTAAGATTTGAGCCATTGGCATTACCTGTAAAGGTTACAAAAATTTAAAATTCTGAGAATAATTCCGATCGGGCAAACAACAGCACGGCGAAAGCCAGAAGGCAGAATTAGAGGCTATTTTGGCGTCAGTATTCGAGTTACTCGTTGTTTTGATACTAGGCGGGAAGAATAGACTTATTAATTTTATATTAAGTATTGCGTTAAATTTTCATATTTCTGATTCAGCATACTTATCTATACCGATAACCTCTACTTATAGGTATATAGGGGCGGGATGGTGTACAAACGAATATTTGTCGATCGCACATCTTGCACCATTTTGAGGAACAGGCAAGATGCCTGTTCCACAAAGAATTCAATTTTTTTGTGGGGAGTAGGGGTTGGGCTTCCTGCCTGCCCGTGAAATGCTTATTTAGAAAAGGCAAGATGCCTGTTCCACAAAGAATTCAATTTTTTTGTGGGGAGTAGGAGTTGGGCATCCTCCCCGCCCGTGAAGTGCTTATGGTCTAAAATATTAAAATCGCTCAATCTGCCAAGCTGCTAAAGGAAGTTTGGCTTGGCGCTGTCCGATCGCCCTTGCCCTAACATTCACTAGACCGATCGGCGTATTAAACAAATCTACCATATCGGCTTGGGCCATCGCACTTTTGGCAGCAGCCACAGGAAATTCTTTTAACAGCCATCTAGCCAGCCGATAAAAATATTCCGGTGCTGTCAATTCTCGCATCAAATCGACACCGTGGAGTTCGTGCAAATATTTATTAGATTCGCCGTACCGATACCATTGACTTTGCAACTGTTTTATTGTATAACGGTGGCGGTGTCGGACGATCGCATTTTCGGCAAAATACATTTTATAGGATGTTTCGCGCAAAATCCGCCAACACAAGTCAGCATCGCCGCCGCTGGTGAGATGCGGGCGAAATAATCCTATTTGTTGTAAGACTAGCCTCCGTACAGCTAAGTTGGCGGTTTGACCGTAGGGACAAAAAGGGTGAGCGAGGGTATGTTTTTGAGATAAAGTATTTTGGCGATCGGCGTGTTGTTCTAAGATAGTTTTACCGGGCAAAGCGAGTATTTCCCCAGCGCTAATTCCTACTTCTTTGTCAACAAATGGCTTAACTAAATTTTCCAGCCAGTCAGATTCCGGGCGACAGTCTGCATCGGTAAATGCAATGATTTCGCCTGTGGATGCGCGAATTCCTTGATTGCGGGCGGCGTAGGAACTTTGAATCTGATTTTCGGTGAGGTGGCGAATGGTTATGTGATTGAAATTGCTTCCTCCCGTTACCAAGGGGGGGAGTGAGGGGGGGTTAGAGGCTGCTGTTTGGAGGATTGCTGAAGTGCGATCGCGACTGTTGTTGTCTACTAAGAGATATTCTACACTGTCGATCGGATAAGTTTGCGATCGCAGGCACTCGATCAACTCCGGCAAATCCATCTCGCCGTTGTAAACAGGCACAACCACCGAAACCTCCGGTAAAAACGTTTTAGTCATTCAGAAACAACCGTAAACGATAGCATAACTAATATTGAGTAAGATTAAACGAACCGCGAAGGCGCTAAGGAAGATAAATAAGCAAATGTAGTTCTTCCTTTGTCCTAGAACCCTCTTCGCGGTTATTCAAATAATTAAAAAGTGTTACTAATTTCCATTGCATTAACTGAGGATATCAATTCTCAAAATTATAACTTCCGAGCCTTAAACAGGCAAGATGCCTGTTCCACAACTGCATTCAGTTATTGTGGAACAGGCATCTTGCCTGTTTCTATGAAATAGTAGAAAATATCTCTTACATCCCCTGTGCAATCCGTCACGCAATCTCTTCTCAAATGTTGCTAGTTAACATCAGAATCATTAACACTAACGCCCCGTTAGTTAAATAAAAAATGCCAACAACCTGAGTTTCCAACCAGCCGCACAACTCTAAATGATGGTGCAGTGGAGCCATTCTTAACAGACGCTTGCCGATTCCATCAGGCCCTTTTGTAGCTTTGTAATAACCTACTTGAGCAATTACTGACAGCGTTTCAATAAAGAAAATCCCGCTGATAATTAATAATATCCAAAGGCTATTTGTTAATAAAGCTACCGCACCCAACGCACCGCCCAAAGCTAAAGCACCTGTATCGCCCATAAACACCTTGGCTGGATTGCGGTTGTGTGCTAAGAAACCGAAACAACTGCCGCTGATGCAAGCGCAAAATATCATTAATTCTGGCGAAGTTGAGGCTACAGATGCGCCTAATCCCAAAAGTGCGATCGCCCCCAAACCTCCCATCAACCCGTCAACACCATCGGTAATATTAGTAGCATTGCTTTCGGCAACTAGCACAAAACCAGCCAGCGGCCAGAACAGCAAACCTAATGGCAATACCCAACCGAAAGGCAAAGCAACATTCGTAGAAATTGCTGGTTGATGAAACATCAGCCACAGACAAAATAGAGCAGCAAAACTTATTTGCAAAGCCAATTTCATCCGAGGTGAAATACCTTTGTTCGACTTGCGTCGCAGAATTTGCCAGTCATCAATCCAGCCAATGAAACCGTAAGCTAAAGTTAAAGCCGATACGGCAACAACATCTAAGTTAAACTTAGACCAAAGTAAAGCGACTGCTACCCCTGCAGGTATAAAAAAGATGCCTCCCATTGTCGGCGTTCCCGCTTTTTTCAAATGGGCTTGGGGGCCGTCTTCGCGAATTATTTGTCCTGCTTTTAGTTGCTGGAGTACGGGCACCACTGCATAGCCCAACCCCGACGCAACTACAGCACAAACAACTAGCGGCATAAATAGCGATGCAGGTAAATTCAAAAATCTACCCGCTACTACATCTAAACCGATCGCTACAGTGCCGAGCCCCAAACCCAGCAGCAGGAATAAATTCTTGCCTGTAAGTTTGAAAGGCAGACTAAAAGAGATTTTCTCATCCAAAAAGTTATCCATAACACTCCTCACCACACACTATTTGAGAATAAGCAATTGACAATGGGGGAATAGGGTGCGATACAGGAGATTGAGAAATCTCTGAGTTTTTCTTCCCTGTTTCCGGTTGATTTCTTCACCCTTTTACCCGTTATTCTTCGCCTACACTCACATCCTCTTCTACTTCATCTTCTAAATCATCGTAAGGACTGTCGTCAACTGCCATCAGTTCAGAAATTTCTTCTTCGTGCAGATAGTCGGGTTCTTGGACATCCCTTGCTAACAGGCGATTGTTAGATTCCAACCAGTCTAAAAGAGAAGATTGCTGTTTTAATGGAATTACATCCGCAGGTAAATGGCGAGGAATTTGACGCAGAGATGGGTTGTACATGATTATCGGTTTTTAAAGACAAAGACGCGATCGAGTAGAGGTAACGTTTTGCCGACGAACTGCTGCTTTGATCAAGCACTTGCAAATCGGGCATTTAGCAAGGCTAAAGCATTATACCACAGGCACTGTTTGGTTCCGGATCGGATAAGATGGGAGACCCAAAAGGCGATCGCCCCCAAGCATGGGCATGAGGATAGCACTAAAATCCGCTCTTGCCAATCCTTCTTTAGCCGTAAGCATTGTACTCTAAGACGATCGTCTTTAAGATATCGCGGGACAAGCGGCGATCCTGTTCTGCAAGCCTCCCTAACAGCAAGGGTTTGATTCACAACAGTCTCCTGGTTTTTCATCAAAGCCTGATCCCGAATGCCCTCTGGCTTCTTCAGTCAACTCTCAAGCAATAAATCTCAGAATGGATATAACGGCAGCGGTTTTATACAACAAAGAGGGCTACCACACCGGAGGCAAAAAACTTCTGGGGCGTCATTCAGCCGGAGAAGGGTTTCTCAAAAGCTTAGTCCAACACGGAACCGCCGACTCTCTCTACTGTTGCGCCGATAGCGAAACAACCTTTAAAGAGTTTTGTTCGCACATCCAACCTTGGCTGCAAACACCTCGGAAAGTCCGCTGGATTCCCATGGAACGACCGGATTTGCTATCTCAACCGGGCACAATTTACCGACCCGATCCGGTTCTGTCGCAGATGGTTTGGGCGCGCAGATTTGTCGATCAGCGGGCCTACAGCGTTTGCGGCGTTACTCACACGATCGGTACAAAATACATCATGGAGGCGATCGGCGATTTGATCACCGCACCCATGCAGCCTTGGGACGCCCTGATCTGCACATCTGCCGCCGTGAAAACAGCAGTAGAAGGAGTTATGAGAGAGTGGTCTGAATATTTAGCCCAGCGCAACGGCGGTAAACCGGAAATTTTGGTCAAATTCCCCGTTATTCCCCTCGGAGTCGATTGCAGCGCGTTTCCGCAGGGTGTGGAAGCAGTGAATATTCGCCACCAAATGCGACAAGAACTCGGCATTTATCCCGAAGATATTGTTGTGTTATTTGTCGGTAGATTGACTTTTTCTGCAAAAGCTCATCCAGTACCCATGTACATCGCCCTAGAACGGGCCGCACAACAGACAAAAGCCAAAATCCACTTAATTCAAGCCGGTTGGATCGAAGATCCGAGAGAAGAACCCGACTTTAAAAAGAGCGCGCCAATATTTTGTCCCTCGGTGAATGCTATTTTTTTAGATGGGAGACAGCCCGAAATTAGAATAAATATTTGGTCGGCGGCCGACATTTTCATTTCGCTTTCCGACAACATTCAAGAATCCTTCGGACTGACACCAATAGAAGCCATGGCGAACGGACTCCCGGCCATAGTCTCCGATTGGAACGGATACAAAGAATCTGTACGCCACGAAATAGACGGCTTCCGCATTCCCACACTCATCCCGCCCCCCGAATCTTGTTTAGATTTAGCCCTAAATTATCTCGACGGCAGCTTAAATTGGCCGACTTACATGGGTCACACTTCCCTCGCCACAGCAGTTGACATTGATGCTTGCACCCTGGCGTTGTGTGAATTAATTGAAAACCCCGAATTGAGAAAGCGGATGGGGGAAAATGCCCGACAAAGGGCGAGGGAAATTTATGATTGGAAAGTAGTAATTGCTGCTTACGAACAATTGTGGCGGGAATTAGCAGAAATTCGCATTGCGGCACCGGAGTCAGCACCTTTAAAACCTGGGAAGCCGCCTTATCCCCTAGGCGACGATCCGTTTCGGGTATTGGGTAATTATGCGACTAGAAGTTTAAGCAATGAGATGATGCTGAGTCTGGGTGCGATCGCCACACCAGAACTTTTCAAGCAGGTACAGACAATTAGGTTTACCAGTTTTGGTGAGGATAGGAGAACATCTGTTAGCATTCAGATGGAGATATTGGAGACAATTAAGCAGGAAGGTGCGATCGGCGTGGGGGAACTTATCCGACGCTACGTTAAAAACGAGCAAGAATTAGCCGACCTGTATCGGACTTTGCTTTATTTGGTGAAATTTGATATCTTAGTTATTAGTTGTTAAGCTGTCACGCATTTAAATTGCATATTCAGGGCGGGCGAGACGCCCACCCCACAAGAATTAGATTGTTTTTTGACATTCTATTTAAATGCACAACAGCTTAATACTCTGCGGAATCGGCGATTTTAATCGCTAGTACACAAAATTTCGTCCCTCTCTCTTGAGACTGAAGAAAAGAGGGGTCTGACTTTTGCCTCACCTTCGATAATTAATCCGTGTATTCGTGTCAAAATCCGTGTTCTTCCTTCTTTAAAAATCATGCTTAGAAAATCTGCACTCTTAGAGATAATTGCTGGTAAGAATCGAGGTTTGCTGGCTACGGCTAGCGACAAGCAAGCGATTTTAAGTGCGATCGCCCAATTGGAAGATTACAACCCCACGCCTCGCCCTGTCGAAGCCCCAGAGCTTTTAAATGGAGATTGGCGGTTATTGTACACCACCAGCCGCGAACTGCTGAATCTCGACAGTTTTCCCTTGGTGAAATTGGGTCAAATTTATCAATCTATCCGCGTCAAAGAATCTAAAATTTACAACATTGGCGAACTTTACGGCTTGCCTTATTTGGAAGGAATTGTCAGTGTAGCAGCAAGATTTGAGCCAACTTCCGAACGGCGAGTGCAGGTGAAGTTTGAGCGGTCTATAGTAGGTTTAAGCAGGTTGATTGGCTATGAATATCCGGGGAAGTTTATCGATGAGATTGAGTCGGGTAAAAAGTTCGCTGCTGTAGATTTCGGGCTGGATACTCGCGAACAGCAGGGATGGCTGGATGTCACTTATTTGGATAAAGATTTGCGGATTGGACGGGGGAATAAAGACAGTGTTTTTGTATTAACAAAAGAGTGATTTTGTGATGTGTGATTAAGTGCGATCGCCCCTTAACTCATACTAAATTTATCTTTCCTTCATCCGCGTTTATCCGCGTTCATTTGCGGTTAACAATCAAAAATATATCACTTTTGCAAACAATTCAACACTTACTAAAACCCTCAAATCCATAGCCGATAAAAGCTTCAGATAGGATAACCGTTAAAACTTAGCGTTAAGAATTGACAATTGACAATTCTTGTGATATGTGCTTGAATTTTAATGGAAAAGGCGTTAGTACATTCCCGCGAAGAAACTTACTAACGCCTTTTGTGTACTCCTTACGAATACAACACGATTATGCCACAAAACGGTTATCAACAGGGATTCGCAGCGAATCCTAGTGCGATCGCGTACCAAAAACGCCTTTACCCTTGGGCGATTGCCAAACTCATGCCCAGTATGCAGCGGGCGATTGTGGGGCGATTTCGCAGTCGATCGGATGCTGACGGGCACTTGCTGTGTCTGCGTCAACTCATGCCTCAAGCAACACTTGTCGTAGTCTTTGACTTGCAACCAGACTTAGAAGTACCAATTGCGGCGCCCACAGCAATTCGATAAACACCGCATCAAAATCAAAGAAACCGGGTTTTTTGCGGTTTTTGCGGGCTGTAACGAGTATTTTCGCAAAAACCCGGTTTCTGGGCATCCAGCAGATAAATATCAACTTCAGTTAGGATAAAAATATCCTCAATTTGCTTTTGAATCATGACTTATACAACTCCAAAATTCATCGTGTCTCAAGTGGGTGAAATTCCCCAATGGCAAGCCGCGACGTGGGAAGATTATGTAGCGGCTTGCGAAGATCCATCTTTGGAGGAAGCCAGAATATTTTTTTATGAAGGATATCTTTGGATAGACATGGGTAATGAAGGAATTAATCACGCCAGATTTAACAACCTCTTGACTCTGGTGTTTGGATTTTGGTTTGTCAGCAAAGGAGGACAAGCTTTCGATGATTTGGGTGGATGTGTAATTGAGAAGCCAAAGGTGGGAGGAGGTGCGCCCGATCGCATTTTATATGTCGGCGGAGAATTCATCCAGTGGCAAAAAGGTGAACCGCGCCGAGTCAATCTGAATAAATCGCGAATCCCCGATTTAGTTATAGAAACTTCCGATACTACTTTGGCCAGCGATTTAGATGAAAAAAAGCGGTTGTATGCTGCGCTGGGAATTCCTGAGTATTGGGTAGTAGATATTAAGGGTGAGAGAGTTTTGGCATTTCGCTTGCAGGAAAACGGGAAATATCAAGAATGCGAAATTTCCGGTGCTCTTGAGGGATTGCCAATTGCTTTACTCTCGGAGACTTTGAAACTTTTGGGTGAGGGAAATGGGACGGCGGCGATGTGGTTTGCTCAACAAGTTGGGAAGTTGTAGATAGGTTGACGAAAAGTGCGATCGCCCTTACTTTTTTACACACTTATAGCCTCAATTATAACATATAATAAAAATATCTCTGCCCTGTTAATCTGCCATGAATCTACAATCTGTTTCGCGTTATGTCGCACGTCACCCTGAAATCTTGCAAAGCGAACCAATTATCGCAGGAACCAGGACTTCCGTTCGGGCGATCGTTGAATTGTGGCGTTTGGGTATTACTCCTGAAGAAATCCCCATGCACTTACCTCACCTGAAATTAGCTCAAATTTTTGACGCGCTGAGCTTTTATTTGGATAACCAAGAAGAAATAAATACTTATATTGAGCGCAATCGAATTCCTGAAGAATTGATTCATCCTGCTGTTAAAGCTGCAATGAGAAAACAACTGAAAGTATTGGAATTGTTCGGTACTATTGACTGCGACGAAGATTCTAACTACAAGCAGCAGCAACAAACAATATGAATATCCTTAAATAAAAATGCTCCGACTCTCCCAAACCCAACTCAAAATCCTCGAAGAATGCCCCCGCAAATTCCAACATAGCTACCTCGAACTCCTAGCCACCACCGCATCCCCAGAACACAAAGAAAAACTCACATGGGGAAGCCACTTTCACCTATTAATGCAGCAGCGAGAACTCGGACTTCCCATTGAATTCATCATCCAACAAGACCCCGAACTGGGACGCTGTGTGGCAGCATTTATCAACACCGCACCCGAACTTTTCGCCAATTCAGAAAATAGCGATAGAATTTTCCGCCAAGCCGAACACCCCCGCACCCTAATTTTCCAAGACTACCTATTCACCGTTATCTATGACTTGCTAATAGCCGAACCAAACGCCGCCCAAATTCTCGACTGGAAAACCTATCCCCGCCCTCAAAAGTCAAAATGGATAGCTGAAAGTTGGCAAACTCGCCTCTATTTATATGTTCTAGTAGAAACCAGCGACTATTCCCCCGAACAAGTTTCCATGACATATTGGTTCGTACAATTGCAAGGAGAAGAACCGCCGCAAAAACTCACATTTTATTACAACCAAACAGAACACGATCGCACAAAACAAGATTTAACCAACCTCTTGCAGCAGCTAACCGACTGGCGACAGCGCTATACCGAAGGCGGCGAATTCTTACCCCAAGTAGAAATTAGTTCCAATCTTTGCGATTCCTGTCAATTTGCCACTCGCTGCAACCGCACAACCGACACAAAAATTACCTCACCCGATCTTCTCGCAGAAACTCCTACAGATTGGCTACCAAATCTTGCTATAATCGATGAAATATTTATTTAATTCAAATCTTGTACTATGCAACTATTAGTCGCCCGGTGGGGGCGGGTTTATAGATATTGTGGATGTGAATGAAAGATTGTTGGTGAACCCGCCCCTACAGGAATTAATGAAATAACTTATGACAGAAATACTTCAAAATTTGCCAACTCAACCCCTATCCCAACCCCCAGCTTGGCTGATCCAAGCTGTCAGGAACCACGCACCAGAACTCCCCGGAAACTATGCCGCCGCACTTCTCTGGTATAGAGGAATTCACAACCCAGAACAAATACCCGGTTTTTTAAATCCAAAACTTTACCAACCAGCAAGTCCCTTTGAATTCGGACTAGAAATGAACTGGGCGATAGAAAGAATCCAGCAAGCACGAAACAGCGCAGAAAAAGTCGCAATTTGGGGAGACTTCGACGCCGACGGCATTACCTCAACCTCCGTTTTGTGGGATGGACTGGGAGAATTTTTTACTCAAAACGACCAACTAACTTATTACATTCCCAACCGCTTAACCGAATCTCACGGACTCAATATTGCAGGAATAGATGCCTTAGCCAAAGCGGGAATTAGCTTAATTATTACCTGCGATACCGGCAGTACAAACATCGCTGAAATCGAATATGCGACTAGCTTAAACATCGATACAATTATTACCGACCATCATACATTACCAGACGATCGCCCGCCAGCTACAGCCATTATCAATCCCCGCTACTTTCCCCCAAACCACCAACTATTTAACCTTTCAGGAGTGGGAGTAGCTTACAAATTAATTGAAGCATTATATCACACATTACCGGATATTCCGCAGCGCCCGATCGCAGATTTATTAGAATTAGTAGCGATCGGCTTAATTGCCGATTTAGTCCAACTCACAGGAGACTGCCGCTACCTAGCACAACTCGGAATCGAACAACTGCAAAAACAACTCACAAATCCCACCCGCCCAGGAGTTGCAAAATTGCTCGAACTGTGCAAAAGATCGGGCGATCGCCCAACCGACATTTCCTTCGGACTCGGCCCCCGAATCAACGCCGTCAGCCGCATTCAAGGTGACGCCAGCTTCTGCGTAGAACTCCTCACCAGCCGCGACAAAAAACGCTGCGAAGAACTAGCAAATTTAACCGAAATTGCCAACTCCCGGCGCAAATCTTTACAAAAAGATGTTGCCAAAGATGCCGCCAACAAACTAGCCAAACTCGACCTCTCAACTACTAGCGTCATCGTCCTCAGCGACCCCCAATGGCCCGTAGGAGTATTAGGATTAGTAGCGGGACAAATCGCCCAAGAATACGGCCGCCCCGTGATTTTATTCAGCACAGAAGGAAGCGAACAAATTAACGAAAATTCCCCGGAAACACAATTTATCGATTCCTTAAACCCAGAATTACCAACACTCCCCCAATCCAAAATCCAAAATCCAAAATCTAAAATAGCTAGGGGTTCCGCCCGTTCTGCCAATCAAATTGACCTTTACCAATTAGTCAAAGACCAAGCGCATTTATTGGACAGATTTGGTGGTCATCCCTTTGCAGCCGGATTGAGTCTCCCTGTTGAAAATATCCCCCTATTTACCGATGCGGTAAATCAGCAACTGCGACAACAATACAGTACAGATAGTTTAACAGCCGCCCCAGTTCAAGCCGACCTAAAAATTACTGTCTCCGAATTAGGCAAAGACTTATTTCAAGAACTAAAATTGCTCGAACCGTGCGGTATGGGCAACCCCGCACCCAAATTGCTGATTGAAAACTGCTGGTTTGAAAATCTATGGAATCAAAAAATCAAGGATTTGAAAGGGCAAAAAGTAGAATATCTTAAAACAGAATTTACAATTAGGGATGAATCTACCGATACGGGATTTCCCGGCATTTGGTGGGGACACAATCAAAACGAAGTTCCCCAAGGCCGCTGCGATGTCACCGTTGAACTCGATTTTAATACTTACAAATCTCGGTATGAAGTGCGTCTCATAGCAGTGCGGGAACGCACGGAAGACAATCAAATCAATTCCCCAACTAAAATAGATTGGATCGTAGACTGGCGCAATACAAATAATGATGAAGAGTTGTTAGCAGCCAGCACAAACTTAGAATCTCCAATGCCGATCGACAATCTAGTTTACAATTCCCAAAAGGTCGATCGCGACAACTCGATCGTCCTCAAAGAATGCCCCGCAAGCTGGGACGAACTGCGGATCTGGTTTCGCCAAGCACAGCAAACTCAGAAAAAACTCGCGATCGCCTACACATTACCCCCACTCGTACCCCCACAGCAAATCTGCCAACAGCTAATCGGCATCGCCAAATACCTCAGCCGCACCAAAAAACCCGTCACCAGACAGCAACTCCGCCAGAAACTCGGCATCAGCGACACATCCTTGCAACTAGGGTTCAAAACCCTAACATATCTCGGTTTTAAAATCAATTATCGCGATCGAGCTTTCCACATCACCAGACAACCCGAAACCGCACAGCAGGAAGACGCGCCAAAGCAAATCCCCCAACAGTTATTACATAGCCAATCCATCCAATCCTCAGTGCCAAATTCCCCCATCGCCGCCCGTTTTGCAGCGCAATTCCTAGCAGCAGTATCCGAAGAACAATTCCGGCGGAAATATTTCTGTGAAGTACCCCTTTCCACCATTGTGTCGATCGCCCGAGAAACCGTTTTCCAAGAAGATTCTACAGCAATTCTCTTCTAACTGAGATATTGGACTATTGTCAAGAACAGGCAAGATGCCTGTTCCACAAAGAAGGAATTTTCTTGTGGAACAGGCATCTTGCCTGTTCCTAAACAAGTAATTGAGAATGGTGCAACACATGAGTTCTAACTGACATATTGCACCGTTGTTAAGAACGGGATCTTCGGCCCGTTCCACTCATGAGATAACTTTTATTGTCGGGCCCGCACGCTGTTACCACCGGTGGGGCTGGCTTTTGGGGCCCTGAAGCGAGAGAGGTTGTTGTAGATGTGGCTTAAGAAGCCTATTCCTGACACCGATGCAACATCTCAGTTCTAAGAAATATCTTACTTCTGAATTCATCCCGATAAAATAAGGCATAGGGCAATGGGAGTTATCCGTTGCGAGTCAGACCCAAAACTCATAACTCCTAACTCACAGGCCACAACCCAAAACTCCCCACCGCTTTCACTAGATCGCCCATCTCCAATTTAAAACCCCTATGCTTCTCTGTCCCCGCTGCCAATTTGAAAATCCCAATCCAAACAAGTTTTGTCAACAATGCGGAAATTCCCTAATTTACAAACCTTGCCACGAATGCGGTGCCCAAGTCGCTTTTAGCGCCGCATTATGTCAGAATTGCGGCGTCGCAACAGGTCAAGTGTGGCGGGCCATTATCTGCGGTCGATCGAATTTTCCAGCAGTCGAGGCAGACGAGTCCACCCTACCCCCAGCCGAGTTTCCCCAAAAACCAGAGAGGGTTCCAGAAATCGCATCGCGCCAAAACTCTCCTGAACCAATCACAGACGCCATTAAAACCGAAATAACCACCCCAGCCGAACCCCCAATAGCAGTCGCATCAACTTCTCCACAGCCAAGCGACGGCGAATTCAGCAGCACAGAAATTGACCCTGTGGTAGCCGTGGGGGCGATCGTACCAGCATCCTTTCAAACAACCGAAAAAAGCTCTACTACAGCACCAGAGCGCGAAATAACCCCATCTGAGCAGCATTTTACAACCGCACCACAGCCTCAACAAATCCCGGAAGCAACCGAGAACCCCGACAGCCCAAACATAGCTGACATCTCCCCCCCATCTCCAGAATTCCCCATCCCCAATTCAGAATATGTCATCCCTTCCCAGCCAGCAGGAGCTTATTTAGACACTCAGCAGCGCTACCAACTCCTAGAAACCGTGCCGCCGAGAAAACGCTCAGACACAGTAGCAGTAACAGTCTTGGACTGTCAGCCGCTGGAAATGTCACCCCTCAAAGCCATGCTAGCAGCCAACTCTGCCAGCGTCGCCAGACGAACATCCCCCTACACCGCAGCAATCAAAGACGGAGAAAATTCAACCAATCCCGCCTTAGCAGAGCTTTGCCAAGGCATAGCTGAACCTTATCTGGCACTCCGGTGGCAATTCTCTCAAAACCTGCCAGTCATTCACGATAGCTGGTCAGACAACGAACAGGCAGTGCTGCTGCTAGAAGACTGTTCCCAATGGCCGCCGCTGGTAGAACGCTGGAATCAACCCGAAACTTCCACCCAGCAAATTTTATACTGGCTGCACGAAATGACAGAACTGTGGGCTGCCCTAGAACCCTGGCGCTGTCGGCAAAGCTTGTTGGAACTGACAAATTTGCGAGTCAACCCCGACTCTTCCTTTTCTTTGGCTTCTTTGCGGCTGCAATACCTCTATCCCGAACCGGCCGGCTCCAACCTGCAACTGGTAGATTTGGGGCAATTGTGGCAGGTGATATTTAGCCAGTCCGATCGTCGCACTCAGTTTGGCGCATTGCTCGAATTGCTGCAACAAATGTACAGAGGCGAGATTAACACAATCGAAGAATTGCGATCGCGCCTAGAAACAGTTCCCCTCGAACTCCAACCCGCACCTTCACCAAGCTCAACCCCGACGCGCAGGCATTACCGCAGCCCCGACGAGTCCCCCCCCGAAGTTGGCGAGGTCTTAACCCAGCCCATGCCACTCCAGATTTATAGCTTAGAAGACGCAGGCCTCACCGATGTTGGCCGCACGCGCGACCACAACGAAGACTTCTTCAGCATCTGGACTCAGCTAAACAAACTCGAAAGCTCCTTCGGTCGCATTTTTCAAACCAAAGGGCTTTACATTCTCTGCGACGGCATGGGCGGACACGACAGCGGAGAAGTAGCCAGTCAACTAGCGGCTGAAACCCTCAGAGAATTCTTTCAAACCCGTTGGGAAAAT